>Ga0105107_10001291_pt1 | contig 16174 bp, 20 predicted proteins | sample PPLLaktember2015_6_FD_79335 | JGI IMG/M metagenome (GOLD analysis project Ga0105107, IMG submission 79335) | Freshwater sediment microbial communities from Prairie Pothole Lake near Jamestown, North Dakota, USA - PPLs Lake P8 Core (1) Depth... | ecosystem: Environmental > Aquatic > Freshwater >...
GGCTGAGGAAAGTCCCCTCTCCAAGAGAAGGTGGGCCGCCAGAGCGGCAGGGCGAGAGTCCTGGCAAGGGCACAGAAACGGCACAGCCTCGGGATAACGTGATGATTCCCCTGGGGATGAAGTCTCCCGAGGATATGGTGAAACGGCGACACCCCACCGGAGCAAGCTCAAACGGCCGAACGATCTCTCATCGACGGCGGGTAGAGCGCATTAGTCGGATGCCATCACCGTCGCAAGACGGGAACAGAAAGGGGCTTATGTCCTTCACCTGGCACTGCGCGTCACCCCCCGGCTCGACGGAACCCGGGGCGCATGAGATGCTGGCACAGTCTTGCCGAGCCGTAAACCGAGTCCTACCCAAGGTCCTACCCGAAAGGTCCTTCCCAAAACCCCATGTATCCCTGACCGCGATTCTATGAGCGGAGGGATCAAGTGGCCCAGAGCGGAATGGAAGAGGATAGGGGGGAGGAGGCAGAGGGAATCGAGGCGGATATCAACGCGCTCGCAGCTCTCCACCATGTGATGACGCAACGGCATGGCGAGCTCGAGAGCACCATGTCGCAGTTCGAGACCGCGGATCCGTACTTCCTCGGATACGCTCGAGGCATGGCGCACGGGTTCTCCGTCGCGACGGATCAGATCGTCACGGTCATGGAGGCTATCACTCAGAGACGTCAAGGTGCTCCCTAACTGCCATGCCCGGGCGCACCGGTGCTGAGATCACCGGCCGCCCACTCTTTTTCTGCGAACTCCTCGAGGCCCCCGGACCCTTCCCCGCTTTCGCTTTAGCCGGCGGACGCCTCTGCAGGGGCCCCCGAACGCCCGGATCCTCCAGGCACACCAGGGTAATCTTCGCAAAAACTCCCATTTTGCGAGGGGCATCTAGGACAGGTGAACCTGGTGAACCTCTCCTGTGAACTTGCGCGCTCATGTTCACTCCTCCTGGGCGGTGGGCAACGGAGCGATGGCGAGCGCTGTTGAAGTGCGGAGGAAGCGGCGCTGCGCCCCCTGTCCTTCGTCCGAAGTCTGACTCTATCTAGAACGCAATATATACTAATGAGGGGGCACAAAGGCCAATCTCTCTCTTTTCCGTGACGCTATCTCCGCAGTCGATTGGGAAGACTTGAATAGCCTAAGCGAGATCTCGGTGACGGAGGAGAATGGATGCCCGGATACAGAGCGGAGTTCAAGTGTGAACAGTACGTCAAGGGAAGCGGATGCGCCCAAGGTCGAGGGATGACCTGTCCTGAAGGAGGGGCATGCACTTTGCGGTTTGGCATACAGCATGTGAAGGGGCCTACTTGGGACCTGAAGTCTGAGGCGATTCCGCCCAGAAGCTGAAGTGGAATCTGGAGCATTGGCGGGAGTTGCGCAAGATATAAAATTAGTGCTACTCAGTGGCATGCTCGGAGTGGCGCTCCTTTTCAATATGTTGCATGGGTAGGCAACCAGGGGAGCTCCGGGATCTCGGACATCCGCTGATCAGCGCGAGGCCATGAGAAAAAGGATAAAAATGCCCAGATGCGGCAGAAATACTGCTAGTCCTTGAGTACTCGGGCTCTGTAATCTCCTTCTACAATCAGAGAGGTATCCAGGACGCCATAGTGTCCGCCCCACTCACGATGGCCGCAATGGCGCCGACGAGCTGAGCCCAGATTTTCAATCGAGCCAACTCTGTTGTTGACAGCCTCGCGCTCTCATGAACAGCCCTTGCGCACTCCTTCACGGTCGGGCTCGTGGAGAGGTAGCAGTTCGCTGTAAAGTGACAGAGGTCGGAGACTGTGAAAGCCTCTGGGTCGAGAGCACTGCGGACTGCCGATGAGAAACCGACAAAGGGTTCTTGAATCCTCCCAATGGGCATCTTGGATGCCTCATCAACAATGCTGAGTTCAATTGCGGTTGTCACCTGGTCTGTCGTCAACGAGAGCGGTATGCTCGAGTCGCGTTTCACTAAGGTCATCGACAGGAGATTCCGGAAGTGATTGCCAGAATGGTCATTCCCCAGACTCACAATTCCCCGCAAGGACCCCTTCAATAGGAGGATGTTATAAGAGAAATCAGAACTCTCATCCGATGGGGGCGTGGTTGCGCGTCTCAGAAGGTACAGTATGTATCGAGGGGTCTTCCGAACCGCTCGCAGTTCAATCGTTTGAATGAAGATGATGAATGCGGCAGTGAATACCGCCCCACTATAGGGCCGCTCCGCGCCTAACGCAACGAAAGTCACAGCAGTCACGACAAGAAGTACATACCCTTCGATTAATAGGACGAAGAAATAGGCCAACGGTTGTTCCATCGTACTGGCTAGCCGGTACTTCCCGTTGAATCTCTCCTTCGTTCCCTTCGGTTTCTTTGCGCTCTTCATGACAACCTCCTCCCACAGCCGTGACAGACCGCGGCCGGCGCCGGCGGGAGCGCCACGAGCTTGACGATCCCGTCATTCGACTTCCTGCCCAGGTCTCGGCCCCCGGACATGAAGGGATGTTCTAGCTGATTACTCTTCGGGCAGCTCCGGATCCGGGCTCGGCCGCGTCCTGCTGACTCGGGGCAAAGGGGCAGCGGGGCTTCGCCGCCTCTGTCTTTTTGCTCATAATAGACCGAAGGTCTGTCATGATACTATATGAGAAGCGGAGGCAATAGGCCTTCTCTCTCTTTTTTCAATCATCTCGAGCGCCCAGTAACACATTGACGAGGCCCACGGTTACAATACTCGAGGACCGAGGCACAGTACGAGACCCACATGTGCTCGTCTAGCTGGCTTGAGCTGTAATGGTCATTGCCGTGAGGATACGCTCGAAGGCACTCGTGCAGCCCCGGACTGTACGGGAAGTTCGCATCGGCTTCTCGCATGGCTCTGAGAAGGGGCTCAATCCTGTCTGCAATCCGACATGCCAGTTTGTGCTTCCCATCTCGGTTCTCGGTCAGGCGCAGCGTGAAGATTTCGTGGAAAGCCTCGTTGATAAGGACCAGCTTCTCATCGCTGCCCAAGGATCCATAGACCTGGCGTCGGCGGGCATATGATACGTTGCCTGGCAGGAAGTAGAACTCACGTGGGCCGGGATGAATCACGGTCCCATTTCCCACAGCCTTCGTAAGCGCCCTCTGCAACTGGCGCTCGGTCATTACGCCACTCTCCTTCACCCATCCTGCAAGCTCGGTGTAGGTTCTGGCCTCATTGTTCTTGATCTCGAGATGACTCACGATTAGCCGGATGTTCCCTTCGACGGACCCTCTTCTGTAAACCATGGATGCACCTTGGTGGAAACATGGGGGAACGCCCTCCCCTTCCTACTGGCTGTACCCAGTGCTTGGTGGGAACCAGTATCTACTCCCCCCAACTTAATACCTTCCGATACGGAGAGTGTCAAGATGCATGTGCATGTCCAGGTCAATGGAAGATTGGCAACGGAGCTTGAGAAGACGACTGAGATTACGGGGCTCTCGAGAGCCGCGGTCATGAGACTGGCTCTGTCAGAGTACCTCACCCGGAAGTCAACGGGACCCGCCGCAGCAGTAGCCATCGACAGAGAGATGAATCCTGGGGCGTGATGTACACGAGAAGACCCCTTCGTCTCGGAGCGATTGTCGGAGCTCTATTTGCGTTGACCGTGATCATGCTGCCACAGGTCGTCGTAGCTAGGACGACGGAAGAAGTAACCCAGATAGCCAGCATAGAACCAGGTTCGGACAACAACGACGAGATCGTGAACGTAGCGAACGAGACGATCGAGTACAACATAGACACTTGGGATCCGCGGCCCGAGGGGATTTTCGTCGGCGGGACGATTTCCGAGAGCTTGATCAGGCTGAACGAGATGGCTTCGGGAGACGATGCGCAGATGGCCTTGGCATCGGTGGTCAAGCTCCAGCGCGAGTACGTCATGTCCGGGGCGTCGACATTCACCGTCCGGCTGCCGGTCCATATCGATGAAGGGAACCTGCCGAACCAGGTCAACTTCGCCATCTACAAGCTCGACACACCGGACTATTCCATCACGCGCGACACCATCTATGATTACTGGACGGACGCGTGGACCTCACGCTGGGACTTGAACCCGTACTACCCCGACACCCTTGATCACACGAACTGCTACAAGATAACACCTGGCACCCTCCTCTATGCCATCTGGAACGTGGCACATCTCAACCCGACACTCAGGATCCCAGGGTACGATCCATTGGGCCTGTCGATAAACCCGGCAAATGACTCATATCTCTCAGGAAATCGCATCTATGCGAAGGTTACCGCCCCGTTGCTCCCTGACTTCTACTACGTACTCCTGACCCAGATATACTACGGCGAGGGAGATCCGTTCGACGTCTACCTGTGCCCCAGCGATTTGTGCTCGGACAACGTGACGGACTCAGAGATCTCATATCTATACTACCCGGCGCCTGACCAGGTCATTGCTCGGAACTGGCCGGTGTCTGCAGATCTCGGGTATTCCTTCGTGTTCCAGACGGGCCTGGGAGGGCGGGCTTATGAGTACAATGCCTGGTACGACGATGGGGACATCCTCGAATGGGACACCTACTTGAAGATTCCAGGGGAGAACGTCTCCGGGGCACTCAACTTCATGCTCGAGTACCGCGCCAATGCGACCTCGAATCTGACCTGGCGCCTTGGCGTCGCCCAGGAGGAGGGTTGGATGACTGCTCTCGACGACACCTGGTGGAACAACAAGGTGTCGAACAGCGGTTACATCCTGGCTTCCAACCCGATCAACAAGACATATGTCGCCACCAGCATCGGCGGTTCTAACTACGTGAAGTTCTGCTGCTGGCTGCAGATCCTGAATGCGACCCGGATCCAGGTCATGACGGTCTACGATCCTACTTGGCCAGCCTCATCTAACAACCTCATGCACTCTTCTCAGAGCCCCGATGGAGCCTACTACTACACGGACAAGCTGAGCTTCGGCATGTGGTGCACGATATCCATCCAGAACGTGTCCCTCAATGAGACTGCGGTCATCAATCCGGGCGAGGACCTCGGCGGGTTCTGGGATGGCATCGGGAACTGGTGGGACAAGCACTGGGTCGATGTCCTCGGCGCCATACTCATAGTTGCTGGGGTCATCCTGATATGTACCGGCGTCGGTGCTGGGTTCGGAGTGCTTCTGATAGTCGCAGGCATCGCCCTCATCCTCTACAACAACCACATCCTAGACGGCCTCATCCAAATGATCATAGATGGGCTCGAATGGTTAGGTAATTGGCTCTGGAAGATCGGCGCATGGATATGGGAAGCGCTGACCTGGCTCGTGGAGCAGATCGTGTACTACGGCTCAATCATCCTCGGGTTGCTGATCATCCTCGTGGCCATCTTCATCTTCGTCGTTCCAGTGTACTTCGAGATCAAGATCCTCGGGGCGTTCCTCGCCATGGCCCAGGGCGACTACCGTGAGGCGGCCGCGCAACTCGGGAGCGTAGTGTCCGCAGGTAGGACCATGATGGGGAGGGGATGACCGTGAGTTGGGAATACGATTTCCTCTACACTGCAGCGGACATCTTCGAGCTCCTGGTCCTCGGGATACTCCCCGTCGTCGTCCTGGTCATCCTCGTCATCTACATGAACAAGATTGTGCGGGCGTTCATCGAGACCAGGCGCATCAAGGCCCAGATGAGGAAGAAGAAGCAGGACGCCTCGAGGACAAGTGATGCGCCATGAACCTCGGGAGAAGCAAGGAGAGGACCTCTATGGAGATCACCGTCACATACCTTCATGGCAACGAAGTTCGAACGATCCGCGGGACACCCGCCGGAGATCTCGGCGACGCCTTCGTACTGAGGAAGGACGGAGGCGGCACTGTCCAGATCTACAAGCGGCATGTCATCATGGTGGAGGGCGACCGAGATGGATAGGGATCGCTGCCCCGTTTGCGGCCGCTTCCTGAAGGACCGCGAGGCCGTGAAGCCATGGATTAGGACCGGGCACTTCCATGGCTACGGCAAGGCGGGCCACGCCAAGGAACGCGGGGAGGTGTCTACATGACGGTGAGGGGAGGCCGATTCTGGCTGACGCCTCCCGACCTCGAGCTCGAGGTGCGCGAGCTGCTCCACGGCGTATACTTCGACCCATGCCCGTACCCCAAGCAGCGGGACGCGCTCAGCATCGACTGGAGTCGACCCTGGTACTGCAACCCTCCGTTCACACGAGAAGACGGAGGGTCGTCCGCGTTTGCTCGAAAGGCGGTTAGCGTCGGGGGGCCAGGAGTGTTCGTCACCTCGATACCGACCCCTGTAGCAGCGCTGCTCCGCGGCGGTGCGCGGTTCGTGGATGCCCGTCGAATCGCTTGGCTCGAGGTCGACACGAAGAAACCGATGCCATCACCGGGACTGACGGGGATATTCTACGTACCCAGGTGCGGGGAGGCTTCGACATGAGCATCGAGCCCGGATTCGCAGTCCCCATGAGTTTCCGCCGGGCCCGGTCCACCATGACGACGGGGCTGTTCACGACAAGGTACCTCCTCGAGCTGCGCCAGGAGCTGATCTAGAAGTCGACCAAGGAGATGATGGGATGCAAGAAGAAAGCAAGAATGGGCAGGTAACCGACGGCTTCACGGGCCGCCGAGTCTTCGGAGTCGTTGCCCGGGGGTTCCCCGCCGACATCGAGGCCTGGATCGAATCCGCGAAGCATCACGGCATCTATGTGATCTTCTCGAAGAGCACGAGAACCGGCAAGCTCGTGATCAAGGAGGAGATCTGGTGAACGTCGAGGGTTTGTTGCGGAAAGTCGACCTCGTAATCAGGCAGTGTTGGCCTGACCTCAAGCGAAGCGGCATGTCAGAGGACGACATACTGAAGAGATTGAGCGAGGAAAACGCGGAGCTATGCAAAGCTGGCCTCGAGACCCCAGATGCGTGGGCCAACGAGAGCGAGTTCAGGCTCCTTATCCATGGACGAGCGAACCAAATGGGATTGACGAATTCATCTAGAGAGGAGTTCGCGCTCAGCGGGACAGAGAAGGTCAGATGGACGCCCAATGGAATCGACCTCCTCACGAGGTCCTTAAGGAAGGACGCAGGCTATGATTGGCGGTACGTCATCCGTGCTCGAATGAAACCTCTCTCACGACTCGTCGTAGATGGCGCGACATTCTTTGAGTATGATCTCGACGGGAGGTCTCGGATCCTGAAGGTAGACGAGCTGCATAAACTCCTGAAGAGTGAGGGCAGTGTAGTCTACCAATCTCGAGCGATGGATGTCCTCTCTGCGGTATCGCGCGAGATGGCAAGGGAGACAAAGGAGGTCCATGCGACATTCGGAGTGTACTCCGAGACCGGCGGTGACCTTAAGATCTGTGACAACCCCATTCCTGTTAAGGATGAACAGCGGCGAGTCTGGGATTCAATCGAATCCCTATTGCAGAGGAACGCAGGTCCCCAGGACCTGCGACCTTACCTCGAGGTGCTGAGATTCTGGCATCCGTACGAAGTCCTTCCTTCGCTCGGTGCCGGCCTCGCGGCTCCATTCACCCCCGTACTGAGGGACAAGATGGTCCTCTTTCCACACGTGTATAACTGGGCGCCAGAATCGGACCTCGGCAAATCCCTCGTGGCAATCATTGCAAGCCAGAAGCTCTGGGGCATCGCTCCCACAAGTGGGCCCGCATTCACAAGTGCGTTCAGAATCGCAGCTCAGCTTGATAGCAGCTGTCATCCAATCGCCGTTGAAGAGGCGGATAGGCTTGACAATCGACATTGGCCGGTCCTGAAAGACTCCGCTGAGAGATGGCTAGCTGACAAGCGAGGGGCCAAGGATCTCACCGTCCATGCCTATCACAGTCGAAGCGTACTCCTATTGACGGGGAACGTCATGCCGATTACGCAGGGGCCAGTCCTCAAACGCTTCCTGATCGTGAGGTTCGACTCAGCCGCTAGGAGGCAGCGGAAGAAGCGGAGCCAGGAGCTCGAGGACCTCTCAGGGCGGCTCGCGCCCATCGGTTATTCTCTCCTCCGGTGGTTCCTAGAAGAGCATCCTAGCACGGCTGATCTCCTGCAGATGGTGGACACATACAAGCAGGTCATAAGAGAGCAACAGCTCTCGTGGAGTTCCGCAAAGAGACCTGAGGCCTGGGCGTGCGTCTACCTTGGGCTGAAGATTCTCGAGACGGGGTGCCGGAGATGTGATCTCGATTGGAGAGCTCCTGCCATTCAGGAGTTCTATCGAGAAGTCATCGCACCGGTCGAGGGCTCGACCTCGGACCTGAAGCGGAGCTCTGTTGAAGCATTCTCTTCATGGTTCGCTATCTGGTGCATCAACCACCCAAGACGATTCACTGAAAGAGGAATGTCCAGCGGTAACATCGCAGGAGAAGACGAGCTGTTCAGGAGCGACGTCATCAGAGTCGGGAAGGAAGAAATCGAAGGGCACTGGATAACGAAAGCCCTCCTTGACCTCTTCAATGACGAGACGGACGACGTCAACAGGATTTCAACGCATGTTGAGCTCGCCAAACAGGCAGCGGACCTCGCAGGACTCCCCTACTCTGAGGTGTTGGACGCCGACCGAGTCCACGTGAAGAACGTGAAGATCGGAGGAAAGGCTATGCGGGCAGCCTTCGTCCCAACCCCTGATTACTTCGATAGGCGAGGAGGCGGTAACCAGGTAACCCTGGATGGGCCAGATAGCGTTACCGATGCGCAAAGCGCTACTGGTAACCCTGGTAACTCTGTTACCACTGTTACCACCTCTATGTGCGAGCAGGTAACCACCCAGCCATACGAGGGGGAAACCTGCGAAGTTACCGAGTTACCAGAATCCCGCCCGAACGCCAATGAGAGTCCGGAGAAAGAGGAGGACCACTAGATGCCAATCTCCCTGAGAGCGGTGAAGGCGCTCATGGAAAAGGTAGTCCGCGAGGCGCCGAACGCCGTCCAGATCTCGAGGGACGCGGTCAAGGAGCTCGCGAGCCAGCTCGAGCTCGAGGCCGTCGAGACCACGAGGTCCGCTCTGAGGCGCCTCGAAGAAGACAACTCGATCAGGCGCTACCACGGGGTCAGCTCCAGGAAGCGGCTCAAGGCGAAGGATCTGCAGGTGGAGGAGCATGGCTAACCTTAATCAACGTCTGGAGGATTACGGTCAGGCTTGGGATAGCAGCCAGGTCGTCAGTCATTCTGTTTCACCAACGATTGATTCTCGGCCTGGCTGCCTCAAAAAGCCTTATCTATCAGGAACGCCCTCTTTGCCCTCGGTGAAACAGAATGGCTGAGCTACGTCAGCCCATTGGGCAATTGGGCCCCGTCAGGCAGGAGCTGGACCGCGAGTATATCGAGCTGGTCAAGCGGTTCGAGAACTACCTGAAGGGTGAAAAGAGAGCGGAACAAACGATCTCGAAGTACTGCCAGGAATCCTTCAAGTTCCTCCGCTGGACCAGGAAATCTGTGTCGGAGCTCCAGAGGTCGGACACCCAGGCGTACAAGGAGCACTTGGCGTCGAGGTACTGCGAGAACAGCATGGCAACGATCCTCGCCGCGGTCAACGTCTTCTGCGAGAGAGTCCTGGATCGGCCGGAGCTCAAACAGAGGCCTCCGAGGAACGTCGTGAGATCCACAATACCCCTCACGGAGGACGAGGTCAAGAGAATCCTCGAGGCCGCTCGAGAGCCGCCTAAGAGCAACTGGCCGAGCGGAGGGGCCAACAACAGCGACACCACGCTAAGAGACTATGCTATGATGTGCCTGCTGTACTACGGAGGCGTCCGCCGGAGCGAAGTGATCAGTCTTCACATATCGGATATCGACTTCGACTCGAGGAAGATCAGGATTCACTCCGGAAAGGGGAAGGACTGGTCCAAGATCAACCTGCACCCGGCGGCGCTCGAGGCAATCCTTCAGTACATGAGGCATGGACGCCCCGAGCCGAGACGTCCGGAGTGCCATGACGTCCTGTTCCTATCCAACGAAGGAAGGGGGCTGAGCAGGAACGTCGTGTGGGACGTCGTCAAGAAGTGCGCGGCTCGAGCCGGCATTAAGAAGAGGGTCTACCCCCACCTGTTCAGGCACTCCCTAATCAGTCACATGGCCGAGAAGGGCATCTCCGCCCCCCTGATCCAGGCCCAATCGAGGCACCACTCCCTGGATATGTTGCAGAGATACATCCATCCGAGCGACCGGGCAGTGTCCGAGGCCTACAGGGATTCAATCACAGTATCCGTCGGAGGAGGCCCTAGAATCGTTTCTGAGCCCTCTAGAGCCCACAGCGAGCACATGCCCGACGATGTAGGGCCTTCGTCGCAGGAAGAGCGCAGGAACCGCGTTATCGACCTCTTCGTCCAAGGGAGGATCTCCGAGCAGAGGTTGGACAAGCTGCTCGCCCTCCTCGAAGGGGACTCGGCAAAGGCGGAGCTGCTCTAAACCTTCTAACATCTTCCCCTTTCTCTTCATCTTGACAAGAAGCCCGAGCCGTTTACAAATCGCCCTCATTCTGACAACATCCAGATATGGTTCGTCGCATATTGCTTACGAACCTACTTCGGCAAAGGGGCTTATGTCCTTCACCTGGCCCAACACTCCCGAACGTAAACTGGTTATTCCGTTCATTACCCTACGTTCCGCACCGATGGCGGCAGTGGAAGAATCCTAAGAGCGCAAGCCTCTTCAGGGATAGGGATTCATGTTTTTCGTCTAGAGTGCCAGGGAAGCCAGGCACAATACAGAATTCCCGTTCTGTCAGTGAGAAAAGGCCATAGGGGTGGAGAGGCGATACCTAGCAGAGAGGAATGGCAGTTTTCATTGAGCTCCGTACTTTGGCCGGTCTTGTCCTTTTGTTAATCGTATTCGGCCTCGCTGTCTATTGGATAATCAAGGTTCTTGTCCGGAATAAGAAGGAATCTTTTGCCCGGAGAAGAAAGGAGTCTCTTGTCCGGGAGAGGAAGGAGACTCTTTTCCGGAAAAGGAAGCAGGCTCTTGCCCGGAAGAAGAAGGAGGCTCTCATCCGGAAGAAGAAGGAACGAACGTAGCTCGTCGGAAAAGCCCATGGGGGCGGAGCGAAAGTCATTAAGTCATGAGGAGCGATTCTACAATGGAGGGACTGGAGGCCTAGACTTGCGAACCATGGCTGATTGTACACAGGACACGGATGTTTGTCTCATTGTGGGTTTGCTGGTCTTGGGACTGGGAATCATGCCTCTTGTCAATGGTCTTTATGGATACTATGTCACCGTGCCTGCAATTGAGGAAACGGACGATGCCGTTAAGGAAGCGGCAGAAGAGCTTGGACTGGAGGACATCCCAATTGTCTCGACCGGTCGCCTTGCTCTGGCTTTCGCAATCATGATTCTAGTAGGCAGTTGCATGATAGTCGTCGGAGCGGCGCTGCTGTCGATTGCATTGTCGAGGAATAGGAGACGCATTGAGAAAAGTCCGTAGGGGCGGAGAGAAGCCCTTAAGCCATCGAACACATTATTGGAACGAGGGAATTGCGATGGCGTCTGAACCACTCTAGTCCGGCGTCAGTCGCAGGAAGAGAGTGATTGCGTTAACCGTTGTGACTGTCCTGATTGCAGTCATCGCTGTCGCATATGTGATGGTCATTGCACGCCCGGAGTCCAGCACAACCCTGCGGGTTACCCGCTACGACCCCTCTTATTCGGATCCGGCGAGAGATGCTATTTACCTTGATGATGAACTGAAACAGGAAGTCAGCACAGATGTGGGTGCGAACCACACTATTGTGTTCGAGCTTACTCTGGGCAAGTGACTGCAGATGATGCCGGAAGGCCGTAGGCACCTTCATTAGTCCGGTAACGACAATACTGGAATGAGGACAGCAATGAAGTGCTGGAATTGTGGGGCAGAGAACGATGATCGCAGAGAGTTCTGCGGCTCATGCGCAGCGCCAATGCGGGACCCACGCGACGGGGGACTGTCCGAGCAGACCGGACTCGAGAGACTGAAGACACTCTTGTACAATCTGGTCAAGATGACGACCGGATCCTTGATTACTGCTCTGTTCGCGATTTGTCTAGTGGCCGGAACAGTCTGCGTCTACGATACTCTACTAGGAAACAGGGTTCTAGCGGGAATCGGGATGATACTGGCGTTCTCTGGCTTCCTGATGACGACATCATACTTCCTTGTTGGAAGCGGGTCCTCGAAGCGGATGGTCGTGTTCAACTGCCCCCCAGGACAGTGGCTCATGCTTCGAGCGGTGTATCCAGAGGCAGTCATCACTATGGTGATGAACTCGATGAGAACAGAGCAACCTCAAGCAGGTGCGTTACTGCGAGCCATGTTCGTCCTGGCAGGAGCGATTGTGATGGCCGTGGGTCTTATTCTCGGATAGCCTAACTCGAAGAATGCGCCCGGACGCGACTTGATGACTGAAATCTTGCATCGGACGCCCGTGAGAATGAGAAGGGAACAATGCATTCGGGACAACTGCGCTCAGTGTTCTCAGAATCGCCACGGCTCCAAGGGGCTCATGTCCTTCACCTGGCACATCTATCTTCCACGAGATATACCGCCCCTAAGAATCAGCGGCGGGGCGCGGAGGGGACATCGGACTCCACAGGAAAGGCTTTGTAGAGCTTCGCGTCTACTACCAGTCGGTGGCAGGAAATGGCCTGGGGAATCAATAATCCCGTACAACGCAGAGCATGTCCATTGCGTGAGCCGAAGAGAGCACCGATGTGGGCGCGTGTGATTGTCCTCGCATGTACCGCGGCATTGATCCTGACGGCAGTGGGGTGCATTGTGTCCCTATCACCTCAAGGCGAAACCACCCGAGCAGGCATAACGGCCATATCGAGTGAAACGCTCGACAGCGAGAACGATGTGGGGCAGTTCACATCCATAGCCATCGACGATGAGGACGACGTGCACATCAGCTACATCTACGGAACCTCGGCCGACCTCAGATATGCGACGAACGAGGGAGGGGCGTGGACCACTGACACGGTCGATTCGACGACCGAATCTTCCGGTTACACCTCGATCGCAATCGACTCGGGGGGGAAGATCCACATCGCCTACTTCGATTTCATCAACATGGTGTTGATGTACGCAACGGACACTGGCGGCTCCTGGGCAACGAACATAGTCGACGACAGCGGCGATGTCAATACATTCATCTCCCTGGCGGTTGATTTCAACGACAAGATCCACATCAGCTACTACGACCCCTCCGATGACGACCTCAGGTACGCCACGAACGCAGGCGGCTCCTGGGACATCAGTACGATCGACAGTGCTGACAATGTCGGAGGCCACAGCTCCATAGCCGTCGACTCTCATGGCTGCATACACATCAGCTACTGCAACTACACAGACACCGCCCTCAAGTACGCCACCAATGCGACCGGACAATGGACCACAAACACGGTCGACAGCGCAGGGACCGTCGGATACTTCACATCCATCGCAATCGATTCGTCCGACCACGCCCACATAAGCTACCACGACGACACGAACGGCGCACTCAAGTATGCCACGGACTCGGGAGGTTCATGGGCCTGTGAGACGGTCGACAGCGAGGCGGGAATCGGTGACATCACATCCATCTACGTCGACTCGAAAGATCATGTGCACATCAGCTACTGTGACCGCATCGACCTGAATCTGATGTACGCCACTAACGCATACAGCGCTTGGGCCATTCAGACCATCGACAGTTCGGGAGATGTGGGAAGCTACTCATCCATAGCGGTCAACTCAACCGGCGTGGCTCACATCGGCTACTACGATATGACAAACCACGACCTGAAGTACGCCACGGTCGCCCCGTGCACCATCCATGGCTGGGTGAACGACTCGGAGACGATGCTGGGGATCGGGGGTACCCAGGTCGTGGCATACATGACCGATTTCGATTATGTCCCGTACGACAGTCCCGTGATGGCGGTAGCCACGACGAACGAGACAGGGTACTATGAACTGAGTCTGCCTGACGGTGCCACAGCGCTCATGTGCGGGGCCTACGGCTACTACAGCTACACCCTTGAGTTCAACACGACGGGACTGACCGAATACAGACTCGACATCGTCCTTGACCCAGAGCCAACGGTGCCGACCGCGGACATGAGCCTGGACCCGGTGTCGAACGTGTCGTCCCATAACCCGCTCACGGTCTGCGTGGAGTGTGAGGATTTCAACATCGAGATGGTCTTCATCTTCATAGGCAGGATCCAAGAAATGACAGAACACTACTCGACCTTCCACCCTGTTGCCGGCGCGGCGGCGGTGCCTGCATGGGATTCCGGGAGTGAAGACTTCATCTACACCTACGAGGAAGACGTCTTCGAGGGATCCTACACATGGGCTGCGAGCTCGAGAGGGGGCTATCTGACAAACGGCACCTGTTCTGAGTACATCGACATATGGTCGTTCGGGTCCATGGACGGCGTTGAATCCTACGGTGTCCTGGGATACTACTCGAACGGGACGCTCGAAGACGAGGTCGGCAGGGCATGGTTCGACGCCCTGACGGATGAGTACACTGGCTTCGAATTCGGGGAGACCCTGCTCCATGAACCCTCGTCCCTCCCGTCGGCCCCCGCGGACGACCACGAGGGCATCCTTCTGCCATTCTCATTGACATACACCATCAACCTGGATTGGATGGGGGTAGGAGACCCCCCTCCGACGGATTTCCTCACCTATGGAGAACATCTCTATGAGGAGAGGTCCGTCATGGATCTGACACTCCCGACCACCGACACCGCCCTCAGCGGAGACTATGTTGCGCTGATGCTCGTTGCGGATGAGGTCAGCAACTACAACGGTTCTGTGGCAACCTTCACCGTCGACACGGATGCGCCCTCGGCGGACTGCGGACCGGACCAGGTTGTCTCGTGCGGGGACGAGGTGACCATCGACGGACGCGAGTCGTCGGACAACGTCGGCATAGCGTCCTACGAGTGGGATTTCGTGGATGTGGAGCCAATGACGATGACCGGCATTGAGGTGGTACACACCTTCGATGTGCCAGGGGAGCACACGGTCACGCTGACTGTGACCGATGGCGGAGGGAACACCGGCACCGACACAATGACCATCACCGTCGTGGACGATGAGAACCCTGTTGCCGATGCTGGCGAGGCCCCTACAGGCGCCACGGCCGGAGACACGGTCACGCTCAGCGCATCCAACTCCACGGACAACGTGGGTATAGTCAACTACACCTGGGAGTTCACGGATGTCTCAGAAGTGGTCCTCTACGGCGAGACGGTCGAGTACGTCTTCAGCGAAGCAGGCGAGTTCGTGGTCACCCTGACCGTCCGGGACGGGGCAGGCAACACCGACACTGACACAATCTCCGTCACGGTGCTCGAGCCGCCGATCAACGACCCTCCGACTGCGGACGCCGGCGATGACGAAGCTATATCCACAGACACCGAGTACACGTTCGATGGATCGGGCTCATCCGCCGATTCGACGAACTTCACCTGGACTTTCATCTACGACGGAGGAACGAAGACGCTGTACGGCGAGACAGCCAACTGGACCTTCGACATCTCTGGCGAGTACACTGTCACCCTGACGGTGACGGATGACCTGGGAGCGACCGACACTGACACGGTGACGATAACCGTCGAGGAGGAAGGGTATCCACTATCACTGCTGCTGACGGCGGGGATAGTCGCGGCGTTCGTGGTCGTCGCAGCCGCCATACTCCTGATGAGGAAGCGGAAGGCGTCTGGGGGCTCCCCGCCCGAAGGATGACCACACCGGCCGGACTCATAGGTCGTTCAAGGACGATGCCGGCTGGAAACAGGTCGACCCTGAGGGCCGGGTCCGCCGCCCCACGGCGGAGCGGGCCCTGAACCACCTACTGCCTGCATGCGCGGGCATCAAGCCAATCACGCTGAAGGTGGTCTGGAGACCCCGTCGGAGGGGGGAGACTAGAGGAAGACGTGAAGGCTGGCCTATCCTAGCTGGCCCGCAGCAGCATGCACCGCGGTCACTTCTCCCCTTCCCAGTCCCGCCTCAGCATTGAGAAGAGTATGTCGTCCGCGAAGTTCCCGAACTCGTCGAAGTAGCGCTCCCTGATGAGCCCTTCCCTCTTGAAGCCCAGGCGCCCTATCATTCTGACCGAGCGCTTGTTACGAGGCATGACGAAGACCTCGATCCTGTTCAGCTCCATCTTCTCGAAGCCGAAGTCGATAACAGCCTTCATCGCCTCGGTCATTATGCCGTTGCCCCAGTGCTCTTTCGCCAGGTCGTAGCCC
>Ga0105107_10001292_pt1 | contig 16169 bp, 13 predicted proteins | sample PPLLaktember2015_6_FD_79335 | JGI IMG/M metagenome (GOLD analysis project Ga0105107, IMG submission 79335) | Freshwater sediment microbial communities from Prairie Pothole Lake near Jamestown, North Dakota, USA - PPLs Lake P8 Core (1) Depth... | ecosystem: Environmental > Aquatic > Freshwater >...
CTGTAATGCTTACCCAGCGGATGATAGAGGTGAACCAGCTGAAAACAAAAACCGGAGTATATGTTTATGAGATCAGCAGCCGGTCCGAAATCACCAATAAGGAACTGAAGGAAGGGGATATTATAGTAGAGTTCAACGACACTCCTGTTGGTACTGTTGACAATTTGCATAAATACCTGAACGAGACTGTTATCGGGAAAATGGTAACTCTTGCGATCCTGAGAGGCGGCAGAAAACATATAATCAGTGTAATTCCCGGGGAATTAAAATAGTCTTTAACAAAAATCATTACTAATTTTGGAAGAAGAAATGAGGCTGTATCAAAAGTGTTATATTTGATACTTTTCCCTTTATGCAACTTTGTGTTGGGGCCCCTAAGGACTTTTGATACACCCTCTACTGGGAATGCTTCCAAAATAAATACAATAAATTCTTTAATACATAACTGTTATGAAAAGACTATCAAGACGCCAGTTTCTCGGTAAAAGTGCCCTGGGAATAGGATCAGCTATGATTGCTTCCCAGATTCCATTGGATCTGAATGCCGGTACGTTTGATAATGCAGTTAAGCTGCCGATTGGCTTTCAGGTCTGGACAATCAAGGATGACCTGATAAAGGACTTTCCGGGGACATTGAAAAAGATGTCAGATCTCGGTTACCAGAGTGTTGAAATGTGCTCTCCTCCGGGATATGAGAGCTCCGGATTCGGACCGCTCATGAAATTAACGGCAAAAGAGATGCTCAGGATAATCAATGATGCCGGACTGGCTTTTGAAAGCACCCATTACGGAATGGGTGAATTCCGGAAAAGCCTTGGGGAACGGATTGAATTCGCTGCAGAATCAGGTCAAAAGCAAATGATACTCTCGAGTTTCGGATTGCCCCAGAAGGCAACAATGAGCGACTGGCTGAAAGCTGCCGATGAACTCAACAATTTTGGAATGCAGGCCAAAAAAGCAGGTATTCAGATGGGGTTCCATAATCATCACGGTGAATTTGGCTCAATTGACGGGGTACTTATTTATGATGCACTGCTTAAACAGTTCGACCCTGAATATGTCAAGATGCAGTTTCAGGTGGCGGTGATCAGCATAGGATACAAGGCAGCAGACTACTTCGAAAAATATCCGGGAAGGTTTATTTCAGCACACCTCGCTGACTGGTCCGCGGAAGAAAAAAAGAACGTTACTCTTGGAAAAGGGATAGTTGACTGGAAAGAATTCTTTGCATCAACAGATAAGGGAGGAGTTAAAAATATCTTTGTCGAAATGGATCCTGCTACCTTCAAAGAGAGTGCAGCTTTTATTAAAAGTATTTAGTATAACTTTGGGGCTTCTTTCAAAATGGTACGAAAATTGAGGCTGACTGTTTACTAATTTCCCGCCGTTGGGAGCCTTTATTACTGAATATGAAAAAATACCTGGTCATTGTTTCTCTCTTGATGTTTGGTTTTTATTCCTGTGATAACTCTGATTCCGGAACAGATCAGGGAGATTACAACCAGAAACCTATTGATTCCGGCACTTTTATCTCTATCGGGGATAATTTTATTTACAGTTATTCTGATATCGGGTTATATGATTCTTCAACTCACATAATCTATTTCAAGGAAAAGCATCCCGAATTCGATAAGATCAGGCAGCCTTCATTTGCCTTGTATGATAAGGGTGATACTGTCTATCAGGGAGATATCTGGCCCAGTTATTACAGCTCCCTGCCTACAGGTGCCTATATTGCAACCATGCCGTTTTTTTATCAGGATTATGCCCTCAGGATTGATTTCATGAAGGGCAGTAAACCTGATCTGAGGAATGACCCGCGGATAATACAAAGCCTTAAGGACAAGGAACTATTGCACTCAGGATTGACGGGTACAATACAGACTCTTGAAATCAGCGGTTCCCTGGCCAGACTGACCTTTGTGGTCACAAACCTGGATAAATCTGAACTTTTGATTCTTGATCCCGGTAAAATGGGTCAGAAGCTTTTTCATTATTACACAAACGGATTATACCTGCGCGATCTGGCTACAAATAATATAATTGCAACCAAACTGGAATTCCAGACACCCAATCCATCCGACGGCTGGAAGAAGGAATGGCTGACATTAATAAGTCCAGGAGGATCTGTCGCTTTTACACTCAATTATACTTTTGCAAAGGTTATCAGTCCCGGAAATTACAGCGCCTGGTTTGAATATCCCGGATTGTCTTCACAGGTTGATATTCATGAGGTATTTCAGACGACCGGAAGGATCTGGCTGGGAGACATAACAGCTGTTAAGATTATCGCCATTCCCTGATTCTCCAGTTTTTTAATTCGGAATTCTTATAAAATCCGAAATTTACTTTAGCTCAAACATGATGATGAGACTTTCTCAAAAGTCCTTTGTGAACCTTAGTGAGAACCTTAGAGTTCCTTAGTGGTTAATTTTAAGTCTTTGAACCACTAAGGATCACAAAGTACACCACAAAGTCTCACAAAGGAAGAATAACACAGGAAACTGCTTTTAAAACACCTCACCTGTTTTGTGACATTTATAAAAGTGACAATAAATATGTCCCCAGGAGAAAAAACCAGATGTTATCTGAACCTTCCTTCATTGGGTATACTGTTTATTCTGCTTATTCTTTTTAATTGCACTCCCTCAGCTTTCAGCCAGATTGTAAAAGGAACCGTGTTTGACAAGAATACTAAAGACCCTGTAGGTTATGCTTATTTGTATTTCAGCGGCACATTTTCGGGAACCCAGACAGATCAGAACGGCAATTTTACACTTGATGCTTCAGTAAACAGATCAATTCCGTTAACAATCAGTGCAATAGGTTATTATTCAGTTACTCTGAATGAATATTTAACCGGGAAACCTCTTTCAGTCTACTTAATCCCTAAGGTATATGAACTGAACGAAGTAAAGATCAGTGCGAAGTCTCTGGCCCGAAAAAGGAAATCCAATCTTTTATTGTTTAAAGAGTATTTTCTTGGAACAACAGATAATGCAAGAGAATGCGAAATTCTGAATGAATCCGACATTACATTCAACTACGATTCTGACCGGGATACATTAAAAGCATATGCTTTAAATCCTATTTTAATTGATAACAGAGCATTAGGGTACAAGATCACATATTATCTCGATAAATTTGAATATATAAGGGATAAGGAGTCATTTTCTTTCAGGGGAAATATCAGCTTCCAGAAGGATTTAAATAAAGAGCAATCACGGGAAGAGCATTTTGAAAGAAAAAGAAAGAATGCCTACCTCGGATCAAGAATGCATTTTTTCAGAGCCCTCTGGTATGATGATTTAAGATCCACTGGTTTTAGGGTCGGTGGCGTGACATCCGATAATCTTTCCTATAAAGACATTGTAATTGTGGATGCGGATAAAAAATTTCTGAAATACAATGAGACTCTGTCTATCTCCTATTATACAAAAAATTTAACCGGGCTGGAGTTTCTTAAGGAAAAAGTTTTCTTCAGCAATGACGGATATTATGATTCCGATGGTATTTTATGGGAAGGCTATATGGCAAACAGGCGTGTTGGAGACTGGCTTCCATATGAATATATAGTTAAAGAATATTAAGATCTGGAAAAGACTGAATATTATCAGGTAATACCTGATCGCCCCCGGGTCTAGTAAAGCATCCTTACTTTAATAGTGCCCCTGATGGCTCTTAATTCTTCAATTACGCCTGTACCAAGCCGGCTTTCAGTATCAATTATTACATATCCGACTTCAGGATCGGTCTGAAGATATTCTCCTGCAATATTTATACCCTTGGAAGTAAATACATAGTTCACCTCTTTCAGGACACCGGGCTCATTCTTGTGGATATGCAGAAACCGCTGTGCATTTTTGTTCGGTTGAAGAGATATCTGAACAAAATTGGTTGCTCCGATAGTATCCCCGGTATCACTGTACTTTACCAGTTTCTCAGCTACTTCAGTTCCGATATTTTCCTGGGCTTCCATGGTACTTCCTCCTACATGGGGAGATAGTATAACGTTATCAAACTGCTGGAGTTCTGAAATAAAGGGATCATTAACAGAGGCTGGTTCCTCCGGAAAAACATCCAGGGCAGCTCCTAAAATATGCCCTGACTTCAATGCTCCTGCTAATGCCCGCACATCAACTACCGATCCTCTTGATGCGTTTACAAGACATGATCCCTTACGCATCAGTTTAATCTCCTTTTCGCTGATCATATTCTTTGTAAGCGGGGTTTCCGGAACATGCAATGTTACAATCTGAGCCCTGGAAAGCAGTTCAGCCAGTGAGGAACATGCCACTGCTTTGCCAAGACTTAGTTTCTTGATTATGTCATAATAATATACATCCATACCGAGTGCCTCGGCCAGGATCGAGACCTGCGACCCGATATGGCCATACCCTATTATTCCCAGATTTTTACCTCGTACTTCAAAGCAATTGGCAGCCGATTTCAGCCACTTCCCCCTGTGTGCAGCAGCATTTTTAACCGGAATATTCCTCATAAGCAGGATTGCCTCAGCTATCACCAGTTCGGCAACTGACCTAGTATTTGAAAATGGAGCATTGAATACAGGAATTCCCAGAAGCCTTGCAGCATGACCGTCAACCTGGTTAGTGCCGATGCTGAAACAACCCACAGCCAGGAGTTTCCCGGCACTGCTCAGTATTTCTTTGGTTAACTGTGTCCTTGAACGGATTCCGATAATATTTGCACTTTTTATTTTCTCAAGTAGTAGTGCTTCATCCAATGCATCTGAGAAAGATTCTATATTATTATATCCGTTTGCCCTGAAAAAATCAGCTGCACTTTTATGAATTCCTTCAAGTAAGACGACCTTAATTTTATCCTTGTCCAGAGAGTATTCTTTCTTCATGGAATGAAAAAGTATCGGTTGAATGTTTAAACCGGCGCTAAAATTAAAAAATAAACTCGATTAATAACTAAGTCCAAATCCAAAAGGGTATAATGGATTCATTGAATCATACGGAACATCCTCTTTCTGATCTCTGACAGCTTCCATTGATAAAGGCATCTCAAACGGCAGCCTGGCTGAAGGATTGACTTTACCAAAAATAATATCCAGTAATGCTTCATCACTTGCACCAAAATTTGCCAGTAAGCCTTTTGACGATGCGGCAATCTCAGGTACGACAGCAGGTCTGTCAAGATATAAATCTACAATTGAAGGTACTTTGTTCAGTATTTCGAGTATTATTTTCAATTCTTTTTCTTTAAAATCAAGGTCGCCGGAACTGAATAACCTGCCAAATATTCCTGTTCCCTCAATAATTTGTGAAGGTGACTTTATGCGTAAAATTGCAAAATCAGCATCTTCGGGCTTTTTAACCACAGTGGCATATTTACCGGCCTTTTCAGGATCAACATTTAATACAAAAACCTTAATGCCATTTTTAAGTGGAAGTGTCTTTCCTGTTCCTCTTGCATCGTTCTTTAACAATACTATTGATTTTCTTTGTGCCTGTTCTCCGGCTGCAATGAATTCAGGGTTACCGATTGTCTTTACTGCCTTGTCTATATCTGTCAAAGGATTATCGAATAAGCCCTGTTCAAATTTTAATTTCAGCATTCTTCGTACAGAGGAATCAATCCTGGCCTCATTTACCTTACCTTCCCTGACCTGGCGAACAAGCATTTCAGGTATCATTTCTCCCCCAAACTGATCAACGCCTGCATTTATGCATTTCAGCATTCTTTCTTCAGGTGTTGCTTTTTCCATCCCTCTTGCACGGGCGGGCAATACCATAATACCCAGGACTTTTGTGTCTGTCAGGAGTCCCCAGTCAGTGCAAACCACGCCTTCAAAATGATACTCATTTCTCAAAAGTCCTGTAATCATTTCCTTATTGAAACTGAAACCCACATTTTCGCTTGTCTGGTCCATTGGTATCCCGTAATAGGGCATTATTGCAGCAGTTCCGGCTTTAAATGCAGCCCCAAAAGGGATCAGATGATAATCGAAATTATTTCCGGGATATACCTGACCTTTGGCAACCGGGAAATGGGGATCAATACCTTCTTTCTGAGGACCGCCTCCTGAAAAATGTTTTGTCATACAGGCAACACTGTTCGCACTCAGGCTGTCGCCCTGGAATCCTCTGATATAAGCATAGGCCAGCTTTGCCGAAAGCTTTGCATCCTCTCCAAAAGTACCGTTTATCCTGCCCCACCTTGGTTCCGTTGCCAGGTCAATCGCAGGATGGAGCGCAACTCTTATTCCGGCTGCCAGATATTCCTGCCTGGCTATATCTGCAAATTGCCACGTCAGGAGTGAGTCTCCGGTTGCAGCCAGTCCTATTGGCTCAGGCCATACAGAAAAATCTCCGGCAAATGCCGAGGCCAGCGGATTGTTGCTGTAACTGTTCCTTGGATCAGACGCTATGGTAACAGGTATTCCCAGCCTTGTACGTTCAGCGAGCTTCTGAAGATTATTGTACCAGATTGCCATTCCCTTTTTATCTGTTCCGGTAAATATGTTAAAATGATTAATGTGTTTGCCAAAAAGCATTTTGGATGTCCCGGGTGTCATCAATGAGAAAACGTCGCTCAATGATGGAGTTTCGGAAATGGAACCGTCTTTTTTCATGCTTACCGGCGGGAAAAACATTGTTCCTGCCTTTTCTTCAAGATTCATCTGCGAAAGAAGGTCATTTACTCTTTCATCATAAGAGCGCCGTGAGTCCTCATAAATGTCGAGACTGCCGTTTTTATTAAGATCACGGAAAGTCATGCCATCAAGAGTCAGAGTTTTTACTTCAGGACCGGCAAGAGCCATATTTATTTTGGTACTTTTATTTCGCGAAGCTGAAATCCAAATGAATCCAACAAGTATTAACAGAATAATAAATCCGATCAGGATGCCAAGGAAGGCAAACAGGATTTTAAAGAACTTTTTCATTATTTGAAGTTAAAAGTTTAGGCGCAGAAAGTTAACTCAATTTTTTTAACCTTCAACGACAAACATGTTGGAGGATCGCTTTCAATGACATCAGTCAAAATCGGAATTGCTTAAATAATCTGAAATCTTTTCCCCTTTGTGTTCCTTCGTGGGATCCTTCGTGGCACTTTGTGGTTAAATGAATTATTCTTACCGCAAAGGCACGCAAAGGTTATCGCTAAGGGATTCACAAAGGTTTTTTTCAGCAGTATAAAAAAGAATCGTAAATTTACTTTCCTACAAATTCTGTTGAAAAATGTCTGATCTATACCCCGAATATTTTGCACGATTTTATGACCTGATATATCATAAGGTACGCGACGGTGTTGATAATAATTTCTATCTGGAAAAAATTAAAAATTCAGGAGGAAAGATACTGGAGGTTGGAACAGGAACAGGCCGCCTTATGATTGAAGCCCTGGAAAATGGTGCCGATATTTACGGAATTGATATTAGCCCGGCAATGCTTGATATTCTGAAAGCTAAACTCACAAGTGACAGGGCAAGCAGGGTAAGCCTGCAGAATATTATTGATTTTAAATCAGACATCACATATGACTTGATTATAGCGCCATTCAGGGTGTTTATGCATCTTATAAATAAAGAAGACCAGCTGAAAGCCCTGAATAATGTTTATAAAAATTTAAATCCCGGAGGTAAATTCGTTTTCGATCTGTTTGTACCCGATTTGAAGCCACTCATTAGCGGCCTTGAGAATGTTGTTGATTTTGAAGGTGAATATGAAACGGGAAAAAGAGTAAAAAGGATAGTTTCGACAAAACCAGATCTGATAAATCAGATCATAAATATCACTTTCAGACTTGAATGGAACGATGATAAATCAGATTATATGAAGGAATGGAAAACTCCGTTAAGGTTCTTTTTCAGATACGAACTCGAACACCTTATTGAACGGTCAGAATTTAAAAACTATAATATTTCAGGTGATTTTATGGGAAATGAGTTAAATTCAGATTCTAAAGAATTCATCATAATTTGTCAGAAATAAACAATCAAAAACATGAAAAAACTGTTATCACTGACTTTGCTCATTTTGTTTTTTGCGCTCACCTCCTGCTCAGATACCGGTTTTGAACCGGTAGATTATGTTAATCCGTATATCGGTAATATAAGTCATCTGCTTGTACCGACATATCCTACTGTTCATATTCCGAACAGCATGGTCAGATTCTATCCGAACAGGGATAACTATACTTCCAATACTATGCAGGGATTCCCACTAAATGTAGTGTCGCACCGTTCCGGAAAAGTATTTAACCTTAGTCCATTTAGTGGAATTACAGATGAAATACCTGGAAATATATTGTACACTTATGACAATGAAAAAATAACTCCTTACTGCTATAACGTTACTCTGGATGAACCTGATATAGATGTCCAGTTTGTTCCGGCTGAAAAATCAGGATTTTTTGGTTTCAGTTTCAATAAGGAGTCTGCTCATGGTGTGATCCTTAAAACAACAAGCCAGGGCGAGCTTGTGTATGAAAAAAATACAATTTCAGGATATGATACCTTCGACGGAATTAAAGCATATCTGTACCTGGAATTTGACAAGGCACCCATAACTATCAAGGCAATTGGGAGAGATATTTTATCCGAAAGTATATCAGTCAGCGGAAACCGGGTTGCTCTGTCTGCATCTTTTGATAACGGAAGCAGCAGGGTGATAAAAATCCGTTATGGCCTTTCTTATATCAGCATTGAACAGGCCAGGAAAAATCTGCAGAATGATATTCCGGGATGGAACCCGGATGAATTATCCGAAAATGCAAGGACAAAATGGAATTCTGCCCTTTCAAATATCGGGATTGAAGGAGGAACTGAAAATCAAAGGACAATGTTTTATACTTCTCTTTACCGCTGCTTTGAAAGGATGGTTGATATTACAGAAGCCGGACAATACTACAGCATATGGAGTAGCAGGGTTGAACCAGCTGGCGATACAGCCTTTTATACCGACGACTGGGTCTGGGATACCCACCTTGCTCTGCACCCTCTGCAGGTAATCCTTAATCCCTCTGAACAGGATGAAAAGATCACTTCATATATCCGTATGGCAAGGCAATCCGGATGGATGCCGACTTTCCCCACAATTTCGGGCGATAACCATGCAATGAACGGCAATCATTCAGTTGCTGTGATCCTGGATGCCTGGAATAAAGGGATCCGGAATTTTGATCTCGAAGAGGCATATAATCATTTGAAAAAAACAATTCTTTATGAAACAAAATTACCCTGGGTAAGAGACAGTGCAACCGTTCTTGATGAATTTTATGACCGGAACGGGTACATTCCGGCACTCAGGAAAGGAGATACTGAAACAAATCCGAAAGTCCATTCCTTCGAGAAACGTCAGGCTGTTGCAGTGACCCTGGCATCGAGCTACGACGACTGGTGCATGGCACAGATTGCCAGGGAACTTGGGAAAGAGGATGATTATAATTTCTTTATCCGGAGAAGCCTCAATTATAGAACCCTTTTTAACAGGGATACCGGATTTTATCATCCAAAGGATAGTGCCGGAAACTGGATCGAGCCTTTCGATTACAGGTTCGACGGGGGTATGGGAGCTCGCGATTACTATGATGAGAACAATGGCTGGACATATATCTGGCAGCCTTATCATGCATTCAGTGACCTGATAGACATGATGGGCGGCAAAGAAAAATTCGACAGCAAGCTCGATCGGTTATTCAGCGAAAGTCTGGGCAGATCAAAGTGGCAATATTATGCGACCATGCCTGATGCAACCGGAAACGTAGGGCAGTTTGTAATGGGCAATGAACCATCGATGCATATAGCATACCTCTATAACCTGGCAGACAAACCCTGGAAAACCCAGAAACGTGTCCGTATGCTTCTGGATACATGGTTCAGGAACGATCTTATGGGAATATCAGGCGATGAGGACGGAGGCGGGTTGTCGGCATTTTATGTTTTTTCCGCAATGGGCTTTTACCCTATAACACCAGGTATTCCTGAATATCAGCTGGGAAGTCCCCTCTTCGACAATGTAAAAATCCATCTTCAGAACGGTAAAACATTTTCAATCATTGCCCGAAACAACAGCACCGAAAACAAATATATCCTCTCGGCTGAGCTTAATGGTAAAAGACTAACTAAGCCTGTTATCACTCATAACGACATTATTGAAGGTGGTAAACTGGTTTTTGAAATGGGTAATAAGCCCGACTATAAATGGGGTGTTGAATAAATCAATAATTGTACCCACATGAAAAATATCTGGCTGAAGAGCCTTTTTACCCTTACCCCCTGTATTCTAAGCCAATGCAATACTTCTGAAAAAGAGATCCCGCTTAAGGATCGTCCGAACATACTCATTGCAATCGGCGACGATATTTCATACCCTCATATGGGTGCATATGGATGTCCCTGGATAAATACTCCCGGATTTGACAGGGTTGCAGGCGACGGAATCCTATTCCGTAATGCCTATACACCAAATTCGAAGTCATCACCCTCGCGTTCCTGCCTCTTAACAGGCCGGAACAGCTGGCAGCTTGAGGAAGCGGCAAATCATGTCCCCTTCTTCCCGCCTAAGTTTACAAGCTTTATTGAAGTACTTGGAAACAACGGATACACCACCGGATATACAGCAAAAGGCTGGGCTCCCGGAATAGCCCTTGACAGCACAGGGAATCCGCGAAGTCTTACAGGAAGAGCATTCAATGAGAAAAAAACTGCACCTCCTGCAAACGGAATCTCAGGTAATGACTATGCAGGCAATTTTGAAGACTTTCTAAATTCAAAGGACCCTGACAAACCTTTTTGCTTCTGGTATGGATCCCAGGAACCTCATCGCAGATATCAGTTTGGATCAGGTATAAGCATTGGAGGCAAAAAGATTACGGATATTGAAAAGGTACCCCGATTCTGGCCCGATGATGACATTGTCCGGAACGACATGCTCGATTATGCCTTTGAGATCGAGCATTTTGACAATCATCTGGAAAAAATGCTCGGTTTGCTGGAGCAGAGAGGAGAACTCAGCAATACAATCGTGATTGTTACTGCTGACAACGGAATGCCCTTTCCGCGGGTAAAAGGGCAGGCATACGAGTATTCAAATCATATGCCGCTCGCAATAATGTGGGAGAAAGGCATTAAGAATGCCGGCCGTACAGTATATGACTATATCAGCTTTATTGATATAGCGCCCACTTTACTCGATGTTGCCGGTATAGAGCAGGCTAAAAGCGGCATGCAGCCGATACAGGGAAGAAGTATTGCCGCGATTTTCAAAAGCAGAAAAAAAGGTTTTACTGATGAATCTTTTGATCATGTGCTGTTAGGCAGGGAAAGAAATGATGTCGGACGTCCTGATGATACCGGATACCCGATAAGAGGTATTGTCAGGGAAGGCTATCTTTTCCTTGTAAATTTCAAGCCAAACCGCTGGCCGTCGGGAGACCCGGAAACAGGTTATCTCGATTGCGACGGAAGCCCTGTAAAGACTCTTATCCTTAACATGAGGCGGAGTGGGGAGTCGTCTGATTACTGGAAACTCAATTTCGGGATGAGGGTTGAAGAAGAGTTATATAATATTTCATCCGATCCGGAGTGCCTGATTAATCTGGTGCCTGATCCGGGATATAATGTTCTTAAGCAAAGAATGCGTGCACTAATGGTACAGGAGCTTGAGAAGCAGGAGGATCCAAGGATAATGGGGAATGGAGATATTTTTGATAAATACCCCTATGCTTCAGAAGCTGTAAGGGATTTTTACAACAGGTTTATGAAAGGTGTGATTTCAGCTTCTGCTGCAGGATGGGTTGATTCAACAGACTTCGAAACAATACCAAAATAAGTGGTCTGTTCTTCCTCTGGCTAACCATTATTGATTATTGCAATGACAACAGATTTCGACGTGATAATTTGTGGTGCAGGGCCGGCCGGATGCACTGCTGCCCTTACTCTTGGCTCGTCAGGTCTTAAAATAGCATTAATCGATAAAAAAAAATTCCCGCGCGAAAAAACTTGCGGTGATGCCATCCCGGCATTCGTCCCGAAAGTCCTTAATACAATAAATCCGGAATATGTAAAAGCATTCGAAGGATTAGCAGAAAAGAATAAAGTAAATACCTGCCGTATTTTCTCTCCGGGAAAGAAAAGTCTGGATCTGAAGTTTCCCGCACATGGGTATATTTGCCGTCGTATTATATTTGATGCTTTCCTGCTTGATCTTGCCGCCAAATTGCCAGATATTACCATATTCCAGGAAACTGAGGTTAAAGATGTTTCTGAAAACACCAGAGAGATTATAGTCAGAACAGATAAAAACCAGGATCTGAAAACTCAGCTGGTTATTGGCTGTGATGGTGCAAACAGTATTGTAAGGAGACGCCTGTCAGGTACAGATATTAATTTTAATTATTGCTCCAGCTCAGTCAGGGCTTATTTTAAAAATATCACAGATACCCCCTCTGAAACTTTTGAGTTACATTTTCTGAAGGAGCTCCTTCCAGGATATTTCTGGATATTCCCCATGCATGATGGTCAGTTTAATGTTGGACTGGGTATCTCTTCAGCCTCAGTAATCAGAGATAAAATAAATCTGAGCAGAGAACTTCTCAGGACTATTGAAAAAGTTCCATACATAAGCAAGCGGTTTCTAAAAGCAGAATTAATCAGTGAGATCCGGGGAAGTCTTCTTCCTCTATGGTCACATAATACTCCCGTCTCAGGGAATAGGTTTATGCTCTGCGGCGATGCAGCATCACTGGTTAATCCTGCCACCGGGGCAGGAATAGGCCAGGCCATGCAATCAGGAAGGTATGCAGGCTGGCAGGCGCTGAAATGCTTTGACAAAAATGATTTCTCAGCAAAGTATTTGAAAAACTACGATAACACCATCAGGGAAAAGTTATGGAAGGAGAACAGACAATATTTATTATTGAGGGAACTGGTACTAAAGAATGCATGGATTTTTGACAGGATTATTTCTGCAGGTCATAAAAGCAGGTCAATTAACAAAATGATTGCAAAACAACTGGGATAATAATTATTAATTTTTTCGATCGCCCCTTTAAAATATGCCTTAAATTAATTAATTTCATAGGTTAATTACTTCAAATAGTCTTATCCTTATGAATACAAAGGCAATTATTTTTTTTGGATTAAGTCTGATTTCGATAATTATTGCATTAATTATTTTCTTCAGGGGCCTTGATATTAAAGCATTGCTTTTTCTGATATTTGGAGTGGCTGCTGTTCTGCTCTTCAATCAGGGATTGGCAGAAATGAAGAGGAAAAAAGAATAAATTAACTCCTGACTTATTCTGAACAAATACCCTAAATCCTGGTTTATTATACATCAATTTATTTCGTTATGAAAAAATCGCTATTGGTCCTCGCAGCATTATGCTTTCTTATATCAAATCCTGTTAAATCGCAGGGATTACTGAATAAGGTTAAGAAAGCAGTTTCAAAAGAAATTTCAAGTGTTATAGACGGTGATTCCGGTAAAGAATCTTCAAAACCCGGACCTGAGCCTGCATGCGCCTGCGATGATGCGAATATGATTATGGACCTCGGTAAATATAAAGTAGTCTATAACGAAATCACTATCTGTACAAAAGATGATGGGAGCATCCTTGTTAAAGATAGAATGGCTGGCAAGTACTACATTTCAAGGAATGGCGTGTCTGAAGGACCATACGATGAGGGAGCTTCTGAAATTGCCGGATTTTGCTCAGATGTAAGAAAAAGCAACAGCAGTAAACAGGACGATGACTGGGCAGTTAAGTACCCCGATTATATTTCAAAATCAGGCGAAAAATTCCTTATCAGATTTAACGGGAAGAATTATGGCCCCTACGCAATGATTAGCGATTTTGCAGTTTCTTCGGGAAGGGATAAGTTTGCTGCTGTTGTAACCGAGAATATGGTGATGACTGAAGATCAGGGGAAGAAACTGGAAAAGGAAATGGAAAATGCAAAGACCGATCAGGAACGCATGGATATTTCCATGAGAATGGCCCAGCAGATGCAGGATCAGATAGCAAAGGGCGGCGGTCCGGAATCACTGCAGCCAAAGATGGTCTCCAATATTCCGGGAGCAAAATATGATATGATGACATGGGGGGGAGGAAGACTTAACAGCAGCGTCAAATTTAATGACTTGCTTGTGATCGCTCCTGACAAAATAATTGATCTTACGGGAAAAACCGTCATGAAACTTTCCCAGAACACCACCAACTACGACAATATGTATGTTAATTCATCAAACACATTATATGCCACCTACAATTACGGCACCCTGACATTCAGCGATAATAAAACACTGGCTGAGGTTTTTAGTCCTTATGTTATCAAAACAGATGACAAGATTTATCTTACTTACATGTACTACTCTCCGGGGAAAGATGCTATAATGCAATGCTCGATTCCTTTTTAATAATGTGTCTGGTATAAATCACGTCAATTATAAAATCTGTGCAGGGAAAATATAATTACCAGATATTGCTGGTTTCATTTTTCATCCTCTGCAATGAAGGAGTATCAGTTTCCCAGGAGGAAACCTACAAAACTATTTTTGGAAAAGACTGGGATAAAGCCCAGAGCTTTGTGACTGAGAATGAAATCTGGATGAAACGCCTCTCAGAAGAATACAATATCTCATATCCCGTAGCAGTTGCAGTCGTTTTCCCTGAACTGATCAGATATTCAGCCCTTCGCGACAAAATGGAGATCACGCTTTTAAAAAGCCTGTACACATACAAAGGCCGGGATTATGCTGATTTCTCAATCGGACAGTTCCAGATGAAACCTTCATTTGCCGAATCAGTTCATGAAAAGGTAACGTTCTTAAAAGGCAGACTCAAAAATCGGGTTAAGGAAAAAATCAGAATGGAGGATATTATAAAGTACAGGGCTCTTATTGTGAGGGATCTTGAAGAACCGGAGTCGCAGTTTCTTTACCTGGCAGCGTTTTTAAAGATATGCGAAGCTATATACAATCTGAATGATATGGAGGAAGATCAAAGAATAAAGTTTCTCTCAACAGCTTATAACTACAGCTTTCAAAAGAGCTATGAAGAGATTCATGAAATGACAGATAAAAAATTCTTCCATACAACCCTTGTCAGGTCTGAAAGCTATTCGTACGCAGATATCTCCTGGTCATGGTATGTAAATTACCATAAAAACAGGTAGAGGCTGTATCAAAAGACAAAATCCATTAACCGCAAAGGTCGCCAAGCCTTTCCGCAAAGATCTCAAAGGTTTGAAATATAATGATTTAGCTTTGTGTACTTTGCGAATACTTTGTGTACTTTGCGGTTAAAAAGGACTTTTAAGTCAGCTTCTATTCACCAACAAAGATTAAACAATCTTTAGAACCTGTATCCAGCTGAAACCCCAAAGCCAAAGTTCTTTTTTGAGGTCTGGTCATTAGGAAGACCATAATCAGAATTTATTTCCAGCAAACCAAGCTGCCCATCGAGCTGAAAAAAGATCCCGTTATAAAGTTCATACCCAAGAAAGGCATTTATTCCGGCATCGAAGCGTTTGTAATAGGCATATGAAGTCGGCTCCTCGGTAGCATCTTCCAGAAACTTTACCGGAAGTTCTATTGTAATTGTTCCACTTTTGGTCCTTTCCCTTCCCGAAATCCCGCAACTTCCATAACCACCTGCACCTATAAGTATATGACCATCTCCAAGCTGTGGTCTGTAAAGTATGTTGACAGGAAGCTCAATATAGGAAAGCATTGTTGTTTTGGTAATATCATCTGTTATAATGTTTTGTTTTGTTCCCTTCATTGAATATAACAGTCCGGGCTGAACATATAAGTCGGCAATTATCGGGAAAGTCACATTCCCACCGACATGAAAACCGGGTGTCAGCTGATTATCAAGGCTTTCCCCCCAGTAGTCTTTCCCCATAAACGATTGAAAGCTGAATCCTCCCAATACTCCATAATGTATTCCCGTATCAACTTTTCTTTTTTTCTGAGCGAATGTCTGGGGAATCAGTAAAATAAGAATAAGTCCAAATGTAAAAAACTTCGTTTTCATAATTGTATGTAGTTTTTCTATATCAGTATTTAATTCAATTATCTTGAGCTTCGATCGCGTCAAAAGTAACAAACAATATAAAACATACTGCACAAAATGAATTGATTATTCAAAAAATATGCCTAAATTACTAACAAATTGAATTACCGTATTTA
>Ga0105107_10001294_pt1 | contig 16165 bp, 12 predicted proteins | sample PPLLaktember2015_6_FD_79335 | JGI IMG/M metagenome (GOLD analysis project Ga0105107, IMG submission 79335) | Freshwater sediment microbial communities from Prairie Pothole Lake near Jamestown, North Dakota, USA - PPLs Lake P8 Core (1) Depth... | ecosystem: Environmental > Aquatic > Freshwater >...
GAAACCTTCCACGGCGAGGGCATCCTCGCCGTGACGAAGGCGCTGCTGCAGTCGGGCGTCTCGTATGTCGGCGGCTACCAGGGCGCGCCGGTCTCGCACCTGCTAGACGTCATGGTGCAGGCGCGCGAGTACCTCGACGGGCTCGGCGTGCACGTCGAGGCCTGCACCAGCGAGGCTTCGGCGGCGGCGATGCTGGGCGCCTCGATCAACTATCCGGCGCGCGGCGCGGTGACGTGGAAATCCATCGTCGGCACCAACGTCGCCGCCGACGCGCTTTCCTATCTTGCGAGCGCCGGCGTCATGGGCGGCACGCTGATCGTGCTGGGCGAGGACTACGGCGAAGGCGGCGTAGTGGCGCAGGAGCGAAGCCACGCCTTCGCGCTGAAGTCGCTCATCTGGCTGCTCGACCCGCGCCCCAACCTGCCCACGATCGTGGACATGGTCGAGAAGGGATTCGAGCTCTCCGAAATCTCGAACACGCCGGTGATGATGGAGCTGCGCATCCGCGCGTGCCACGTCCGCGGCAGCTTCGCGACGAAGCGCAATATCGCCCCGAAGGTCTCCACCCGGGAGAAGCTCGAAGGACCGCCGAAGGAGTTCATCTACGACCGGCTGGCCCACCCGCCGGCCATCTTTCGCCAGGAGAAGCTGAAATCCGACGTGCGCCTGCCCGCGGCGCGCAAGTTCATCCTCGACAACAAGCTGAACGAGCACTTTCCGGGCGCGGAAAAGGATCTCGGCATCATCGTGCAAGGCGGGCTCTACAACGGCCTGCAAGGCGCGCTGCGCACCCTGGGGCTCTCCGACCCTTTCGGCGCGAGCCGCCTGCCCATCCTGGCGCTGAATGTCGTCTACCCGCTGGTCCCGGAGGAGATCATCGCGTTCTGCTCCTCGAAGAAGGCCGTGCTCGTCCTCGAGGAAGGCCAACCCGAGTTCATTGAGCAGGAGACCGCGATGATCCTGCGCCGCGCCGACGTGCAGGCGAAGCTGCACGGCAAGGACTGCATGCATATGGCCGGCGACTACAACGTCGAGGCGCTGGTGCGCGGCCTGGCGAAGTTCCTCTCCCAGCATGCCCCGCATATCGGTACTTCTTCGGGAAAGGATTGGCTGGAGAGCGTAGGCGCTCATCGCCAAAGAGCCGCCGAGCTTCTCGGTGCGCTGCCGGTGCGGCCGCCGACGTTCTGTACCGGCTGCCCGGAGCGGCCGGTGTTCTCGGCGATGAAGCTGGTGGCGCAGGACATCGGCCGCCCGCACGTGTCGATGGACGTGGGCTGCCACTGTTTCGGATCATTCGAGCCGTTCTCCCAGGGCAATACGCTGCTCGGCTACGGCATGAGCCTCGCCTCCGCGGCGGGTGTCGCGCCGATGTCGTCGCGCCGGCCGGTCGCGATCATGGGCGACGGCGGCTTCTGGCACAACGGCCTGCTTTCCGGCGTGGCCTCGAACTTGATGAACAAGGGCGACGGCGTGCTGGTGATCATGAAGAACGGCTATGCCTCCGCCACGGGCACTCAGGAGCTCCTCTCCTCGCCGCCCGAGGACGCGCGTATGGTCGCTGTCGGACAAAGCGCCGCCGGCACCGACCGCACCATCGAGGACACTCTCACCGGGCTCGGCGTGAAGTGGCTGCGCACGGTGAACAACTACAAGGTCGGCGAGGTCGCCAGGGTCTACAAGGAGGCGATGAGCACCGACTACAAAGGCCTCAAGGTGATAGTGGCCGAGGGCGAGTGCCAGCTCGAGCGGCAGCGGCGCTTGCGGCCTTTCGTTTCAAAGCAGTTGTCTGAAGGAAGAAGAACAGTGCGGGTGAAATACGGCGTCGACGAGGACACCTGCACCGGCGACCACTCCTGCATCCGGCTCTCGGGCTGCCCGACGCTCACCGTCAAGGACAACCCCGACCCCCTGCGCCGCGAACCCGTGGCCACCGTGGTCGACGGCTGCGTAGGCTGCGGGCTGTGCGGCGAGAACGCGCACGCGGCGGTGCTCTGCCCGTCCTTCTACCGCGCCGAGGTGATCCAGAACCCGAGCGCCTGGGACAGGCTCATGAGCCGCTTCGTATGAGCCTGCCCGAGCGTCCCGTGACCATCCTCATCGCCGCGCTGGGCGGCGAAGGCGGCGGCGTGATGGCCGACTGGCTGATGGAGGCCGCGACCGCGACCGGCTTCCCCGCGCAGGCGACGTCCATCCCGGGCGTCGCGCAGCGCACCGGCGCGACCACGTACTACCTCGAGATCTATCCGGCGAAGAAAGACCTGTTGAACGGCAGGGAGCCGGTCCTGTCGCTCACGCCGAGTCCGGGCAACGTGGACATCATGGTGGCCTCGGAGCTCGTCGAGGCCGGCCGCGCGATGCAGAACGGCTATGTGAGCCCGGAGCGCACCACGCTGATCGCCTCGACGCACCGGATCTACGCGACGGTGGAGAAGATGCAGATGGCCGACGGCCGCTTCGACTCGTCGCGGGTGGTCGACGCGGCCGCGCAGATGGCGAAGCACGCGGTGATGTTCGACATGCGCAAGCTCGCGCAGGAAAGCGGAACGGTGATCAACGCGGTGCTTTTCGGCGCCATGGCGGGCAGCGGCGTGCTGCCGGTTGCGCGCGAGGCGTGCGAGCAGGCGATCCGCCGCGGCGGACGCGGCACGGAAGCGAGCCTGCGCGGGTTCGCCGCGGGCTACGAGATCGCCGCCGGCAGCCGCAAGGCGCCCGCCGAGGCGGCGCCACCGAAGCGGGCGACGGAGCTCCAGGAGGTCCTTCGGCTCGGCCGGGAGCGGCTGCGCGACTACCAGGGCGAGCGCTACGCCGCGCTGTACGAGCAGCGCGTCCAGCCTTTTCTCGCCCGCGACCCGAGGCTCGCCGCCGAAGTGGCGCGGCTCCTCGCCGTGTGGATGAGCTTCGAGGACATCATCCGGGTAGCCGACCTGAAGACGCGCAGCTCCCGCTTCGAGCGGATCCGCAAGGAGGTGGGCGCGCAGGACGGCGAGCCGGTGGTGGTGATCGACTACCTGAAGCCCGGCGTCGAGGAGTTCGCCTCGGTCATGCCCGAGTTCCTCGGACGGCGGCTCGTGGCCTGGGCCGAGCGCCGCGGCAAGCTCGACGCCTACAACGTCGGCATGCACATCCGCACCTCGGGCGCCCTGGGCTACCTGCTGGTGCGCGCCCTAGCGTGGCTCAGGCCGCTGCGGCCGTACAGCTACCGCTACCGGGAGGAACAGGCCCTGATCGAGCGCTGGCTCGGGCTCATCGCCGAGGCAGGGAAGCGCGATGTCTCACTTGCGCTCGAGGTCGCCGCCTGCGCGAACCTGATCAAGGGCTACGGCGAGACTCACCGCCGCGGCAAAGCCAACTTCCTCGCCATCGTCGACGCCCTGGTGGAGAACCCGGCCACCTCGGATCCTCGCGAGCAGGCTGCCGCCATCCGCAAGGCCCGCGAGGCGGCGCTGGCCGACCCGGAGGGCAAGGCGCTCGGCTCCACCCTCGGCAAGCCGGTGGTGTGGCTCAAGCCGGTGAGCCGAACGTAGAATCGCCACCATGGCAAGCCTCCCCCAGCCGAAGACCAGCGCGGCACGCCAGGACCTCTACCGGCGCATGGATAAGCACGACCTCGCGCCGCTCTGGGAGGTCCTGCACAATCTGATCCCGAACGAGCCCGCCACGCCGTGCAAGCCGGCGCTGTGGAAGTACAGCGATGCGCGGCCCTACCTGTTGGAGGCGGGCAAGCTCATCACGGCACGGGAGGCGATCCGCCGCGTGCTGATCCTCGAGAACCCGGGGATGCGGGGCGAGTCGTGCATCACGCAGAGCCTCTACGCCGGGCTGCAGCTCATCCTTCCCGGCGAGATCGCGCCGAGCCACCGGCACTCGCAGTCGGCGCTGCGCTTCATCGTCGAAGGCTCGGGTGCCTATACCGCGGTAGACGGCGAGCGCACGATGATGCACCCGGGCGACTTCATCATCACCCCGTCCTGGACATGGCACGACCACGGCAACCCGGGCAGTGAGCCCGTGGTGTGGATGGACGGGCTGGACATCCGCATCGTCCAGGCGTTCGGCGCGCAGTTCCACGAGCCCTTCCCCGAGGAGGTGCAGCCGGTGTCGCGAAGCGAAGGCGCATCTACCGCGCGCTTCGGCAACAATCTCGTACCGCTCGGCGCGCCCGCGCCCTTCGGCAAGACCTCGCCGATCTTCAACTACCCGTACGCGCGCAGCCGCGAGTCGCTGGCCGGCCTCGCGCGCGACCAGGATCCGGACGCCTGCCACGGCTGGAAGATGCGGTTCATCAACCCGCTGACCGGCGGGCACGCGATGCCCACGATCGCGGCTTTCATCCAGCTGCTGCCGAAGCGCTTCGCCGGGCAGCCCTGCCGCTCCACCGACGGCACGGTTTACTCGGTGGTCGAAGGCAAGGGCCGCGCGCGCATCGGCGCCGGGGAGTTCGCATTCGAGCCGCGCGACACTTTCGTGGTGCCCTCCTGGGCGCCGCTCGAGCTGCAGGCGGACGATGAGACGGTGCTGTTCTCCTTCTCCGATCGCCCGGCGCAGGAGGCGCTCGGGCTGTGGCGGGAGAAGCGGGGATGAACGCGCCCGACAACGCCTTCCTCAGCCGGGAATACAACAACCGGGAGCTGGTCCCCGACCATCCGCAGTACTTCGCCCGCTGGACCGAGGCGTCCTTGCGCGCGCGAAACACGATGACGTGCTACCTCGACCGGCGATACGGCGACATGCCAGGCGAGACGATCGACATCTTCCCGGCGCGCAAGGGCGACGGGACCTGCATGATGTTCATCCATGGCGGCTACTGGCGGGCGCTCGACAAGAAGGACTGCTCGTTCCTCGCGCCAGCCTGGGTCGACGCCGGCGTGTCGCTCGCCGTCGTCAACTACGACCTGTGCCCGTCCGTCACCATGGACGAGATCGTCCGCCAGATGCTGCGCGCGAGCCGCTGGCTCTGGTTGCACGCCGAGGAATACGGCATGGACCAGGACCGCCTCTACGTATCCGGCCATTCCGCCGGGGGTCATCTCACCGCGATGCTCATGTGCGCGCTGTGGCCTGTCTTCGACGCGCGCCTGCCGAAGGACCTATGGAAGGGCGGGCTCGCGGTCAGCGGACTGTACGATCTGCGCCCGCTGCAGCACGTCGATTTCCTGCAGCCGGATCTGCGCCTGGACGATTCGCTCGCCCTCCGGCTCTCGCCCGCCTTCATGCCGCCCGCGACGCGCGCGCCGGTCATGACCTGCGTGGGCGGCGACGAGTCGAGCGAGTTCCAGCGGCAGAACGCGCTGCTCGGCGAGCGCTGGCGCGCGGCCTTCGCCGGCGACATTTCCATGCCGGGCCGCAATCACTTCTCGGTGCTGGACGGGCTGGCCGAGCAGAGAGGCGGGCTCTTCCAGGGCGCGCTGCGCCTGATGAAGCTCGACAAGTGAAGGAATACCTCGCACCCGGGCGCTACGTCGACAGCGCGCACCCGAAGATCGTTTCCTTTTCCCAGGGGCATTCATCCGGAACGGACCAGCGCGAGCGCGCCGTGTCGCTCTACTACGCCGTCCGCGACGGCGTGCCGTACAACCCGTTCCTCGACTTTTCGGACCCGCGCGTCTTCCAGGCCTCCGCCGTGCTCGAGGCGAACCAGGGCTTCTGCATCGGCAAGGCGGCGCTGCTCGCCGCCTGCGCCCGCGCGGCGGGCATTCCGGCGCGCGTGGGTTTCGCCGACGTGAAGAACCACCTTACCTCGCCGCGCCTCGCGGAGACGATGGGCACCGATCTCTTCGTCTACCACGGGTACACGGAGCTGCACCTGGAGGGTCGTTGGGTGAAGGCGACGCCGGCGTTCAACCTCGGCCTCTGCACGCGCTTCCGCGTGCGGCCGCTCGAGTTCGACGGCCGGGAGGATTCGATCTTTCACCCGTTCGACCAGGACAACCGACGCCACATGGAGTACCTGCGCGACCGCGGCGTGCATGCGGATGTGCCCGTGGCGGAGATCCAACAGGCGTTCCGCGAGGCGTACCCGAACTTCTATCGCCTCGGCGCCGCCGCGACCCGGGAAACCTTCGCTCCGGGTTGATGCGAGCGCTGCTCGAGGAGAGCTTTCGCGCCGCGGTGGCGGCGGCCGATCCGCTGCAGATCGTCGCCGCGCACCTGCCTCCGCGCCCTAAGGGCCGCATCTTCGTCGCGGGCGCCGGGAAGGCCGCCGCGGCGATGGCCGTGGCCGTCGAGAAGGTCCTGGGTCCGGTCGAGGGCATTGCCATTACCCGCTACGGGCATGGCCTGCCGACGAGGCAGATCCGCGTCGTCGAGGCCGGTCACCCCGTGCCCGACGAAGCAGGTCAGGGCGCCGCGCGGGAGATCCTCGAGAGGACACGGGAGCTGGGCAAGGACGATCTGCTGCTCGCGCTTCTCTCCGGGGGCGGATCGAGCCTGCTCGCGCTGCCCGCCCCGGGCGTCTCGATGGGGGCGCTCAAGTCGCTCACCAGCGAGCTCCTGAAAAGCGGCGCGACCATCCAGGAGATGAACACGGTTCGCAAGCATCTCTCGGCCATCGCCGGCGGGCGCCTCGCCGCCGCGAGCCGCGCGCCGGTGCTGGCGCTCATCATCTCGGATGTCACCGGAGACGATCCCACGCACATAGCGTCGGGTCCCTGCGCCCCCGACCCGACGACCGTGGTGGAAGCGCGCGCGGTGCTGGAGAGGCACGACGTCGATTTCGAGGGCCCGTTCTCCGAGTCGCCGAAGCCCGGCGACCCGGTATTCGCCCGCGTCGAGAACCGCGTCATCGCCACAGCGCATCGCTCGCTCGAAGCCGCAGCCCGCGTCTTCCATGAGCGCGGTATCCGGCCGGTCATCCTCGGGGACACCATTACCGGCGAGGCTGCCGACGTGGCGAGGACGATGGCCGGCCTTGTGCGCGAAATCCAGAAGTACGGCACGCCGTTCAAGCCGCCGGTCGCGCTCATCTCGGGCGGCGAGTGCACCGTCACGCTGCGCGGCGATGGCGGCCGCGGCGGGCGTTGCTCGGAATTCCTGCTGTCGCTCGGCATCGAGGTTCCGGGGGTGTGGGCGATCGCCGCCGATACTGACGGCGTCGACGGCTCGGAGGCCAACGCGGGCGCCGTGCTCTCTGCGGACGCGATGCAGCGCGCAGGAGTGATGAATCTCCCCGCGAGATCACTGCTCGCGATTCACGACAGCTACGGATTCTTCAGCGACCTGGGCGACCTGGTGAACACCGGCCCAACCCGCACCAACGTCAACGATTACCGCGCGATCTTGGTTCTCTAGCGGGCGCGGAGGGCTGGCGTCTACACCCTGGCTGGAGTCAGCAGCTCGGCCTCTGCGGCCAGGGCGGCCTGGACACGACCATGCTCTGCTTCGATCTCCGCCGAAACGAGACGAGCCTCTTCAATATCGGCACGGCGCGCCGACTTCTCGGCCTGCTCGCAGTAACGGCTCAGTGCCGTGGCGCCGACGTTCGCGCTGCTCGATTTCAGCGAATGGGCCATGCGCAAGATCTCAGGCGCATCGCCGGCCTTCGCTGCCTGGCTAAGCTTCAGCAAGAGCTTCGGCGACTCTACGAGGTAGAGATCGATCACGTTCGCGAGCAATTCCGGCCTGCCATTGGTCGTCACCCGAGCCAGCTCGTCGAGCACCAGACGATCAAGTACCCCGGCGTCCTTGTTGCTAACCTTCTCCACGCGCTCCGTACGCTGCATGCCTGCCGACTCCCCTGACGCCATCCAGCGAGCGAGCATGGCCTGCATAGTCTGGGTATTGAAGGGCTTGCTCAGATGGTCGTCCATCCCCACGCTCAGGCATTCTTCGCGATCATGCGCCATCGCATTGGCCGTCAAGGCGATGATGGGCACGCGTCTGTAGTTCGAAGCCAGCTCCCGCGCTCGGATCGCCTTGGTCGCCTCGAATCCGTCCATCTCGGGCATATGGCAATCCATGAGAATGAGGTCGAAGGTTCCCTGGGCGTACGCATCCAGCGCTTCCCGGCCGTTGCTCACGACCGTGACGCTGTAGCCCAGGATCTGCAGTATGCCGAGCGCAACCTGCTGATTGATGAGGTTGTCTTCCACGAGCAAGATGCTTCCGCGCGTTCCGGGCGGCGCCGCATTCATGGGTTCGGATACGGCCGGCATCGCGATCTCCTCCTGCGGCCGCCCGGCCATGACGTTTACCAGGCAGTCGTACAGCACGGACTGACGGACCGGCTTGGATAGGCAGGCGTTGATGCCCGCTTCGCCCGCGTTTCTGATGTCCGCCTGCCGGCGGGTGAGCAAGACCAGCCGCACCTTGGCGATGTCGGCGCGAGCCCTGATCGCGCGCGCGAGCTCGAGCGCGTCCATGCCCGGTATCCCCAGATCGATGATCGCAATGTCGAAGGGCGCGCCCCGTGTCGCCGCCTTTCGCAACGTTTCGATGGCCTGGTCCGGTGTCGCGGCAACCCGGTTGGTCATTCCCCAGCTGCTCAGGTGAGAGTGAAGAATGCCCCGATTTACGGTGCTGGATTCGACAATGAGCGCCCGCATCCCCGTCAAGGCCAACATTGGCGCAGACTGCGGGTCTGCGTTCGGCGGCGTTTCTTGCTTCTCGAAGTTGCTCGTGAACCAGAATGTGGAGCCGACCCCCGGTGCGGAATCGACGTGAACGCTCCCGCCCATCATCTCCACCAGCTGCTTGCTGATGGCGAGGCCCAGGCCGGAGCCGCCATGCTTGCGGGTCGTTGACCCGTCGCCCTGCGAAAACTCCTCGAAGATGCGGGATTGCGCATCCCGCCTGATGCCCACGCCGGTGTCGATGACGTCGAAGCGCATCCTGATGTTCTGCGCGGTCTCGTCCAGGCTCGTTACCCGGATCACCACCGAGCCCTGGTCGGTGAACTTGATGGCGTTGCCCACGAGGTTGGTCAAGACCTGGCCGAGACGCAGCGGGTCGCCTCTGAGCTGGGTCTGCAGATCCGGTGGGATCACGTACGCCAGCTCGAGTCCCTTGGCATGCGCCCGTTCGGCAAGGAGGTCGACGATATCCTCGATCGTCCTCCGCAGATCCATGTCGACGGTCTCGAGCTCCAGCTTCCCCGCCTCGATCTTGGAGAAGTCCAGAAGATCGTTAATGATGCCCAGAAGATTCTGACCGGAGCGTTGCACGGTCTCGGCGTACATGCGCTGGGTGCTGCTGAGCCCCGTCTCCAGCAGAAGTTCCGTCATGCCGAGCACGCCGTTCATCGGCGTGCGAATCTCGTGGCTCATCCTGGCGAGAAACGAACTCTTGGCGTGGTTTGCCGCCTCTGCCGCTTCGCGCGCGAGGCGAAGGGCTTCTTCGCTGCGCTTGTGCTGAGTGACGTCCCGCGCTACGGCAATGCTACCGATGCACTGATTGGCGTCGTTGAGCAACGGCGCCACCGCGACCTGGATGTCGATTCCCGTACCCGAGCGAGTGGAGGATCGGGCGTCGTAGGAGAACTTCTCCCCCGCCATCAGCCGGCGCATACGCTCCCGATCCTCATCGGGCGTCGACTCCCCCACGTTGATTGCGCGCCCCATCGCCTCGTCCGGCGGATAGCCGAACATGGCGGCCGCTCCCGAGTTCCAGCTGGTGATATGGCCGCCCAGATCCTTGGTCCATATCGCTTCGCTCGATTGCTCGACGATGGTCGCCAGCAGCTTGTTCTTTGACTCGCTTTCCCCGAGCGAAGCAATCAGCCGCTCGGTATTGTTCGCCATGTTGTTGAAGGCCTCGGCAGCGAGCTGGACCTCGGGCGCACCCTCGGGGTCGATGCGAACGGCGTGGTCGCCTTGGCTGAACCGGTTCGCGCCTTCGGCAAGCATGCGCAGGGTTCCGAGGTTCCCGCGAAATATCAGCCAGATGAATTGCAGCATGAGAAACAGCGTCACCGCCACAATCTGCACCTGCTTGACGAACTGCAGCCATAGCCGGTTTTGGGCCCTGACCGGGCTCATGTTTGCGGCCAGCCTTCCGTATCCCACACCGCCGGCCGTGACTTCTATGGCTTCCCTCACATGTTCGATCGACGCGATGGCCTTGAACCAGGACGGTGCGGTGAGCGTGTCCGGCTTGACGTTCGCGCCGAGCATCTTTCCATCTTTGTCGGTCCATTGCAGCGTGTCGATATCGCCTTTTCTGACCTGGTTGGTCAGAAGCTCGCTGATCTGGGCGTATTCACCCAGGATTGCCTGATCGGCGATGAGCGGCGCGATGAAGCTGAGAGTTTCAGTCAGCTCGCGCTTCATGCGGGCGGAGTGCTCGGCGGCGCCCTCGGCCATGAGGAGATAAGTCTGCACTCCCCCGCCGGCCACGATCGCGACCCCTACGGCGAGCATGAGGCGAGAAATCAGCCCCCAGTTCTTCCAGAATCGAAGTACGCGCAGGTCCCTCATGATCGCGGTCCGCCTTCGGGCTCGGTCTACTACTCTACTTGACCTCGGTCGTCCGGTAGAACTTGCGGTAGTTGTCGTAGTCGCTGTTGTCGGCAGCCACGAAGCCCAGCTCCCCGTTTGACTTGAGCAGATCCGCACCAGCCTCCAGAATTGCGCGGCCCTCGGGATCATCGACCATACCGATCAGCGCCGACTTGACCGCTTCCACCTTTTCCGCGGGCACCTGCGGATTGGCCATCACGCAAAGGTCGTGGTAGATCTCCGAGGTCCAAAGCGCGCGGTATGCGAACGATTCGCGCCTTCCGTAGCGCGCCATGACGGAGCTGTTCACTCCTGCGGCCGCGACCTTGTTGACCTTCAGCTGGGCGAACGACGACTCCTGGTTCCCGGTGAACACGACATTGATGTTCACCTTGGCTCTGAGGAGAGCGTCGTACGGCAGCCAGTAACCGGTGAAGCCGTCGGGCGACACGAACGCAACGTCCTTGCCGCTCAAGTCATGCAGCGATTGGATCGGCGATTCTTGGGGAACCACGACTTGTGACCGGATTCCGGGGCCGGCGGGGCGCGCGATGACCTTCCAGCCGAGACGGTCTCGCTCCGGCGTGAAGAAGTGATTGGTGTATTGGAAGTCGAAGCCGCCTTTCTCCAGTATGGCGTTCCCTTCCTGGGCGGTCTTGGCCATTCTGAGTTCGAGCGGGACCCCGCTTTTCCTTCCCACATACGTAAGGATTGGGTTCCAGTACTGCGCGGTAAGCGCCACGCTGCGATGCTTCAGGACGTAGAAGGAATAGGCCTTCTGCTGTGCGCTGGCGCTTGGCACGTGCAGGGCGAGTGCCGCGGCGAGGAGCGTTGCGGCGCGGGTGATTGCCTTTCGTATCATGACGGTCTCCCCTTCCAGATGATGAAGAAGCGATGCATGCTTGCGGCGCTCAAGTGGCCACCTTCAGGAACAGCATCAATCCGCTCAGCATGAGCAGGACGCCCACCACTCTCAGCATCCCCTCGCTAGTGATGTCCGTGTGAACCTTGTTGCCCATGTAAAGACCGAACGCCATGGGAACGAGCCCGAGCGCATAGGCAAGCTGTAGCTTTGGTTCGAGCAGCAGTCCGGCGATGAGGAATAGGCCGAGTCGGAACCCACCGTCGATTGCGATCAGCCACGAGAACGTGGCGCGCACTTCCCCTTTATCCTGGAGCCGACGCGTCAGATAGATGATGTAGGGCGGGGAGCCCACGCCGAACAGCGCACCGGCGCCGCCACCTGCTAATCCCGCGGGGATCGCCCACGAGCGCGACAGTTGCCCGACGGGCTGTAGACCGAAAATATTCTGAAATCCGACGAACATGGTGAAGGCGCCCAATGCGACCAACACCGGCTGCGTGGGAAGGCTGAGCAATGCGAACGCGCCGATGCAGGCGCCTATCATTCCAGCGGGAAGCAAGACCTTTATTTCCGACCAGTTCGCCTTTTTCCTGTTCGTACTGCCCAAGACCACCGATGCCGTGAAGTCGAGCGCCAGGACGAGAGGAATGGCGACCTGGAGTGGCTGGGAGAGGGCAAGCAGCGGAACCGAGATCAAGCCGGAGCCGAAGCCGGTGATCCCGCGTATGAAATACGCGCTCATCAATATGCACAACACCAGCGCCATATCAGCCACGGCTGCCTCCTGCGAGCATCGCTATACCGTTTCCAGGCTGAGCGGCATGCTTGATCTGTCCTGACGCCCGAGGCTTGCCCGCCTTGGCGCGCCCGACCCCTTTATCTGCGTGCGGTGCATGACACGGCGCGCCTTGGAATCGAACGCGTCGCGTCGATGCATGGTGGTGCGATTGTCCCAGAGCACCAAATCACCGAGGGCCCACCGGTGCCGGTAGACCGCCGTCTCAACGTGGGACCAGATCTCGTCTAGCAGGCGCTCCGAATCAGCGAGCTTGAGCCCCGGGATGTAGGCGTTACGCCGCCGGCCGAGATAGAGGGCGACTTCTCCGGACTCAGGATGCTCAATGATGATCGGGTGCGGGGTACCCACTGAAGTATGCGGGTCATTCGAGGGCTTCATTCCCTTGCGAAGGTTGCCGCCCGAGTCATACGTGCCGTCGTGCTTTATATCGAGATAGCGGATGCGCTCGACCAGCGACTTAGGCATCCCGGCGAGCGCAGCTTTCATGCTGCTAAACCAAGTGTCGCCGCCCTCGGCCGGAATCTCCAGGGAATACAGCATCGAAGCATCCGGCGGGTGCGCCAGGTAGCTCATATCAGTGTGCCAGTCGGCTGCGCCGTCACCGAGAGCCCCGATCGGTTCGCCCCGCTCGTCGAGCACGTTCGAGACGACGTATACCTCAGGATACCCTGTGGGCGACTTGCGTCCTGCCCCCTGATTCGGGGCCGAGTCGAGCGTACCGAAGTGCCTGGAGAACGACAGCAGATCGTCGTCGGTCAGTTGCTGGTTCCGGAATACCAGCACGTCATAGCAGTACCAAACTTCCTTGATGGCCTCGACTTCCAAGGCCGACGGACGCGCGAGATTTACGCCCTTGACTTCGGCTCCCATGGGCTCCAAAGGAAGGACCTCCACCTTAAGCCCCGCTGACATGGCTCCCCCTCGATTGCGCATTGTTCATTTGACTTCGGGCGACTGTACAAAGGCTAGACCGGCCAGACTGCAAAACAACGTAAGCGGGAGGGCATCTGGCTCACTCTATCCGCGCTTCAGCGCGTCCAGCGACCGGGCGATCAGATCATTACCTCCGTCAAATCTGCGTCTGGCGTCGGCGTAGTCGCCGGCCTTGATGCTGCGCTCAATTTCAGCGAATAGCTCGCCGAGGGCACGAGCGCCGAGTTGATGGCACATGCCCTTCAGAGAATGAGCGGTTCGCAAAGCGCCACGCGCATCGCCGCGGGCGACGTAGTCCGAGAAAACCTCGGCGAAGTCCGCGAGATTGCCTTCCAGCCTACGGACGAAGCCTGCAAGCATGTCGCCGCCGCCCCCTCGCTCGATGCGCCTGATCTCCTCCAACAGTCCGCGATCTATCAGGCGCATCGAATAGGAGGACGAGACTTGATCGGTTGCGAACTCGACGGCGGTGTCCCCACCGGTGATCGACGCGAAACCGGCGTACGTGCTCATTCCCGCCTCCCCCAAAGACCGCAAGGCGCGTATGGAATCAGAGGAGACGTATTTCCGCAGTGCACTAATGCACAGCTGAACATTCTTTGTCTTTCTGAATTTCGCAGCATCGGCATGCGTGTCAACTATTTGGCAGTGAGCACAGCGCCGACGTCACCCGGGTCCCGAATGCCAGACCCGCAGTGCCGAGAGCCCGTCGGGACGCTTACTCAATGACCTGGTCGGCGCGCACCAGCGGAGATCGTTGGCACCGTGATGCCCAGAGCGTGTGACGCCCTGAGATTGACGATCAGTTCGAGCTTGTTCGGCCGCTCAACCGGAATGTAACCGGCCTTTCGCGGCCTCCTCGCCAGAACCGATCTTGCGGAACGCGGAGTCGAAGTCTCCCGACGTCCGACTGAAGCTCGACGCCGACAGCTTCGATGTGACCTCTCTGGGGAGAGCGATCCGCTTGGCGCTGAGGTTCGGGCGCAAAATCGTGAATCGGTCGTGCTGCCGCCTGGTCTAGCGAAGCTCGCCACTTCGTCGATGAACCCTGGGAGGTCGCCGCAAACGGCGATTACGAGTGGAATGGTCGGGCTGTTGTCCCTGACGGCGGCGATATGAAGCTTGCCGCGCGACGGCAGGACGATCAGCTCCACCTTCGCCTGGTACGCCCAGCTATGCTCAGGAGGAAAGGGCGCTAGAACTTCTGCTGCGCCAAGCGGGCGTGCGTGGTGGGGCTCATGAGGAGGAAGCCCGCGTCGACCGGCAAGGCGACGCCGGTGATCCAGCGTGCTTCGTCGCTCGCCAGGAACACCGCCGCCCATGCGACGTCCCAGCCGTTGCCCTCGGTGCCGAGGGCGGAGGCCTGCCGGCGCGTCTCGCGAATCGCTGCGTCCATACGGGGCGCGACCATCGGTCCATAGATCTGGCCGGGAAGGATGCAGTTGACGCGGATGCCCTGGCGTCCGTGGTCGCCGGCCATCGAGCGGGTGAGCCCGATTACCGCGGCCTTGGAGGTCGAGTAAGGCGTGCTCTGGTTCGCCCGAAGGGCGGCGATCGACGAGATGTTGATGATGGAGCCGCCGCCGGCACGGACCATGTGCGGAATGGCGTACTTGGCGGCGAGCACGATGCTCTTCACGTTCACCGCCATGACGAGGTCCCACTGCTCTTCGCTGACTTCGAGCACGTCGGCCCGCACGGAAATGCCGACGTTGTTGTGGAGGACGTCGAGCCGGCCGTAGCGCTCGACGGCCGCGTCGACCATGGACTTGCAGTCCGCCGCCCTGGAAACGTCCGCCCGAAAGGCACAGGCGACGCCGCCTTCCTTCGTGATCGCCGCGGCCGTTTCGCCGGCTCTGTCCTCCGCGGCGTCGGCGCAAAGCACGCGGGCACCCTCGCGGGCGAACAGGATGGCGGTTGCCTTGCCGTTGCCGAGCTCAGGACCGCTCGAGCCGGCCCCCGTGACGATCGCGACCTTCCCCGCCAACCTGCCGCTCATCCGGCGGTTTTGGCTTCTTCCTTCTTGGCGCCTTTCTTCTTCGGCTCGGCGGCGCCGGTTTCAGCCTGGGGCTCGGGCTGGTCGAGGAGCGTGACGAGGGCGAGCGGCGCGTTGTCCCCCTTGCGAAAACCGGTCTTCAGGATGCGCAGGTAGCCGCCATTGCGCTTGGCGTAGCGCGGACCGAGCTGCTCGAAAAGTTTCTCCACCATCCCGCGGTCGCGCAGGCGATCGAAAGCAAGGCGCCGGTTGGCGAGCGAGGGCTTCTTGCCGAGCGTGATGATCGGCTCGACCACCCTCCGCAGTTCCTTCGCCTTGGGCAGCGTGGTGGTGATCTCCTCATGCCGCAGCAGGGAAACCGTCATGTTGCGCAGCATCGCCAGCCGGTGGCTGGTGGTTCGGTTGAGCTTCCGAAGTCCGCTTCCGTGACGCATACGGGTCCTTTAGGCGCGGTGCTCGAGGCCGGCAGGCGGCCAGTTCTCGAGCTTCATGCCAAGCGTGAGGCCGCGCGAGGCGAGCACTTCCTTGATCTCGTTGAGCGACTTGCGCCCGAGGTTGGGGGTCTTGAGGAGCTCGGTCTCGGTGCGCTGGATCAGGTCGCCGATGTAGTAGATGTTCTCGGCCTTGAGGCAGTTGGCCGAGCGCACGGTCAGCTCGAGGTCGTCCACTGGGCGCAGCAGGATCGGGTCGACGGCGGGCGACTTGGGCTGCTCCGCCGGCATCGCCGTCCCCTCGAGCTGCGCGAACACGGACAGCTGGTCGACGAGCACGCGGGCGGCGTAACGGATGGCTTCCTCCGGCTCGATCGCGCCATTGGTCTCGATGTCCATGATGAGCTTGTCGAGGTCCGTGCGCTGCTCGACGCGGGCGGACTCCACCGAGTACGACACTCTGCGCACTGGGCTGAAGGAGGCGTCGAGGATGATGCGGCCGATGCCTTTGGTCTCCTCCAGCAGGTAGCGCATGTTGCCGGGAACATAGCCCCTGCCCGACTCTACCTTGATCTGCATTTCCAGCTTGCCGCCAGAGGCGAGGTGCGCGATCACGTGGTCCGGGTTCACGATCTCGACGTCGTGCGCCGGCTCGATGTCCGCCGCGGTCACGGGCCCGTCGCCCTTCTTCTTGAGCGAAAGGATGGCCTC
>Ga0105107_10001296_pt1 | contig 16155 bp, 15 predicted proteins | sample PPLLaktember2015_6_FD_79335 | JGI IMG/M metagenome (GOLD analysis project Ga0105107, IMG submission 79335) | Freshwater sediment microbial communities from Prairie Pothole Lake near Jamestown, North Dakota, USA - PPLs Lake P8 Core (1) Depth... | ecosystem: Environmental > Aquatic > Freshwater >...
AAAAGAGAACATCGTCCTGATGAGCGATCTCAGGACACTGGCCCGGGAGCGCTGGAAAAAAGTCCCCCCGAAAAAGGATGCGGTATGGCCATTCTGAAACCGCTGCTCTACATCCTGGTCTACCCGGGACTTCTCTTCCTGTTCGTCTACTCGACCTTCTGTGAATGGTTTGACCGCAAAGTATACGCCCGGCTCCAAAACCGGATGGGACCGACTCACACGGGCCGCTGGGGTATCCTTCAGCCGGTGGCTGATTTCGTTAAGCTCCTGGCCAAGGAAGACATCGTCCCGGAGAGGGCGGACAAGACGTTGTTCACGATCCTTCCCGTCTTCGGGATCGCGGCTGTTTCGACCGCCATGATACTCCTTCCCCTCTGGCACTATGATCTGGCCCAGCCGAGCCCCAATTCCTTTTCCGGCGATATCATCGTCCTCCTGTACATTCTGACCTTGCCCACTCTGGTCCTTTTCTTGGCGGCCTGGTCCTCAACGAGCTTCTTCTCGACGATCGGCGGGGCCCGGGTCCTGACGATGCTCTTCGGCTATGAAGTCCCTCTCTTCCTGGCCGTGCTGAGCCCGGCCATTATGGCCGGTTCCTGGCGGCTGGCCGAGATCGCCGCGTTCTACCAGCACAAACCGCTCCTTCTCCTCCCCAACATCATCGGGTTCATCGTCTCCGTCATCTGCTTACAGGCCAAGCTCGAGAGGACTCCGTTCGACATCCCTCACGCCGAGACCGAGATCGTCGGCGGCACCTTGACCGAGTATTCAGTGAAGAAACTGGCGCTCTTCCGGCTGATGACCGACGTGGAAATGGTCGCCGGGAGCGGCCTGATTGCCACCGTCTTCCTGGGAGGTTTCCCCGGGGGAACCATCCTGGGTCTGGTCAACTTCGTCATCAAGACGCTCATTGTCATCTTCCTCCTGACCCTCATCCGGGCGCTTACATCGCGCATCCGGATCGACCAAGTCATCAGCTTCTCCTGGAAATACCTGGCGCCGCTGGCCGTGTTGCAGCTCCTCATCACCATCGTTCTCAAGGGGTTTGTCCGATGAGAATCGCCGCCTTCCTTCCGGAGCTCCTCCGCCATCTCTTCAAGAAGCCGGCCACGGTGGATTATCCCTTCAAGAAACTGGAGGTCCCCAAGGATTTTCGTGGCACCCCTTTCCTGCATCCGGAGCTGTGCATCGTCTGCCGGGCCTGCGTGCGGGACTGCCCGGCCGAAGCCATTGAAATATCGACCGTCAACGAAGCGGAAAAGAAATTCAAGATGGTCATCCACAATGACCGCTGCATCCACTGCGCCCAATGTGTAGAATCGTGCCCGACCACCCCCAAGGCGCTCGAGATGGACCACCTCTTCGAGATCTCCGCCTTCAGCCGCTGGGACCTAAAGAAGGAATGGGAGTATGTCAAAGCCCAGGTTAAGCCCAAGGCGGCGGCCGGGAGCCCTTCCCCGGAACCCAAGAGCTGATTGGCGCTCCTCTATTTCCAAGGAAATCAAGCAAGCCGAGCGGCTGTTTGTTCTCGGGATCGGGAACCAGCGGAAAGGTGACGATGCGGCGGGAACCCTCTGCATCCGGTTGCTCAAGAGGCAGCTGGCCCGGAGAAGACTCGCCGCCGAAGATGCTCACCCTGAATCCGGGGCTCGCCGGGGAAGCTTAAGGAAAGTCCCTCCCTCTGAGTTTCGGGTGATCGATGCCGGGGAGACTCCCGAGAACCTGACCAGCCTCGTCCGGAAATTCCAGCCGACACACGTCCTTATCGTTGACACGGCTATCGCGGGATACCAACCCGGGACGATATCCCTTGTTGATAGAAGGAAGATCCGCCGTGAAGACGTGTCGACCCACCGTCTTCCTCTTTCTCTCCTCGCCAGGTACCTCGAGGAGAGCATCGGCTGCCGGGCGATCCTTGTCGGCATCGAGCCCAGAGAGGTCACCTGGGGAAAAACGGTCTCGCCGGAAGTCCGGGGCGCGGCGGCCGAAATGGCAGCCTGGCTGATGGAAACGCTGACGGGAAACCGTCCTTAAGCTTTCGGGCCCTCGGTCTCCTTAATACGACGGCCTCTCTCGTCGCCAACCCCGGGTTGAAGTCTACCTTGGGGCTTCCCCCATGAAGTCTGAATATGGGCCTTGCGCCGGGCTCCGAAGACTGTCAAGATGAGGTAAAGAAACCCGCGGTCCAGAGCGTAATAACCAATGAAGGACGGCCCGATGACCGACAACGCGCTCGTCCGAAGATGCCTCGAAGGAAACATGGAGTCCTATAGAACGCTCATGGACCGCTACCGGGAACAGGCCATGGCGCTCGCCCTGAACATCCTGGCCAACTACCAGGACGCCCAAGACGCCTGTCAGGAGGCGTTCTTGAAGGCCTTTCAGAACTTGGACAGGTTCGACTTGGAGCGGAACTTCAAGAACTGGTTTTATGCCCTGCTCTCCCACGTTTGCCTGGACCAGGTCCGAAAGAGGAATCGTTTCCGTCATTTTATCGGCCGTCTCCGGGGCCAGGACAGGCTGACTGAGTCTGTATCGGCGCCCAACCCCGGCGTTCCGACCTACCAGGCAATGGGGCTTCTCAGCCGGCTTCGGCCAAAAGAAAGGACGGCGATCTACCTTTGGTCCCAAGAAGGATATTCGGGAGCAGAGATCGCAGCCGTTCTGGGATGCTCCCCAAAAACGGCTCACGTTCACCTGTTCCGGGCCAGGGCAAGGCTCAAAGCCATTCTGAAGGAGGAGTAGAATGAACCACACGAGATGGATTCAGATGGTCATCCGGCTCCTTCCCTTCAATTCTGGTCTTTCCTTGCGCTTCAGGCGCCATCTTGAGCAATGTCCGGAATGCCAGGGAGAGCTGGCCGATATCCAGGAAGCGCGGGCCTCCACGATCGGCCAGGAGGATATTGGCGCATCTCGCGATTTTTGGCCGGCGTTTGCCCTCAGCCTGGAGCGGTCAAGGCGGGGAGAACCTGGTAAGGGCAGGCTTAGCTGGGCCTGGGCCGTAGGCACCGCCGGGTTGCTGGCAGCGACGATCGCCGGGCTATTTCTCTGGTTCCCTTCCTCACCTGGCAGCTTCCTTTCCTCCGGCGTCAAGCTGCGGGTCAATTATGTCAGGATGTACGAACAGCCCGCGCAGGCTTTCATATTCCAAACCCAGGACGCGAACAGCACGTTCGTCTGGGTGGAAAAACCGAAACCAGGAGGAGTCTCATGAAAAAATTCCTTCTTTTTGTTCTGGCCTTTTTCCTTCTTTCGTCGCTGAGCGCCTCCGGCGGCGACATTCGCCTTGACCTGAAGCTCAGGGTCTATGAAGGCGCCCGGCAGGGCGTCCTCGCACCTCCCCCGCTCGTCACGACCTCTTACATCCGACCGACCATCTCGGCCAACCTGCAGATGCAGGCCGGTTTCGAGCTGGAAAAAGAAAGAGAGCAGATCAAGCGGGTCTTCAACCTCCAGGATGTCGGCCTGCTGACCGAGGCCGACCTGGCTATCGGAGAGGAGCGGGCCGGGCGGTCTTCCGAATCCGTCCGCCACTTCTTCCGCTTGAACGGAAATGCTTTTACCATCCATGTGCTTCTCCTCGAATGGAAAAACCCGGGCCGGTTCCTGGTGCTTCTCAACGACGTGACCGGCGAGAAACCGGAAAACGTCTTGACCACGGAAATGCTTCTTCAAGGCGGTCACAGCGCCGTGTTCGGGTTCGAGGACAAAAACGGAAAGCCCTATTTTTGCTCCTTCCACATCACCGGCCCCCCGGACAAGATCATGCCTCCTCCTCCCCCGCCTCCGCCGGCTCCGCCCGTTCCCCCCGAGGTTCGCAAAAAGATCCAGGAGTTCGAGAAAGGGGCTGTCAAGGCCAGCGACACCATCAGTCCTCCCCTGTTGCTCAAGAAGGTCGATCCCATATATCCTCCCGAGGCCAAGGCATCGGGCCTAAAGGGATATGTCGCTTTGAACGTCAGAACAGACGGCCAGGGCAACGTCAAGGATGTCATGGTGATCAAAAGCTCGGACGAGGTTTTTATTCCGCCTGCGGTGGCCGCCGTGAAGCAGTGGAAATACGAGCCTTACCTCGAGAGCGGGCAGCCCAAGGAGCTCGTCTTCTCGGTCTCGATCAGGTTTGAGCTCCATTAGGCCGGAGGCGGTCGTATCGATTGACAGGGAGCACCGGCCGGCGCTATAGTCTGGGCATGCTCCTGGAAGGAGGTCCCCATGCCCAGCAAGCCGAAAAGCCCCTGTCTCCCCTTCGGCGACCAGAAGACGGCGCCGTGGTACGGCCAGGACATCCTCTCGGTCAAACAGTTCAGCCGGACTGACCTCGAATATGTCATCGAGGTCGCCCATGAGATGAGGATCATGGTCGAACGGATCGGGACGTTTGACCTCCTCAAGGGCAAGATCCTGGCGAACCTGTTCTACGAGCCCTCGACCCGCACCGCCTCTTCCTTCATGGCGGCCATGGAGCGGCTCGGGGGGGCCGTCATCCCCATCAGCGAAGTCCGCTATTCCTCAGTGGCCAAGGGCGAGAGCCTGCCCGACACCGTCCGGACCCTGGAATGCTATGCCGATGTCATTGTCTTGCGCCATCCTGAAGTGGGGGCGGCTGCGCTGGCTGCCAAGCACTGCCGCAAACCCGTAATCAACGCCGGAGACGGCGTCGGTGAGCACCCGACTCAGGCCCTCCTTGACACCTTCACGATCCATGAAGAGTTGGGACGCCTGGACAACCTCAATATCACCATGCTGGGCGACCTGAAATACGGCCGGACCGTCCATTCCCTGGCCCGTCTGCTGACCTTGTTCAGCGGGATCACCCTGAACTATGTTTCCCCGGATATTTTAAAGATGCCCCAGGATGTCAGGGACGAGGTCGCCTCCAAAGGAATCCCCCAGACTGAGCCAGCCACCTTGAGGAAAGTTCTTCTGAAAACGGATGTCCTCTACGTCACCCGGGTCCAGAAGGAGAGATTCGAGGACGCCGCCGAGTACGACAAGGTCAAGTCGGCCTACGTGATCGCGCCCGAAGTCATGAAGGCCGCCAAGAAAAAGATGATCGTCATGCACCCTCTGCCCCGTGTCACCGAGATCGCCATGGAGTTCGATAGCGACCCCCGGGCCGCCTACTTCCGCCAGATGGAGTATGGACTATACGTCAGGATGGCCCTTCTGGCCATGGTCCTCGGCAAAGCCTAGAGCGCCTAAGGGAGGGAGTCGGCCGGGCTCAGCTCTTGGCCGCCTTCTCGACCGCCCGCCAAACGCGGAGGAAATTATCTCCCAGGATCTTCCGGATGTCGGCTTCTCTGGTGCCCCGGCGCTGGAGCTCATCGGTAACGGCGACCAGGCGGCCGGCGTCTTCTAAGCCTTCGGGCGGGTCGGATATTCCGTCAAAGTCGGAGCCCAGCCCGACGTGGTCGGCATCCCCCGTGACTTTGATGACATGTTCGATATGGTCGACCACGGTCTTGACATCGACCGGGGGAAGGGTCTTCCGAAGCGCCTGCTGTTTTTCTTCGTACAGGGCGTTGAGGAAGCCGGCCGAAAAATTGATGCCGATGACACCTTCATTCTTGGCCAGCGCTTTGAGCATATCATCGCTGAGGTTGCGATGGTGCTCACTGAGGGCCCGGCAGCAGGAATGAGAGACGATGACGGGGGCCGTGCTGACGCGGAGCGTATCCCAGAAAGTCTCATCGTGGGAGTGGGAGAGGTCGATGACCATACCGAGCTTGTTCATCTCCCTTATGACCTGCTCGCCGAACTCGGTGAGGCCGCCCCGCTCGGCCTTTGGATCGCCCGAGGCATCCGCCCAATCCGCGTGGGTCCAGTGCGTCAGGGTCATCAGGCGCACTCCGGACCGGTAGAAGGCCCGCAGCACGTCCAGGTCATTCTCTATCGCATAGCCGGACTCGATGCCGATGAGAACGCCTGTCTTGCCGGAGTTTCGCAGGCGCCGGAAACCCTCCGACCCTTGGACGATCTCCAGGTCCTTTGGATTCTGCTCGACCAGACGGTGAAGCGCCTCGAGCTGTCCGAATATCTTGTTGGCGGCCCTCCCTTTTTCCAGGTCATCAGAAGGAGGGCCGGAGAAGCAGGCGAAGACTGAGAGATCCACCGCCCCCCTTTTCAACTTGGGGATATCGACCTGCCCTTTGGGGAGGTCCTGCCGCAGGTCCTCTCCTTCCAGGAACCGGCCGATCGTATCGACGTGCATATCGACGATGGCAGCGTCTTTGTGAATGAACTCGGCCCGGAAACGGGGGTCCAACAGCTTCTCTCTTGAACCGGCCAGGGCGCGGAGCGCGTCAAGGTGATATTGCGCGGCCAGGCGCAGAAGTTCAGGGTCGATGAGTTCCGGGCGATCGCCGGGACGGTGGTATTCCGGATGCTCGTCGTCGAGCCCACCCGTCAAGACTTCCCCCGTCCGCAGGCTCAATGCGGTGATCCCCTTCGCCCAGAAGGCGCTGTGGTCTGAGCCGCGGTAATTCACCCTGGGCCTGAGCTTCTTCTCCAGATCGGGGTCCAGCCCGGCCTTGACGATGTCAAAAAACCGGCCGTACTCCCACATCCCCCCAACGAGGAGGTCGGAATCGCCCATGCCGACCATATCTATATTGAGATAGACCACGGTCCTATCCAGGGGATACAGAGGATGTTCGAGGTAATAGCGGGAACCCACCAGGCCCATCTCTTCTCCCGCCCAGGAGCAGAAGACAATCGACCGGGCCGGCTTGAATCCGGAGGCGCCCAGGACCCGCGCCGTTTCCAGGAGTGTGGCCGCGGAAGTGGCGTTGTCATCCGCCCCGTTATAGATGAAGCCGTTGAGGCCGACGCCCAGATGGTCCAGGTGCCCGCCCACAAGAATGAATTCGTCCTTGAGCTGCGGGTCTTGTCCGGGCAGAAGACCGATGACGTTCATCGCCTTCCGCTCTTCTTGAAGCAGATGGACTTCCATCTCAACGGTTGCCTCGAAGGCAAAGGAGTGCGGCTTTTTGAGGCGGAGGATCCGGCTGACCGGGTCCCTCCAGCTCTTGCGGGCGCTGTAGAAAAGGTCATCCAGGAAGTCTCTACCGGCTTGTATGACTACGAAGCCGTCCGGACACTGCCCCTTGTTCAGGCTGCGTGGGGTGCGGCGCCGCTCTCCTGCTTCGGCTTCCTGCCGGGGGTCCGTGAGGTCCATTTCGATCATCCCGACGGCTCCCTTTTCGGCCGCGAGCTTGGCTTTTTTCTCCAGAGTCCATTCCTTGACGGCGGCATCCTCGAAGTCAAGCGGTGAATCCGGAAGTATGAGCAGGATGCGGCCTTTGACCTCAAGCCCATCGTAGTCGCTCCAGGCCGGCTTTTCAGAGAGGATTCCGTATCCGGCAAAGGCCATCTCTCCCCTGACAAGACCGGATCCGGTTCCGAGCACAGGCGCATAATCGCGGCCTCGGCCCGGGAAATAGACCCGCTTTTGAGGAGAGAGTATCTCCAGCCGAATGGGTTGCGAGTAGTTTGCCCAGTTCTTGAAAGTCACTTCCTGGAACCACGACCCCTTTTCGCCGCTCGGCTGGAGGCCGTACTCCTTCATCCTCGCGGCCACATATTCTGCGGCTCGGGCGTACTCCGGAGTTGCCGACTTACGGCCTTGGAGCGCGTCGGAAGCCAAATAGCGCACGTGTTCGAACGCCTTGGCGCCGTCGGCTTTGGCTTGAGCCAGTGCACCGCCGCCGAAGAGGAGTAAGAGCATGAAGACCGAAGTTGCCGTTTTTTTCATTGTCTGAGTCCTACACCAGGCTGTCGCTATCCAGCGAGCCACGAGGCAGGAAATATATCGAGTCCTTCGGCAGGATGTCAATAAAAAGGAAATTGACCGCCTCCCTGCCCTATGCTATACAGCTCTTAAGATTCATTCTGAGGAGGGATGAATGGCCGGGTTGGAGGGTCAGGAACGCCATCCAGCCGAGACCGGCGAAGCTTCGAAGTGGCTCTTCTGGACGTGCTTCATCGCCCTCGTCGCCACATCGTGAGGGGGGAGAATTTGAAACGAGGACTTCCACTTGTCACTTTGGCTTTGGCTCTCACAATCGGAGGTGCGGGACCCGGCTCGTCCCCCAGACCAAAGATGTTCCTTGTTCTCAATTTCGACGTAGAGGACTATACGACGCCGGCAGCTGCGGGCATCGATGATATCCCGAAATGGCTGGCGGAGATCATGTCCGAAGAGGGAGTCACCGGGACCTTTTTCGTGATCGGCGAAAAGGCCAGGTCGCTCGAGGGCCGCGGTCGCCGCGATGTCATTGCGGCCATGGCCAGGCACGATATCGGCAGCCATACCAACCGCGGGTCCCTCCATCCGACCGTGACGGAGCAGCTGGAAAAGGCCGGCTGGGAGGATGGGGTGGGACTCATGCTCGAGCAGGAGTCTGCCGGCATAAAGGATTTGGAGCGCATATTCGGCGTGCCTGTGATGTCCCTGGCCAGACACGGCGGGTCGTATGGGCCTCAGTTGATATGCGCTCTGGGCCGGATGAAGGCCGGATACAGCGGCTCGCCGGTCAGCCTTCCCGGCCGGAATGTCGTCTGGTTCTGCAACGCCTTGAATTTCACCGGGCAGTACGACGGGTTTGATGACACCTACTATCGGGATGACCTTTTTGGGCCGCATCTTGATAAGCTGAAGGCGGAATTGCCGGAACTGGCGAAGACGACCGAGGTCCTTTTCTTCTTTGCCGGACACCCCACCAAGATCCGGACCGAGCAGTTCTGGGATTTCAACTTTTACGCAGGCCGGAATCCCAGCCCGGACGAATGGAAGACGCCGGACCTCCGCCCCCTGGAAAGCATGAAAACGGCTCAGGCCAACTTCCGCCGGCTGGCGAGGTATCTCAGGAGCCGGGATGACATCGAGATCACCACGTTTCGGCATCTCATGGGGGTCTATGCGTCTCAGAAAGAACTCATAACCCGTGAAGAGCTAAGGGAAATCGCCGCAAGTGTCATCAAGAACAAGACCATCATCGGCAGCGAATATTTTTCACCCGCCGAGGCCTTCGCCGCCCTCGCGGCGGCGATCGCGGAATATCAAAAAAAAGGATCGGCTCCTCTAAAGTTGAAGGTGGACCGCCCCCTGGGGCCCGCGGAGATGCCCGACCGGCAGCCTGGGATCTCCCGGGTAACGTTGGAGCAAGCCTACGGGTTGGCCGCAAGAGCGAACGAGCATATCCGTCAAGCGGGCTCTCTGCCTGTTTTTTTAGAGGTCGAGAATCGGCGGATCGGCGCCGGTTCTCTATTCGCCCTCTTCAGCTCTGTCTACGAGGACATGATCTCTGAGTCTCCTCGATCCGCATATGTTGTCCCCTCTTTTGAACCCTATCCGCAAACGAACGAAAAAGGGATTGTTCAGGCTGTAGGAGAGCTCAAGTCCTGGCCGGTGCATCGTCCCGACCTGGCCATGGAAAATATAGTCAAATTGACCAGATTGCAGCTCTGGACCTTGAAGCCAGCGCACAGGGGATAAAGAAAAGTGGTTGGAGCGGGCCGTAAGCCGAATTCTGTCTCCCGCTTGCGCGGGCGGCGGTTATTTGTCTCCCCTCCGGATTGCTCCTGAGGTCTAGCGACCTACCCACCCCTCGGGACGGGCCGTCCCACTGCGGGGCTCGTTTGGTCTTGCTCCGGATCGGGTTTACCCTGCCCCTGATGTCGCCATCAGGGCGGTGAGCTCTTACCTCGCCTTTTCACCCTTGCCAGGAGAGAGTTGCCCCTCCCCTTCGGCGGTGTGTTTTCTGTGGCACTTTCCTCCGGTCGCCCGGAGTCGCTGTTAGCGACCATCCTGCCCTTTGGAGTTCGGACTTTCCTCCCCTTTCTTCTCGATAGGAGAAGAAGGAGCAACCGCCTCGCCCACTCCAACCGTTATCTTTATACCATACTGGGCCAGCTTTTTATAGAGGTTGCTTCGCGGAGTGTCGATCTCACGGGCCGTTTGAGAGATGTTCCAGTTGTTCTTCTCGAGTTTGGCCAGGATAAAATCCTTCTCCGCCAGCTCCCGGTAGTCTTTAAGGGTTTTGGCCCCGGAGGCATCGGGGAGCTGGGGTTTGGCCCCTCCTCCCACCGGCTCAGGGAGGTCCTTTTTATCGATGACCTCGGCTTCGGTCATTATGAGCAATCGTTCGATAACGTTCCTGAGCTCCCGGACGTTCCCCTTCCACGGGTAATTCGTCATGGCCGCCACGGCGTCGGCGGTGAATTTCTTGGGCTTGAAGTTGTTCTCTTCGGCGAAATTCCGGCCGAGATAATCGATGAGGACCGGGATGTCTCCTTTTTTCTCGCGCAGCGCCGGCGAGTAGACAGGCACGACGTTGAGCCGGAAAAAAAGGTCGTCCCGGAATCTTCCTTCTGCGATCTCCTTTTTCAGGTCTTTGTTCGTGGCGGCGATGACCCGCACGTCGACTTTGCTGACCTTGCTCGAGCCGACTCGCTGGATCTCCCCCTCCTCGAGCACCCTGAGCACCTTGGATTGGGTTTTGAGGCTCATATCGCCTATCTCATCCAGGAAAATGGTCCCGCCGTCGGCCTGCTCAAATTTCCCGACTTTGCGCTCAGTGGCTCCTGTGAAGGCCCCCTTTTCGTGGCCGAAAAGCTCGCTCTCGATCAGCTCCTCGGGGATGGCCGCGCAGTTCACTTGAATGAACGGACCTTTGGCCCTCAAGCTGTGATTATGGATGGCCCGGGCGATCAGCTCCTTCCCCGTTCCGCTTTCACCATGGATCAGGACAGTCGCATTGGTCGGGGCGGTTTTGTGGATTTCCTTCCAGAGCTGCTTCATCAGAGGGTGACTTCCCACGATCTCATAGCGCTTTTCAGCCTTTTTGCGAAGGTCGAGGCATTCCCGGCGGAGGGTGTTCTGGTTGAGGGCGTTGCGTATGCTCAGGAGAACCCGGTCCCGGTGGAGGGGCTTTTCCAGGAATTCGAAGGCGCCGAGCTTGGTCGCTTCAACGGCTGTTTGAATGGTCCCCTGCCCTGAGATCATGATCACCTCGGGCGCGTAGGGACGCTTTTTGAGCTCGGCCAGGATTTCCAGGCCATCCCGGCCCGGGAGCTTTATATCCAGGAGCACGAGGTCGAGGTCGATCATCTCCTCAATGAGAGAGAGAGCCTCCTCGCCGTCGCCGGCTTCAAGAAATTGAAAGCCCTCGTATTCCAGGATCATCTTGAGGGATTTGCGGATGTTCTCTTCGTCGTCGACGACCAGGATCTTAGCTTTGCGCAGGTTTTTCATGACCGCCTCTTGAGGAACATTCTAACACAGCGGCTGCGGCGCGCCAACCCGAAGAAACGATCATGTAAAGGGATTTTACATCAGGCGATCGGGCTAAGTCCTTTGTGGCTCCCGGCGATCTCCCTGGAAAGCAAAAGTGTGCAAGAGCGAGGCTTTTGGTATAGAATTTGCTCTTAACGGAGAGCGGCTGACCCCCATGAAAAGCATGTTTCAAGGCCTCGACCCCGAATCGCTTTATAAGGGCTGTTTCCATCTCGCCATTGTCCTGCTGACTCTTGGCCTGCTTTCTCACGGCCTTGCCGGGTCGGAAGAGGCGGCCAAGTCCTTTGTCCTTGACAGCGGGCTGAAGGTCTTTTTGCTGGAGAAACACAACGTCCCCCTGGTCAATGTGGTGGCAGCTGTGGGATTGGGCAGCAAGAACGAAACCGCGGAGAACAGCGGGATCGTCCATGTCCTTGAGCACTACATCCTTTTCCGGGGAACGCTAGCCCGCTCTGGGAGCGAGATCAGCCGCGATATCAGGCGGCATGGCGCCTATTTCAACGCCCACACGGGTCAAGACCTCGCTTACTTCGAGATCTCCGTTCCTGCCTCATCTTCCGACTTTGCCTTGAGCAATCAGAAGGAGATCCTCTTCGATCTCAAGATCGCCCAAGACGAGTTGGATGCGGAAAAAGAGGTCATTTTAGAGGAGTTCCGCCAACTCGAGGACGACCCTTTTAAGTACGCCACGAGTCTGGTCTATCAGAACCTTTTCCGGGGGCATCCCTATTCAAACCCCCTGATAGGAAACCCGGAAGTCATCAAAAATCTCAGGGCGGAGGAGTTAGCCGCTCTCTACAGGCAATATTTCGTGCCCGCGAACTGCTCTCTTGCCGTAGTAGGCGATTTCAACCTTAAGGAGATGGAGGATAAGGTGAGGGGGGTCTTCGGCGACGTCAAAGGAGAGCCCTCGCCGCCGTTCGAATTGGGGCCGGTCAAGCCCCCCGAAAAGGCGGTGGACCTTGAGGTGGAGATGGACGTCAAGAAGGCCTATCTTGTGATCGCTGCGCAGGCCCCCGACTACAACTCCCCGGAGCAATACCCCATGGACGTCCTGACAGAGGTCCTGGGCCGCGGCGTCAATCCGCTCTTATACGCTGGCCTCAACCAGGGTCCAAGAAGGCTGGTCGAGACGATCATGATGGCCTATCAATCCCACAAGCATGCGGGCGCTGTCCTTATCTATCTCACGCTGGACCCGAAAAACCTGAGTATGGTCAAGCGAGAGGCCGTCAACTTCCTGAGAAGGACGAGGGAAGGCTATTTCTCGCCCCAAGACATCCCTGGCGCCCAGCAGATGTTCGCCTTTGACCACTTGGGGAGTGCCAAGAACCAGATCCGGTACAGTGTCTATCAATCCCAGGAAAGAGGACTTTCCGTCGCTGTCTCGGTTGCCCAATTTATGATGTTGGGAGCTGGTCAGGCCGAGGGCAACAGCTTTCTGGAGAATATCGACAGGGTGGAATCCGGGGATTTGAGGAAGATCGCGGGCAGGTACTTAGGCCGGGCGGACTATGTCATCGTCTCGATCATTCCCAAGAAGGCGAAATAGGGCATGACCAGGAAAAGGGATTGGGCAGCATCCTTTCTGGGGGCGCTTTTGTTGCTGGTCGCGGTCGGGGGCCGGGGGTTGGCGGCCCAAAAAAGGGTCCTGGAAAATGGTCTGGCGGTCGTCTTGGAAAGAGACGGGTCCTCGGCCAATACGATTCTCCAGATCCTGATCAAGGGGGGGATGCGGGCCGAACCTCCGGCCAAGCGGGGCTTGGCCTTTCTGACCACAAGACTGGCGGTTGAGATCCCGGATTCAAGAAAAGCCCAGGAACTGATCAGCCTGGCCACGCGGTTCTCCGTCACTGCCCAGGGCGACAGTTCGCTCATCAATGTCGAGTGTCTTTCGGCCAACCTCGAGCCGTCGATCAAGGTCCTTTCCAAGATATTCCTGGACCCCCTCTTTTCAGGCCTCAGGATCGATGCCGTCAAGACGCATATGGAACATCAGGGAAAGGTCGAGGAGGATGATTCTATCCGGCTCGGGCGTCTGGCAAGTCTCCGGGCCTTTTTCTCCGGGACTGGATATGGGGGCTCGGCCTATGGTGATAAAGCCTCGCTCGAAGCCATCAAGAACAAGGATGTTTCCGAATTTTATAAGAGCTACTTTATCGGGCCGAACATCATCATGGCCTTCGTCTCCGACCTTCCGGACGAGACGATCCTGGACATCGTCTCTCGGAACTTTGGACGTCTTTCCGCCGGTGACCCGATCGTCTGGAGCCCGGTTACAGCCTCTGAGCCCGCGGAAAGAACGGTCAGCCTCGAGAAGGACACCAGACAGGCCTTTGTCAGTCTGGCCTTTCGGCTGCCCGGGATCTCCCGCCGGAATTTTGCCCTCGCCTCTCTCCTTGAGAGTCTCCTCGGCAAAGGCCAGGGATCGCGGCTCTGGCCGCTGCGCGCCGAGAACAAACTGGCCTACAATGTGAATTGCCGCATAACCCAGATGCAGGAGGGCGGGCTGCTTGAAGCCTACCTTGAGACCGACGCGGCTAAGAAGGAATCTGCCCGCGAGGCCCTGCGTTCTGCGCTCGACGAACTCTTCCGCAACGGGACGACCGAGGAGGAACTCTTGGATGCCAAAAACGTCGCCAAGGCGGGTCTTATGCGCGACAATGAAACAAAAGCCGCGAGGGCCGGGATGGTGGCTTTTTTTGAGGCCGCCGGCCTGGGTTTGGAATTCTTCGGCGACCTGTTTTTGGAGATCGATGCGCTCACCCTGGATGAAGTGAATACTGCCATCAAAGAAACCCTGGCGCCAGAAAAGGCGCTGGAGGTGATCATCGGGCCAAAGCCCGGGGGGATGATGAGAGAGCCCGGGCTATTCCTGGCCCTTCATGGCCAGTTCTTTTAGCTCCAGGCCAGCGTATTCCACGGTCAGCAGGATCTGGTCATCGACGCCGCTCAAGCTGGCCGTGATCTCGGTCTGAGGCGTCAGCCAGCGCGAGCTCAGCTCCAGGTGGCCCAGACTCACTGCCTCTCCCCAAGAGGAGAAATCGTCCTTGTAAGAAGTGTCATTCCATTTCATGGCTTCTTCGAGGGGCCGGCCGAACTTTTGGACAAGGGCGCCCTTGACCCTCTGGTAATCCTGGAGGTAAGCGTTCTTGTCGAGATAGTCGCCCTCAAAGGAGAACCGGGTCCGGCTCAGCTTGTTGGCCGAGAAGAAATAGTCGATGGCGCAGTCCAGGTTGATGACCTGCTGCTGGTATCTCATGATTTCCTGGCCCCTCACCCTTCTTTGGTCGGCCGGGCTTCCCTCCAACTCCACGACCTGCTTCTTGCTCCACCCCCAGTGCATCTCCTCGAAAGTCCGGGGCGCATAGCTGACCCGGAGGTCGTCGCTTTCCTCCATGATGGTGATGGACTTGAGGGGATCAAAAAGCAGCTCGACCTCCGAGTCGAGGACATAGCCCGACTTGGTCGACCCGGTCTTCTCTGATTTGAAGCAGATGTAATACCAGCTTCTCTTCGTCTTTCCCGAATAGAGAAGAGAAAGGACCTGACCTCTCTCCACGGTATCGACCACTGTACCGGAGCTGTCGGGCTGGAGATAGACATGGGCATAGTCAGAGCTGACCCGGAGCTTCTTCTCGAACGCGCCCAAGTTCCCCGGCTGGACGACCAGAAGGATGAGGAAGAGGAGGAATGCCCACCGCCTGATCCCTTTTGCCCGGTTTCTCATGGTCGGATCCTTTGTCCTCCGGAATTCGCGGGGTCCGGGGGGGAAGACAAGGCTCTCTCCCGGAAACCAAGGATAGAATGGACCCGCTCCGATAGAGGGGCAATCCCCGCAAGGGGTGATTCGGGATGGGATATCGCCTCACCCCGAGCGGGTAATCATCTCAGGAGCGTCAGGCGCCCGAGAGAGTGGCAAGTCTGTTCAAGTCCTCCCAGTCTTTGTCCACGTCCTTCTGGATCGCTTCGAGCATCCAGGCATTCTTTTCTTGGAACAGGTGCCGGAACCGGCCCTGCAACTTGAGCCATTCGAGGACGGGCTTTTTCTCTTTGGGCTTGTAACTGATCTTGTATTTCCCGTTCTCGACCTCGTAGAGCGGCCAGGCGCAGGTATCGGCAGCCAGTTGAGCGAGCTTGATTCCCTTGGATTCTTCGTATTTCCACTCGGTCGGGCAAAGGCAAAGGACGTTCAGGAAAGCCGGGCCCTCGACTTCAAAGGCCTTCTTGGCCTTGTTGTAAAGGTCCTGCCAGCGGTGGGGACTGGCCTGGGCAACATATGGGATATTGTGCGCGGCAAGGATCCTGGTCAGGTCCTTCCTTTTCTGGACCTTGCCTGGGCTCGTGGCGCCGGCCGGAGCAGTCGTCGCGGAAGCGCCCATCGGTGTCGCCGAGGAGCGTTGTCCCCCGGTGTTGGCATAGGCGTTGTTGTCGTAACAGACGTAGACGATGTTATGGCCGCGTTCCATCGCGCCGGAAAGGGACTGGAGGCCGATGTCGTAGGTGCCGCCGTCTCCGCCCGTGGCCAGGAACTTGATCTTCTTATCGGCCGGGATCTTTCCCTTGTTTTTCAGGGACTTGTACATCGCTTCGACACCGGCAGCTGTGGCCGCGGCGTTCTCGAAGGCGCTGTGCACCCACATGCAGTTCCAGGACGTCCGGGGAAAGATGGTCGTACAAACCTCCAGGCAGCCGGTGGCATTGGCCACGATGATCGGGTCTTCGGTCGCCCTGAGAACGATCTTGAAGATAAGGGGGATCCCGCAGCCCAGACACATGCCGTGCCCGGCCACGAGCCTATCTTCCATCTGAGCCAAATCCTTGAGTTTTACTGCCATTTTCGCTTCTCCTTGGCG
>Ga0105107_10001298_pt1 | contig 16143 bp, 18 predicted proteins | sample PPLLaktember2015_6_FD_79335 | JGI IMG/M metagenome (GOLD analysis project Ga0105107, IMG submission 79335) | Freshwater sediment microbial communities from Prairie Pothole Lake near Jamestown, North Dakota, USA - PPLs Lake P8 Core (1) Depth... | ecosystem: Environmental > Aquatic > Freshwater >...
ACCTGCTCTAGCCGGCCTGTAAGCCCCAGGCGGCCGGCCCCGACTACCCAGCATGCACGCCACCCTCCCCCTGATGCGCCAGTACGGCTTCCCGGCGCTTGCGCGCCGGCGCCTCGCGATCCTGCAGCTCAACCTCGGCTACAAGTGCAACCAGAGCTGCCTGCACTGCCATGTCAACGCCGGCCCGAGCCGCACCGAGATGATGTCGCGGGCGACGATCGGCGATGCGCTTGCCTTCCTCGGCCTTTCCGGGGTCAAGACCCTCGATCTCACCGGCGGTGCGCCGGAGCTGCACCCGCATTTCCGCGAGCTGGTCGGGCGCGCGCGCGAGCTCGGCGTGCGCGTCATCGACCGCTGCAACCTCACCATCCTCGAGGAGCCCGGCCAGGAGCGCCTGGCGGTTTTCCTGAAGAACAATCAGGTGGAGATCATCGCGTCGCTGCCGTGCTATACCGAGGAGCTCGTCGACCGCCAGCGCGGCAAGGGCGTCCACGAAAAGAGCATTCGCGCCCTGCGGCGGCTGAACGGCCTGGGCTACGGCGCCCCCGGCGGCCGGCTCGTGCTCAATCTCGTCTACAACCCGCAGGGGCCCTCGCTGCCACCGGACCAGGCGACGCTCGAGGCGGACTACAAGCGCGTCCTCGGCGGGCGGCACGGCATCGTCTTCAACCGCCTGCTCGCCATCGCCAACATGCCGATCCAGCGCTTCGGCTCGACGCTCATCTCGAAAGGGAAGTTCGACGAGTACATGGCGCTGCTGCACCGCTCGCACCGCCCCGAGAACCTCGACGCCGTGATGTGCCGCGACACGCTGTCGGTCGACTGGCAGGGCGCGCTGTACGACTGCGACTTCAACCAGATGCTCGGCCTGCCGCTGCGTCTCGAAGGCCGCAAGCGCGTGCAGCTCTCCGAGCTCATCGGACGCGACCTCGCCGGCAACCCCATCGCGGTGCGCGACCATTGCTACGGCTGCACCGCCGGGCAGGGGTCCTCCTGCGCGGGGGCGCTCGCATGACATGAACCGCCGCCGCGCCGCCGTGCTCGCCGCGGTTGCGCTCCTGATCGCGGCGTTCTTCGCGCTCGGCGGCCATCGCGTCCTGACGTTCGAGAACGTGAAGGCCCAGCAGGCGATCCTGCTAGCCACCTTCGCGGCGCATCCCTGGCAGACGGCGCTTGCCTACTTCGGCGCCTACGTCGCCGTCACCGGGCTGTCGCTGCCGGGCGCGGCGGTCATGACGCTCCTGGGCGGCGCGGTCTTCGGCCTCGCCTGGGGCACGCTGATCGTCTCCTTCGCCTCCTCGATCGGGGCGACCCTGGCCTTCCTCGCCTCGCGCTTCCTGCTGCGCGACTGGGTGCAGGGGCGCTATGGGCAGCAGCTGCGCGCGGTCAACGAGGGCTTCGCGAGGGAGGGCGGGTTCTACCTATTCACGCTGCGGCTCATCCCCGCAGTGCCGTTCTTTGCCATCAACCTCGCCATGGGGCTGGTGCCGATCCGCGCCTGGACCTTCTACTGGGTCAGCCAGCTCGGCATGCTCGCCGGGACCATCGTCTACGTGAACGCCGGCCGGCAGCTCGGTCGGATCGAGTCCGCCAGCGGCATCCTCTCGCCCGGGCTGGTCGGCGCCTTCGTGCTGCTCGGGCTCTTCCCCCTGGTCGCGAGCAAAGTCATCGACGCCGTCAAGGCGAGGCGCGTGTACGCGCGCTGGACGCGGCCGCGCAGGTTCGATCGCAACCTGGTGGTCATCGGCGCCGGGTCGGCGGGCCTCGTCAGCGCCTACATCGCTGCCGCGGTCAAGGCCCGGGTAACGCTGGTGGAGAAGCACCAGATGGGCGGCGACTGCCTGAACACCGGCTGCGTGCCCTCGAAGGCGCTCATCAAGACGGCGCGCGTGCTCACGCAGATCCGCAACGCGCAGTCCTACGGCCTCAAGCAGGCCTCGGCGGAGGTCGATTTCGCCGAGGTGATGGCCCGCGTGCAACGGGTCGTGAAGGCGATCGAGCCCCACGACTCCGTGGAGCGCTACGCCGGCCTGGGCGTGGAGTGCCTCGAGGGAGAGGCGAAGATCGTCTCGCCCTGGGAAGTCGAAGTGAAGCTGAAAGATGGGAAAACCACTCTCATCAGCACACGGGCGATCGTCATCGCCGCGGGCGCCGAGCCCTTCGTGCCGCCGATCCCCGGCATCGACAAGGTCGGCTGCCTGACCTCCGAAACGCTCTGGGACCTGCGCGAGCTGCCGCGGCGGCTGGTGGTGCTCGGCGGCGGGCCGATCGGCTGCGAGCTGGCGCAGGCCTTCGCGCGGCTGGGCTCCAGGGTCACGCAGGTCGAGATGCTGCCGCGCCTTCTGCCGCGCGAGGACCCCGAGGTTTCCGAAATGGTGCGGCACAAGTTCGCGGAGGAGGGCGTCGACGTCCTCCTTCGCCACAAGGCCAAGCAGTTCAAGATCGAAGAATCGAGGAAGATCCTCATCGCCGAATCCGACGGCGGGGAGGTGCGCATCGAGTTCGACCAGGTCCTGTGCGCGGTCGGACGGGTGGCGCGCACCAGGGGCTACGGGCTGGAAGAGCTCGGCATCCCGACCACGCGCGCGCGCACCATCGAGACCAACGAATACCTGCAGACGATCTATCCGAACATCTACGCCTGCGGCGACGTCGCCGGCCCGTTCCAGTTCACGCACACCGCCTCGCACCAGGCGTGGTACGCGGCCGTGAACGCGCTGTTCGCGCCGTTCCGCAGATTCCGCGCCGACTACTCGGTCATCCCCTGGGCGACGTTCACCGACCCGGAGGTGGCGCGCGTGGGGCTGAGCGAGAGCGAGGCGAAGGAGCGCAACGTGCCGCACGAAGTCACGGTGTACGGCATCGACGAGCTCGACCGCGCCATCGCCGACGGCACCGCGCAGGGCATGGTGAAGGTGCTCACCGCGCCGGGCAGAGACCGCATCCTCGGCGCGACGATCGTCGGCGAGCATGCCGGGGACCTGATCGCCGAGTTCGTCACCGCGATGCGCCATGGCCTGGGCATGAACAAGATCCTCGGCACGATCCACATCTACCCGACGCTCGCCGAGGCGAACAAGTACGCGGCCGGCGCATGGAAGAGGGCGCGTGCGCCCCAGGGCGTGCTGCGCACGGTCGAGAAGTTCCACGCGTGGATGCGCGGCTGATCTCGACTGCGATTGGGCGCTCAACGACTTTCGGTCATCGTCCCCGCGCTGAACGAGGCGCAGGGCATCGGCGCGGCCCTCCAGGGGCTCGCGCCGCTGCGCGCGCGCGGGCACGAGCTGATCGTGGTCGACGGGGGCAGCGAGGACCGCACCCGCGAGATCGCCACCCCGCTTTGCGATCGTCTGGTCGTCGCGCCACGCGGCCGCGCGCTGCAGATGAACGCGGGCGCGCACGCTGCGAGCGGCGACGCGCTCGTCTTCCTGCACGCCGACACGCGGCTCCCGCCGCAGGCGGACGCGGTCATTCTCGAATCTTTGCGCACCCATTCGTGGGGGCGCTTCGACGTGGACATCGAGGGTCGGCATCGGCTGCTGCCGGTCATCGCGCGTGCAATGAACCTGCGCTCGCGCCTGACGGGCATCGCCACCGGCGACCAGGCGATCTTCGTGCGGCGCGAGGCCTTCGAGGGGTTCCCCGAAATCGCGCTGATGGAGGACGTGGCCTTCAGCAAGGCGATGAAGCGGCGCGGGCCGCCCGCCTGCCTGCGCAGCCGGGTGCTCACCTCCGGACGGCGCTGGGAGTCCCGCGGCGTGCTGCGCACCGTCGCGCTGATGTGGCGGCTGCGGCTGCTTTACTGCCTCGGTGCCCGTCCCGAGGCGCTCGCCCGACGCTACGAGCGGTGATCATCGTCTTCGCCAGGGCGCCGGTCCCGGGCCGCGTGAAGACGCGCCTGATCCCGCGCCTCGGCGAGTGGCGCGCCGCGCGCCTGCATGCGCGGCTGGTGCGCCACGCCCTCGCCGTCGCTGCGGCGTCGGATTGCGGCCCGGTCGAGCTGCACGGCACGACGCGCCATTCGACGTTCAGAGGCAGGAGGGGCTTTGCGCTGCAGGCGGGAAAGGACCTGGGAGAGCGCATGCACCACGCCATTTCCTCGTCCTTGAAAAAGCACGAGCGCGTGATCCTCATCGGCGCCGATTGCCCCGAGCTCGCAGCGCGCGACTTGCGGCGCGCCGACCGGCTGCTCAGGGCAGGCTGCGATGCCGTCATTGCGCCCGCCGAGGACGGCGGCTACGCGCTGATCGCACTGCGCAGGTGCTCGCCGCTGCTCTTCGAAGGCATCGGGTGGGGCGGCCCGGACGTCTACGCCGAGACGCTGCGCCGGCTGGAGCGGCTGGGCTGGCGCTGGCGCGCGCTGCGGACGGTGTGGGACCTCGACCGCCCCGAGGACCTGCCGCGGTTCGGCAGGATGCGGCTCAGATCGCGCCGCTTTTCTTCAGGCGCTCGGCGAGCCGCTCGGCGATGACGCGGTAGCCGCGCGCATTGGGATGGATCGGGTCGGACTTGAGCGATGCATCGCGCAGCACCTCGCCGATCACCGCCGATTCATAGGGCAGGCCGAACTCCTCGGCGATGCCGGCGTAGAAGGCGGGCGGGGTGACGAGCAGGCCGGGCTCCGGCGTGCCGATCAGGAGCACGCCGATCCCGCGGCTGCGCGCGAGCTTCACCATCGCGCGCACGTTCTGCTCTGCCTGGGCGTTGCCGGTGCGCCTGAGGAAGTCGTTGCCGCCGATGCATAGCAGCAGCAGCTTTGGCGCGTGCTCGTCGAGCGCCGCGGGCAGGCGGGCGAGGGCCTGCGCGGTCACTTCTCCCGGGACGCCGGCACGCACGATGCGCCGGCCAATGAGGGTCTCGAGCTGCGCGGGATAGCTCTCGTCCTCCGCGGCGCCGGTGCCGAAGGTGAGGCTGTCGCCGAATGCAAGGATCACCGCTTCGCCGGGCAGGCGCTCGAGCCGGGGCGCCTCGCCGCACGCGGCGGCGAAAGCGAGCGAAAGCACGAGGCAAAGGCGCAGGATTCGCAGGACGGCTGCATGCTACACTCCGCGCGGCTGCGGAAGGGGAGGAGGGGCAATGCTGAAGATCAAGAGTCCGAAGGATTTCTGGGCCGGCATGATGTTCGCCGGCGTCGGGCTGTTCTTCATGATCTGGGCGGTGGTGAACTACCAGATGGGCTCGGCGGTGCGCATGGGCCCGGCGTACTTTCCCGCCGTACTCGGCGGCCTGATGGCCTTTCTCGGCCTGATCGTCTTTGCGGGCTCTTTCGCGATCGAAGGCCCGAAGGTGCCGACGATGCATTTGCGGCCGCTGGTAATGATCCTCGTCGCCAATATCGCGTACGGCTACCTGATGAAGCCCCTCGGCCTGGTGGCGGCCACGGCGGTGCTGGTTTTCATCTCCGCGCTGGGCGGCCATGAGTTCAAATGGAAGGAAGTCACCATCCTCTACGTGGTCCTGATCGTGTTCTCGGTGCTGGTGTTCGTGAAGGGCCTGACGCTGCCCTTTCCGCTGTGGCCGGACCGGTTCAGCTAGCCGATGGACATCTTCTCGAACCTGGTCCTCGGCTTCACGGTCGCCGTATCGCCGATCCATCTGCTCTATGCCGCGATCGGCGTGATGCTGGGAACGCTGATCGGCGTGCTTCCGGGCGTCGGGCCGGTGGCGACGATCGCCATGCTGCTGCCGATCACCTTCAACCTGGACCCGGTGGCGGCGCTGATCATGCTGGCGGGGATCTACTACGGCTCGCAATACGGCGGCTCCACGACCGCGATCCTGGTGAACATCCCGGGCGAGGCGGCCTCCGTGGTCACCTGCCTGGACGGCTACCAGATGGCGCGGCAGGGGCGCGCTGGCCCGGCGCTCGCGGTGGCCGCCCTCGGCTCGTTTTTCGCGGGCTGCGTGGCGACGCTCATCATCGCCACGGTCGCGCCCCCGCTCGCGGAGTTGGCGCTCAAGTTCGGGCCCTCGGAATACTTCTCGCTCATGGTGTTCGGCCTGATCGCCGCCACGGTGCTGGCGCACGGGTCGCTCGTCAAGGCGATCGCGATGGTGGTATTCGGGCTGCTGCTCGGCCTGATCGGCACCGACGTCAACTCCGGCGTGCTGCGCTTCACGTTCGGCATCCCCGAGCTCTCCGACGGCATCGGCTTCGTCATCGTGGCGATGGGCATGTTCGGCATCGCCGAGATCGTCTGCAACCTGGAGCTGAAAGGCGATCGCGAGGTCTTCACCAAGAAGGTGACGAACCTCTTCCCGACGCGCGAGGACTTCAGGCGCTCCTGGGCGCCTGTGCTGCGCGGCACCGCGCTGGGCTCGTTCCTCGGCATCCTTCCCGGCGGCGGCGCCCTGCTGTCCTCCTTCGGCGCCTATACCGTGGAGAAGAAGCTCTCCAAGCATCCCGAACAGTTCGGCAAGGGCGCGATCGAGGGCGTCGCCGGGCCCGAGGCGGCCAACAACGCCGGCGCGCAGACCTCGTTCATCCCCATGCTCACGCTCGGCATTCCGGGCAACGCCGTGATGGCGCTCATGATCGGCGCCCTGATGATCCAGGGCATCGCCCCCGGGCCGCAGGTGATGACCGAGAAGCCCGAGCTCTTCTGGGGCCTGATCGCCTCGATGTGGATCGGCAACCTGATGCTGGTGGTGCTCAACCTGCCGCTCATCGGCATCTGGATCAAGCTGCTCACCGTGCCGTACCGCTTCCTCTATCCCTCGATCCTGGTGTTCATGGCGATCGGCGTGTTCAGCCTCTCGAACAATCCCTGGGACGTGCTGGTGATGGCGGTGTTCGGGCTGCTCGGCTACATCTGCGTGAAGCTGGAATGCGAGCCGGCGCCGATGATCCTCGGCTTCATCCTCGGCCCGCTGATGGAAGAGAACCTGCGCCGCGCCATGCTGCTCTCGCGCGGCGACCCGTCGGTGTTCCTCACCAAGCCGATCAGCGGGGCGTTCATAGTCGCCTCGGTCCTTCTGCTGCTGGCCGTGGCGCTGCCGGCCCTGCGCAAGAAGCGCGAGCAGGTGTTCGTCGAAGAGGCGAAGTGACGCCGCGCCGCTAGAGCGCGGCGACGGCCTGCACTTCGATCAGGTAGGGCTCGCCGACCAGCCGGTCGATGACCAGCAGCGTATTGGGCGGATAGGCGCCGTCCGGGAACAGGCGCGGGAACTCGCGCAGCCGCCACTGCATGAAGCGCGGGATGTCCTGCGAGTGCACGAGGTAGGTGGTGAACTGCACCACGTTGCCCCAGCCGGCGCCCTGGGATTTCAGCGCCTTCTCGATACTCTCGAACACCCCGCTGCACTGCGCGTCGAATGTCTCGCCCGGCGAGAGCATGCCGGCGATGAACAGGAACTCGCTCGCCTTGACGCGCGTGAGGTGCGAGTACTGCCCGAGCGGCTTGCCGAGCGCCTCGACGTTGCTGATCTTGATTTCGGCCATGTCTCCTACCGTGCCAGGGGTTGGGGTTTGCGGCGCGCCGCGAGCTGCGCCCTGACCGTGGCGATGAGCTCGGCGCGGCGCACCGGCTTGACATGATAAGCGTTGGCGCCGACGGCGAGGCAGCGGTCGATCGTCTCCTGCTCCGACACCACCGACACGATGATCACCGGCGTCGCGGCGTTCGGCGTCGAGGCGCGGATCTCCGTGAGCAGCGCGAAGCCGCCGATGCCCGGCATCAGCAGGTCGAGCAGGATCGCGTCGTAGGCGTAGTTCTCGGCGAAGCGCAGGGCCTGCTCGCAGGTCCCGGCGAGCTGCGCTTCGACGCCGAGCTCGGCAGACAGGAGCCGCGCGAGGAGCAGCCGCGTCGATTCTTCGTCGTCGACGATCAGGACGCGGTGGCGCGGCAGCCCATCTTCGCCCGGCATGCCGGTACTTTACACAGGATTGACGGCGCGTACGGGCGCTCAGGACTGGCGGATAAAACGCGTCAATCTTTTTTTCGCTCGTGCCGCCATTGCACGTCGCCGCGCCCGGCATGGCGGTTCAGGCGCCGCGCCGCGACGAACAGCAGGTCGGACAGGCGGTTGAGATAGCGCCGGCCGGCGTCCGACACTTTCTCGTGCTGCGCCAGCGCGACCAGGCTGCGCTCGGCGCGCCGGCACACGGTGCGCGCGAGATGCGCCGCCGCCGCCGCGCGCGTGCCGCCGGGAAGGATGAATTCCTTCAGCGGCGCGAGGCCGGCGTTCCACGCTTCGAGCCGCGTTTCCAGCGCGAGAATCCGCTCTTCCCGGAGCATCGAGTGGCCGGGGATGCTGACTTCGCCGCCAAGGTCGAAGAGGTCCTGCTGCACTTCGCCGAGCGCCTCGCGCAGCTCCGGGGGCACCTCCTCGGCGAGGACCAGGCCGATCGCGCTGTTCAGCTCGTCCAGGTCGCCGAGCGCGGCGATGCGCGGGCTGTGCTTCGCCACCCGCGTGCCGTCGCCCAGGCCGGTGTCGCCGGCGTCGCCGGTGCGCGTGGTGATCTTGGAGAGGCGGTGGCCCATGGATGATTATAGGTCGTCTTTTTTTCGCACTTCGCTCTGCAGGCGGCCGCGCGCGAGCGTGGTGGAGATGAGGCTGCCTTCGCCCACGCGCGCGGCATCGCGCAGCACCTCGCCGGATGCGTCGCGCGTGATGCTGTAGCCGCGCGCGAGCACCGCCCCCGGGTCGAGGCTCCCGAGCGATGCCTGCAGCCGCTCCAGGCGCGCCTGCGAGCGGTGCACGCAATGCGACAGCGCGAAGGCGAGGCGGGCCTGGAGCTGCCGCACCAGCTCGCGATGCGCGCGCAGGCGTGCCGCGGGGTGCAGGAGGCGCCGCGCCCAGCCATCGACGGTCTGCGCGGCGGTCTCGATGCGCCGGCGCATCTCCCGCGCCAGGCAGCGGGCGCAGTCGGCGAGCCGCGCGAGCAGCTCCGCGCGGGAAGGGCTGGCGAGCTCGGCGGCTGCCGTCGGCGTCGGCGCGCGCCGGTCCGCGGCGAAATCGGCGATGGTGAAGTCGCTCTCATGGCCGACGCCCACCACCACGGGGATGCGCGAGGCGCGGATGGCGCGCGCCACGGTTTCCTCGTTGAACTGCCAGAGGTCCTCGATCGAGCCGCCGCCGCGCACGAGCAGCAGCACGTCGCACTCCGCGCGCGCGCTTGCGCGCCGCAGCGCCGCGGCGATACGCTCGGCGGCGCCTTCACCCTGCACCGGCGCGGGATACACGATCACCTGGATCGCCGGGTTGCGCCGCGCAAGCGTCGTCAGCACGTCGCGCAGCGCCGCCGCGGCAAGGGACGTCACCACGCCGATGGCGCGCGGGTAGGGGGCCAGATCGCGCTTAGCCGCGGTGTCGAACAGCCCTTCGCGCTCGAGCTTGTCCTTCAACTTCAGGAAGCGCTCGTAGAGCGGGCCGAGGCCGGCACGGCGCAGCGTCTCGACGCTGAGCTGGAAGCGGCCGCGCGGCTCGTAGAGGGTCGGCACCGCGCGCACCTCGACCTGGGCGCCATCGCGCAGCTCCGCGTCGAGGCCGGCGGCGCGGCTGCGGAACATGACGCAGTCGACCTGCGCGCCGTCGTCCTTGAGCGTGAAGTAGCAGTGCCCCGAGGGCGCGCGCGAGAAGTTGGACAGCTCTCCGCGCACCCAGGCGAGCGGAAAGCGCCGCTCGAGCGTGTCGCGCACGCTGCGCAGCAACTGCGAGACGGTGAGGACGGAAGCGTCCTGGATCGCTGTCAAGAGGGAAGGCGCGCTTTCATTAATCCACATTCTCGCGCGAGCGGCGTGCACAAGCGACAGAGCACGCCGCGGAGCCCGATTCTTTGCGCCAAGGGATTGTTTGCACGCGAAAAACGGCTGCTCAATTTTTGATCGCAACCGTCTCGACGTGCATCGCAACTACGTTGGGCCGCGCTATTCATAGATAATCCACAAACTTATCCACAAGTTTTTGTGGATATCGCAAAATCCACTACAGGTGATCGCTGTGCAACGACGCAACAATCGCGTTTGCTGCGCCGCAGAAACTTGCGGCGCGGAGATCCTGGCCGTACAGTCGCCGCCGAAGCACACAAGAAAAGACAAGGAAACGCGTTGTTCGCCATCATCCAGGCCGCGGGCTGGCCGATCTGGTTCCTGCTCCTCGCTTCCGTCATCGCCGTCGCCCTGATCATCGAGCGCGCGGTATCGCTGCGGACCGGCAAGATCATCCCGCCCACGCTCTTCGACCAGGTGGTCACCGTCTACCAGCGCCAAGGCGTGTCCGACGAGGTGCTGGAGAAGCTCGCCAAGGACTCGCCCCTGGGCACCGTGCTCGCCGCGGGCCTGCGCAACCACAAGAGCTCGCGCTACGTCATGAAGGAGGCCATCGAGGAGGCCGGGCGCGGCGTGGCGCACGAGCTCGAGCGCTTCCTCACCACGCTGGGCACCATCGCCACCGCGGCGCCGCTGCTCGGCCTGTTCGGCACCGTGATCGGCATGATCGAGATCTTCGGCTCGCAGTCCCCCACCGGCACCAACCCGCAGCAGCTCGCGCATGGCATCTCCATCGCGCTGTACAACACCGCGTTCGGCATCGCCATCGCCATCCCGGCGCTGATCTTCTACCGGCATTTCCGCAACAAGGTCGACTCGCTGGTGGTGGAGATGGAGATTGCCGCCTCCAAGCTCGTCGACATCCTGCACGGCGAGCGCATGGACTATCCCGTCCCGCAGCAGCGGGCCTAGGGCGGTGGACTTCCAGCGCGGCAAGGAGAACGAGCCGCTCGAGATCAACCTCGTGCCGCTGATCGACGTGATGATGGTGATCCTGATCTTCCTCATGATCACCACCACCTACTCGAAATACACCGAGCTGCAGATCAGCCTGCCGACCGCCACGGCCGAGAAGCAGCCGGACCGGGCGAACGAGATCACCGTGCTCGTGAACGCGCAGGGCCAGTACGTCGTGAACCGCGCCGCGGTGCCCTTCCGCGGCGTCGAGCAGCTCGCCGACGAGCTGCGCCGCGCCGGCGCGGCACAGAAGGATCCCATCGTCGTGATCAGCGCCGATGCCGCTGCCACGCACCAGGCAGTCATCCGCGTGATGGAGGCCGCACGCATCGCGGGCCTCACGCAGATCACCTTCACCACGCAGTCGAACAAGTAGTGAGGCACTGGTACCGGCGCGGCGCCCTCGCGTGGCTGCTGTGGCCGGCGAGCCTGGTGTTCGGTTTTCTCGTCTTCATCAGGAGAACCCTGTACCGGGCGCGTCTATTGAAAAGCGTCCATCCGGGCATCCCCGTGATCGTGGTCGGCAACCTGGTCGCCGGCGGCAGCGGCAAGACGCCGCTCGTGCTGTGGATGGCGGAGTTCCTGAAAAGCAAGGGCTGGTCGCCGGCGATCGTGTCGCGCGGCTACGGCGTGCGCCTGGAAGCCCCGCGCGCCGCGACCATCGCCGCGGACGCGGCCGAGGTCGGCGACGAGCCGATCCTGCTCGCACGGCGCAGCGGCTGCCCGGTCTGGGTCGGTCCCGATCGCCCGCGCGTGATCGAGGCGCTGCGCGCGCAGCATCCCGAGGTCGATCTCCTCATCCTCGACGACGGGCTGCAGCACTACCGCCTGCGCCGCGACCTCGAGATCGCCGTGGTGGATGCGCGCGCCTTCGGCAACGGCTTCCTGCTGCCCGCCGGGCCGCTGCGCGAGCCGCGCTCGCGCCTGCGCTCGGTGGCCGCCGTGGTTTCGCATGAATCCTCGGTGAAGGGCTATGCCATGCAGCTCGAGGGCGAGACCCTGCACCGGATGACCGACTCGCGCGAGCGGCGCAGCGTTCGGGAGTTCGCCGGCGAGAAGGTGCACGCCGTCGCCGGCATCGGGCATCCGAACCGCTTCTTCCTGCACCTCGCGCGCCTGGGCGTGAAGCCGGTGCCGCACCCGTTCCCGGACCACCATCCGCTGCGCGCCGCCGACCTGGAATTCGGCGACCAGGCCCCGGTCCTGCTCACCGAGAAGGACGCGGTAAAATTGCGCCACGCCGCGCGTCCCAACTGGTGGGTGCTCCCGGTGACGGCGCGGCTCGATCCCGCGTTCGGCGACTGGCTCCTGGGAAAAGTGAATGAGTGGCGTCGATCCAAGGCTGCTTGAAATCCTGGTCTGCCCCCTGTGCAAGGGCAAGCTCGTCTACCGCAAGGAGGCGGCGGAGCTCGTGTGCAAGGCCGACCGGCTCGCCTACCCGGTGAAGGACGGCATTCCCGTCATGCTCGAGGACGAGGCGCGCAAGCTCGCGGCCGACGAAGAAGTGGCGTGACGTGAGCGCGCAGTTTCGCGTCATTATTCCGGCGCGCTACGCCTCGAGCCGATTTCCCGGCAAGCCCCTCGCCGACCTCGGCGGCCGGCCGATGGTGGTGCGCGTCTGCGAGCGGGCCGCGGCAAGCGGCGCGCAGGTCCACGTCGCCACCGACGACGAGCGCATCGCCGCGGCCGTGCGCGCGGCCGGCTACTCGGCGCTGCGCACGCGCGACGACCACGCCTCGGGCACCGACCGCGTCGCCGAGGCGGCGCGCTCGCTCGCGCTTGCCGAGGACGAGATCGTGGTGAACCTGCAGGGCGACGAGCCGCTCATGCCGCCGGCGCTGATCGCCGGGGTGGCCGGCGCGCTCGAGCGCGACGCGGATGCGCCGATGGCCACCGCCTGCCATCCCCTGCACGATGCGGCCGAGCGCGGCAACCCGAACGTGGTCAAGGTCGTCCTCGACGGGCGCAACCGCGCGCTCTATTTTTCGCGCGCCCAGATCCCGTACCCGCGCGAGGCCGGCGGCCGCTGCTTCCGGCATGCGGGTCTCTATGCCTATCGCGCCGGGTTCCTGCAGCGCTTCACGCGCCTGGAGATTCCCGAGATCGAAAGGACCGAGGCCCTGGAGCAGCTGCGCGCCCTGTGGCACGGCTACGGCATTGCGGTGGTCATCAGCGAGCGCGCCATCCCGCCCGGGGTCGACACGCCCGGGGATCTCGAGGCCGTGCGTAGAATGATCCAATGAGGCTCATTCTTCTCGGCCCTCCCGGGGCGGGCAAGGGCACGCAGGCCGCCGTCATCTGCAAGAAGTTCTCCATCCCCCAGATCTCCACCGGCGACATGCTGCGCGCCGCGGTGAAGGCGGGCACGCCGCTCGGGCTGGCGGCGAAAAAGGTGATCGACGCGGGCCAGCTGGTCTCCGACGACATCATCGTCGCGCTGGTGAAGGAGCGCCTGCGTCAGCCCGACTGCGCGCGCGGGTATCTCTTCGACGGCTTTCCGCGCACCATTCCCCAGGCCGAGGCGATGAAGGCGGCGCAGGTGCCGATCGACGCGGTGCTCGAGATCGACGTTCCCGACGAGGAGATCGTCGCGCGCATGAGCGGGCGGCGCGTGCATCCGCCCTCCGGGCGCACTTACCACGTCAGGTTCAACCCGCCGCGGCAAGAAGGGCACGACGACTTCACCGGCGAGCCGCTCGTGCAGCGCGAGGACGACCGCGAGGAGACGGTGAAGAAGCGCCTCGAGGTCTACCGCGCGCAGACGCGGCCGCTGGTGGACTACTACCGCAACTGGGCCGCCACCGGCGATGCGCGGGCGCCCAAGTACCGCAGGATCACGGGCGTCGGCTCGGTCGAGGACATCACCGCGCGCGCTCTTGCCGCGCTGACCTGATAAAATCGGCCCCCTTTCAGGGGAGAAATTCATGGCCGCCGGACTCGTTTTCGCGCTCGCTTGCGCGCTCATTGCGATCGCCTACGGTGCGTGGCAGATCACGCGCATCCTGAAGCTGCCCGACGGCAACGAGCGCATGCGCGAGATCGCGGCGGCGGTGCGCGAAGGGGCGATCGCCTACCTCTGGCGACAGTACAGCACCATCGCCGTCGTCGGCGCGATCCTGTTCCTCGTGATCGGCTTCGTGCCCGCGCTGGGCTGGCCGACCGCCATCGGCTTCCTCATCGGCGCGGTGCTCTCCGGCGCCTCGGGCATCATCGGCATGAATATCTCGGTGCGGGCGAACGTGCGCACGGCCGAAGCGGCCCGGACCGGGCTCAATGAGGCGCTGCAGGTCGCCTTCAACGGCGGCGCGATCACCGGCCTGCTGGTGGTCGGCCTGGGCCTGCTGGGGGTGGCGGGCTACTTCGCGCTGCTCTACGCCAACGCGCACGACAAGTCCGACCTCGTCCACATCATCCAGCCCCTGGTGGGCCTAGGGTTCGGCGGCTCGCTGATCTCGATCTTCGCGCGTCTTGGCGGCGGCATCTTCACCAAGGGCGCCGACGTCGGCGCCGACCTGGTCGGCAAGGTCGAAGCAGGGATCCCCGAAGACGACCCGCGCAACCCGGCAGTCATCGCCGACAACGTGGGCGACAACGTGGGCGACTGCGCCGGCATGGCCGCGGACCTCTTCGAGACCTACGCCGTGACCATCATCGCCACCATGCTGCTCGGCGCGCTGATGATCAAGACCGCGTCGGCGGCCGCGGTCATCTATCCGCTCGCGCTCGGCGGGTTCGCCATCATCGCCTCGATCGCGGGCACCTGGTTCGTGCGCGCCAGGCCCTCCGACAAGAACGTCATGCCCGCGCTGTACAAGGGCCTCGCCTGGGCGGGCGGCATCGCCCTCATCGCCGCCTGGCCGATCACGCAGTACATGATGGGGGACATCCTGAGGACGGTGCAGTTCGACGTCGGCGGGCGCACGCGCTACCTCACCGTCTGGCATCTCTGGGGCACGGTGGCAGTCGGCATGGGGCTCACCGGCTTCCTCGTCTGGATCACCGAATACTACACGGGCACGCAATTCAAGCCGGTGCGCCATGTCGCCGACGCGAGCGTCACCGGGCACGCCACCAACATCATCGCCGGGCTGGGCGTGTCGATGAAATCCACCGCCTGGCCGGTCCTCGCGGTGTGCGTCGCCATCTACGCCTCGTACGCGCTGGCCGGGCTGTACGGCATCGCCATCGCTGCCACCGCGATGCTCTCGATGGCCGGCATCATCGTCGCCCTCGACGCCTACGGGCCGATCACCGACAACGCTGGCGGCATCGCCGAAATGGCCGACCTGCCCGACTCGGTGCGCGAGATCACCGATCCGCTCGACGCGGTGGGCAACACCACCAAGGCAGTGACCAAGGGCTACGCCATCGGTTCCGCCGGGCTCGCGGCGCTGGTGCTGTTTGCCGACTACACCCACGCGCTGGAGGCCGCGGGCAAGAGCCTCACCTTCGATCTCTCCAACCACATGGTGATCATCGGCCTGTTCATCGGCGGCATGGTGCCGTTCCTCTTCGGCGCCATGGCGATGGAGGCGGTCGGCCGCGCTGCCGGCTCGGTCGTGCTCGAGGTGCGCCGGCAATTCAAGGAGATTCCCGGCATCATGGAAGGCACCGCCAAGCCCGAGTACGGCAAGGCGGTCGACTTGCTGACGCGCGCCGCGATCAAGGAAATGATGGTGCCGTCCCTCCTGCCGGTGCTGGTGCCGATCCTGGTCGGCCTGATCCTCGGCCCGCAGGCGCTCGGCGGGGTGCTGATGGGCACCATCGTCACCGGCCTGTTCGTCGCGATCTCGATGTGCACCGGCGGCGGCGCCTGGGACAACGCGAAGAAGTACATCGAGGACGGCCATCACGGCGGCAAGGGCTCGGAGGCGCACAAGGCGGCGGTCACCGGCGACACGGTGGGCGATCCCTACAAGGACACCGCCGGCCCGGCGGTCAATCCGCTCATCAAGATCATCAACATCGTCGCGCTGCTGATCGTGCCGCTGATGGTGTAATGGTCCCGAACCCGACACGGGCGAGAAGGGCGGCTGCGGCCGCTTTTTTTGTTTTCAGCCTGTTTTTCCTCGCCGCGAGCCTCGCGCAGGCGCGCGAGCCGGTTGTCGCGAAGGAATTCATGGTGGCGGCGGCGCATCCGCTCGCCGTCGAGGCGGGCGTCGAGGTGCTCGGCCGCGGCGGCTCGGCGCTCGACGCGGCGATCGCGGTGCAGATGGTGCTCGGCCTGGTCGAGCCGCAATCCTCCGGGATCGGCGGCGGCGCCTTCCTGCTGCACTGGTCGCAGAGGGAGCGAAAGCTGCGCAGCTACGACGGGCGCGAGACCGCGCCTGCCGCTGCTCAAGCCGATCGCTTCCTCAGGGATGGAAAACCGATGCCGTTCATGGAGGCGGTCGTCGGCGGCCGCTCGGTCGGCGTG
>Ga0105107_10001299_pt1 | contig 16143 bp, 12 predicted proteins | sample PPLLaktember2015_6_FD_79335 | JGI IMG/M metagenome (GOLD analysis project Ga0105107, IMG submission 79335) | Freshwater sediment microbial communities from Prairie Pothole Lake near Jamestown, North Dakota, USA - PPLs Lake P8 Core (1) Depth... | ecosystem: Environmental > Aquatic > Freshwater >...
CTGACCGCGCTGAAGAAGTACGACAACTACACGTTCACGCACATGGTGAACGTGTCGGTGCTCGCGATGTCGCAGGCCCGGGCGCTCAACCTCGAAGGTCCCCTCCTCCGCGAGTTCGGCTTCGCGGCCCTCATGCACGACATCGGCAAGGTGAACACCCCGCTCGAGGTGCTCAACAAGCCCGGCAAACTCGACAAAGAGGAGTTCGACATCATGAAACGCCACGTCATCGACGGGGCGCACATTCTGCGGAAGACCCCCGAGATGCCGGCGCTGGCGCCGATTGTGGCGTTCGAGCACCACTTGAAGCAGGACCTGAGCGGCTATCCCGAGAACATCGGCCACCGCGAGCTCAACCTCTGCACGATGATCGTCAGTATTGCGGACGTCTTCGACGCGCTGCGGAGCAATCGGCCCTATCGCGAGGGCCTCGCGACCGATCGCATCAGATCGATCATGGGCGAACAGGGCAATCCGGCGTTCAACCAGAAGCTGCTGAAACGGTTCGTCAACATCATGGGGTTGTTCCCTGTGGGAAACCTCGTGCGACTGAACACGGACGAGGTCGGAGTGGTGACGGCCGAGCATCCGACCGATCCGTTCAGACCGCAGGTGAAAGTCGTGATCGACGGCAAGGGAGAACGGATCGAGGAGCCGTTTCTGGCGAACACGTGGGAGCGCGACACGCGCGGCGAATACGGGCGCGCGATCGTGGAGGCGATCGACCCGGATTCGATGGACCTCGATCCGTTGACGTTGTTATGAGGAGTTGTCAGTTGTCAGTTATCAGTTATCAGTCATCAGTTGTCAGTCGTCATCAGTGTCGACACTGAAGACTGAGAACTGAAAACTGGAAACCATCAAATGAGCACTCAGGAAAAGGACGCGCCGCCGCTCGATCAGGAGAGTGCCGCGAAGCTGACGGACTTCGCGCGGGCCATCAAGGCCGCCGCCCGCGCCGTGACGCTGTACCCGCCCACGCATCCGGCCATTCGCCTGTCGCTCGCGCGGCTCGTCGACGCCGTCTCACGGATCACCGCGACGGGGTCGATCACGCTGGGCGTCGTCCCCGACAACCTGCTGATCAACGGCGCCGCCGCCGCCCGGCCCGATCAGGCGGTGCGCGAGACCGGAGCGCTGCTGCACGATCACATGATCGGGCTCGTCACGCTGCATTCGAGCCCCGATCCGGATGGCTGGCTCCCCTTCCTGAACATTCTGGGAAAATCAGTTGACGACGTGCGCGCGTCAGGCGGAATCGGACGGCTGTGGGCCGCCACGGGCCAGCGACATCTCGAACTGCAGGAAATCGACTACGCCGATATTCTGCGCGAACGCCAGGGCAGCGAGGAGTCGAGCTGGGACGACATCATCCGCGCCTGCCTGAATCCCGATTCGCCGCTCGACGACGACACGTTGAAGGGGCTGCTCGAGGTGTGCGGCGACCCCGAGCGCTTCAGCGAGCTCGTGCTCGCCCTCGAACAGAACGGCGAGACCGGCATGGCCTCGAAAGCGTCGGCGCTGCTTCGGATGCTGCGCGGCGTCATCGATCTGGTCTCGCGCACCGATCCGTCGAAGCTCGAACCTCTGCTCAGGAACGTCGCGCAGGGCTTTGCCACCCTGTCGCCGGAGCTGCTGCTCGAGCTGCTCTCGTCCGAGGATGGCCGGGCCGACAAGGCCGCAGACCTGGTGTTGCAGATCGCCAGCCGGATGACCGACACCTCGCTCGCCAGCTTCGTGGCGCGCGGCGTGGTGTCCCAGGGAGGCGCGACGACCCGGCTCGCGCAGGCGTTCCAGGCGCTCGTTCCGGATGGCGACAGGCGGCCGGGCCTGCTCGAAATGGCGCGTGCGGAGGTCGCCGACTCGCCGCTCGGCGGCGCCGAAAACTTTCTCGACCTCTGGAAGAACGCCACCGACATGCTGACGTCGTACAGCGACGAGCAGTTTGTGTCGGAATCGTATGCGCGCGAGCTCTCCGAAGCGCGCACGCAGGCGCTGGAAGTCGAACGGGTGTCGGACGATCCCCCGGAACGGATTGGCCGATGGGTGTCGTCGGTCGGTCCCATCGAAGTGCGCGCGCTCGATTTGCAGCTGCTGCTCGATTTGTTGACCATCGAAACAGATCCGGAGCGCTGGCAGCAGGTAACGGCGCCCGTCGTCAGCCATATCGAAGATTGTCTGCTCGTCGGGGATTTCGACGCGGCGGTTCGCCTCGCCGCCATCCTCGCCGACGAGGCGAAGCAGGATGGCCCGCGGAAGGCGGCGGCCACCGCCGCACTGACCCGGCTCGTCGACGGCACGATGATGAGCCAGGTCGTCTCACACCTTCGATCGGTGGACGATGCGTCGGCTGAAAAGCTCAATGCGCTCCTCCACCTGGCGGGGCCGTCTGTGCTGAAGGCGCTCGCCGAAGCGCTGGCGGTCGAAAAGCGCGCCGCCGCCCGTCAGCGCTTCACGCAAGTCCTCCTCGCGTTCGGCGCGGCAGGGCGGAACGCCGTCGAACAGCTGCGCGCATCGGCCAACCCGGCCGTCCGCCGCACGGCCATTCATCTGCTGCGCGAGTTCGGCGGTACCGAGGCGCTGCCCGATCTGACGACCCTGCTCGGCGATGCAGAACCGCAGGTACAGCGCGAGGCGGTGCGCGCGATCCTGTCGATAGGAACCGAAGAGGCGTACGCCGAGCTGCAGCGCGCGCTGTCAACCGGCACCAATCAGACGCGCGAAAATCTGACGGGCGCGCTGATCGCGATGCGAAGCGAGCGCGCGATTCCGTTGTTCGAGTACATCGTCCGGAAGATCGATCGCAAGGGGCCGCTGCGTTCGGTATATCTGCGCGCGCTGGAATCGCTCGGCGCGCTCAAGGCCGAGCAGACGATCGACCTGCTCACCGAAGCGCTGTACAGCGGTGAATGGTGGGCGCCGGTCAGAACGGCGGAACTGCGCCGGACGGCCGCGACCGCGCTGCGTCAAATCGGCACGCCAGCGGCGCAGCGCGTGCTGGAGGAAGCGGCCAGTTCCGGCCCGAGGGGCGTGCGCTCGGCAGCCAGGGCGGCGCAATCTTAGTCGCGGGGGCCCCCCGCCCCGCTCCCGCCGCGTCGCTTGCGGGGCCCCGTCGCCCCGCGCCGCTCGCGGCGGTTTAGCACACAGGATGTGAATGCTAGATCCAACTACCCGCTATCAGCTGTCAGACGACCTCCTCCGGCGCTTCGGCGCCTCGTTGCGCGGCATTCAGCTGTACGCGCCGTCGCACCCGATTGTGCTGCGGAATATCGAGGGGCTCGTCGAAGCGCTTCGCGCGCTGCACAAGCACGACGCGACCGTCGTCATCGGCATCGTCGGCGAGGAACTGATCGTCGGCGACCTGCCGATGTCGAAGGCCAGCGCCACCATGGGCGAACTGATTCGCCGGTTGAGCTCGCTGGGCATCGAGCGTGTCACGATCGCACGGCCGGTCACGCTCGAGGAGCTGAAGAGCTTTGCGGCGAAGTTCGGGCAGCTCGAAAAGACCCTGTCGGGAGACGCGCTCAAGGAGGCGGCGGCGCAGCTCGACACGCCGAACATCCACGTGGGCCGGGTCGCGCTCGAAGACACCGAGCCCCAGGCCACCGATTCGGCGACGATCCGCAAGATGTACTCGGAGGCAGTGTCGGTGGCGAGCCTGGTGTGGGAGAGCGCGCGGAGCGACTCGGGGCCCGATCCGTCGGCCGCGCAGTCGATGATCGACGGCCTGGCGCAGGCCGTCGTGCAGAACCGCTCGGCGCTGATGGCCCTGACAGCATTGAAGGAGTACGACAACTACACGTTCACGCACATGGTGAACGTGTCGATCCTCACCATGGCCCAGGCGCGCGGCCTGGGCGTCGACGGGCCGATGCTGCGCGAGTTCGGGCTCGCGGCGCTCATGCACGACATCGGCAAGGTGAAGACCCCGTCGGAGATCCTGAACAAGCCTGACAAGCTGACCGACGAGGAATTCACCATCATGAAGCGGCACGTCGTGGACGGCGCGGAGATTCTCCGAGGCACGCCGGAGATTCCCGCGCTCGCGCCGGTCGTGGCGTTCGAGCACCATCTGCGGATCGACGGGACGGGGTATCCGCACGGCGTGTCGAGGCCCGACCTGAACCTGGCGACGATGCTGTGCGGCATTGCGGACGTGTACGATGCGATGCGATCGCAGAGGAAATATCAGCAGGCGTTTCCATCCGAACGAATCCTCGCCGTGCTGCAGAGAAACGACGGGAAGCAGTTCGATCAGCATCTGATCCGTCGGTTCGTGCAATTGCTCGGCATCTATCCGGTCGGCAACCTCGTCAAGCTCGACTCCGAAGAGATCGCCGTCGTGCTGCAGGTGCACGCGCCCGATCCGTATCGCCCGAAGGTCCGCGTCCTGTTCGCCGAGGACGGGACGAGGCTCGAGCTGCCGCGCGACCTGAATTTGTGGGAGGTCGATCCGAACGCACGAGGCGATCGGGCGTCGTCGGTCGTCGCTCCACTGAATCCCGCCGACTACGGAATCGACCCGCTGTCGTTCATCTGATTGCTGATATTCTGGTTCTCGACGTAGGGCGGGTCTTGACCTGAATGTAGGGCGGGTCTTGCAGGTCAAGACCCGCCCTACGTTTATTGCCGCGTTTTGGCTGTCCCCCGGCACAAGGAGTGTGCATGTCCGGTTTCGACAAGGTGATTCCCTTCGCGGCAGCGGCCGCGCTTCTGTTTGCAGCCAGCTCGCGGCTGACGGGCCAGGTTCCGGTTGAGAACGGCCGATCGTTTCCACTCGCGGCATCGGCCGAGGCGCTTCCCGAAACGCTCGATCGCGTCGACGCCATGCTCAGCGCCGGCGAGCTCGACATCGCCGCCGTCCAGGGCGACACGATGATTCGCGGACGCGCCGTCGAACGCCTCGCGCAGGTCTACGAAGGGCTGCCGGTGTTCGGCGCCCAGGTCGTCCGGCAGATGGACGGCCGCTCGGTCATCAGCGTGACCGGCCGGCTGTACGACGCGCTGGACATGAACGTGGCGCCGTCCATCTCGTCGCAGCGCGCCAATGAAATTGCGATGGGCGCCGCGCCGCCCGGCGCGCAGATATCGGGCGAAACGACGCTGGGGATTGTGCCGGTCGAAGGCGGCTACCGGCTCGCCTATCGCATGCTGGTGCGCAGCGACTGGACGATTCGGGAGGTGTACGTGGACGCCCATTCCGGGGCGATCGTCCGCTCGATCAACGGCATTCATTCGCAGGCTGCCATCGGTCAGGGCAACGGCGTCTTTGGCGCGTCCAAGAAATTGAGCACCCACCAGGCGTCCGGGACCTTCCAGGCCGTCGACAAGCTCCGGCCGGCCGAAGCCTTTACGCTCCTGTTTCCGGGCACCGTCAGCCGCCTGAACCTGTTTCTGAATACCGGCGCGATCTTCAATTCGGACGTCGCGACCGATTCCGACAACACCTGGAGCGACGGCCCGACCGTTGACGCGCACGTCTACCAGGGGTGGGTCTACGACTACTATTTCAAACGCTTCGGGCGCAGCGGCATGGACGACAGCAACGTCGAGGTGGACAGCATCGTCCATCCACTGGCGCGATCGGAAGCGAACCGGCAGCCCCCTGATGTCGTCGGCACGTTCATCAACAACGCGTTCTATTGCTGCGACGGCCTGCTCGTGTTCGGGGACGGCGACGGACGCGTGTTCACCTTTCTCGCCGGCGGGTTCGACGTCGTGGCGCACGAGTGGACCCACGGCGTGACCGATTTCACGTCCCGGCTCATCTACCAGGACGAGTCGGGTGCGTTGAACGAAGCGTTCTCCGACATCATGGCCGCGGCCATGGAGTTCTACTATCAACCGCCCGGTGGCGGCCGAGATGAGGCCGACTGGCTGATTGCCGAGGACGTCGTACTGCTTTCACCCGGGTTCCTGCGATCGTTGAACAATCCCATTGCCGGCGGCGAGCCCGATCACTACACGCTGCGGCAGTTCATCGGCACCACCATCGACGATGGCGGCGTGCACTACAACCCGACGATTGCCACGCATGCGTTCTACCTGTCGGTCGTCGGGGGACGCAATCGCGTGTCGGGCATCACGGTGCCAGGCGTCGGCATGACCAACATCGAGCGGATGGAGTGGGTCTTCTACCGCGCCTTCACGATGTTGATGGGGCCGAATTCGCGTTTTTCGGACGCGCGTCGCGCCACGATTCAAGCCGCCGCGGACCTCTTCGGCGAAGGCAGTGCCGAGCGCACGCAGGTCGAGCTCGCCTGGACCGCCGTGGGGGTGAACTGATGCGGTCGTGTTGCGCATTCCTCTGTGGCTTCTGGCTTCTGGCTGCCGGCGCGGCCGAAGCCCAGGAGCGATTTCGCGTCTCGGTCAACGGCGGCCGTCAATCGACGAGCACCGAACTGATCGAAGAAGAAACCTTCCAGCAGTACTTCGAGCAGGGGTCATTCACCTTCGAGCGCACGACGCCACGAGATCTGTTCTATGACGTCGGGGCGACCGTCCGCGTGTGGAGCGGCTTGTACACGGGTGTAACCGTCTCAGTGTTCGAAAACACCGGCACGGGAGAGCTCGAGGCGCGGGTCCCTCACCCGCTGCAGTTCAACAGGCCCCGCACGACGACGGCGGAGCTTTCAGGAGTGACCCGACGCGAGGTCGGCCAGCACATCACGATCGGCTGGATGATTCCGGCAACCGACGGGCTCGACTTCACCGTCTTCGGCGGGCCGTCGGTCTTCACGACCGAACAAACGTTCGTGACCGGCCTGATGTTGTCGCTCGACAAAGAGGTCTTTCCATTCGACGAGCTCGCCTTTCCAGGCGCGCAGATGGAAAGGCAGCGCGAGCATGTCGTGGGTTACAACGCCGGCGTCGATATGACCTGGCGCTTCACCGACCATGTCGGCGTCGGCGCGCTGCTTCGCTACTCGGCCGGGAAGAAGGACTTTACGCCGACTGGTGGTGCCACGGTCGAAGTCGAGGTCGGCGGGTTGCAGGCAGGCGGTGGGTTGAGGCTGGCCTTCTGAATTGGCAGATTGGGAGATTGGGAGATTGGGAGATTGGGAGATTGGGAGATTGAAAATACTGCCATATCTATACGAAGGAATGCCGCAGATTCCGCTGACTGTTTGAGCCAAACGATAGATTCCAACGACAATCGGGGTATCCGTGACGGGTACAAGGCATGCTCCTGTCAACGGCATGTCACAGAGATCCGAAGCACTCAAAGCCAGAACCGAAGCGTTTGCCGTCGCCGCCGTCACGTTCTGCGACAAGCTTCCAAATAGTCTGGCGGGCCGCCGCATCAGCCAGCAATTGATTGATGCCAGCACATCGGTGGCGGCAAACTATCGCGCCGTTTGCCGCGCCTACACGAACCGGCTGTTCATCTCAAAGCTGGCTATCGTGGACGAAGAAGCCGACGAAAGCGAGTTCTGGTTCCGCATCGTGCGAAAGACGGGTTTGCAGACAACGGCCGCGATCGGCTGTCTGGAACAGGAAGCTCACGAACTCGCGTGCATCTTCGCCGCGTCCCTTCGAACCGCTCGGCTCAACGCTCACAAGCGGAAGGGCCTCAAATCGACAACAGCGCGCGGCGCAACAGTTTCTCCCTTCCTGGAGAAACCGTGACTCATTGCATCAATCTACCAATCTACCAATCTGCCAATCTCAGATTGGCAGATTGAGAGATTGGTGGTCGCAAGGCAATGTACGTGCCGGCGGCCCGCACCCGTAAGCCCGCAGCCTGGAGCCCGCAGCCCGTAGACGTCCATTTCCGGGATTGCCGGTCCCACAGGTGAGCGGCTACTCTACCAATCTCACAATCCGCGAATCTCTCCATGGTGCGAAGCGCCTCTGATTTCGCCGCGCGAGTGCGTTCCGTCGTCCGTCGCATCCCGCATGGTCGCGTGGCCACCTATGGTGATGTGGCGGCGGCCGCGGGCCGGCCCCTGGCCCATCGTGCGGTCGGTAACATCATGCGCGAGACCCGCGACTCGTCGGTCCCGTGTCACCGCGTCATTGCCGCGGGCGGAAAGCTCGGCGGCTACGGCCGCGATCTCTTCGCCAAGCGTGCCCTGTTGCTCCAGGAAGGAGTGATGGTGTCTGGCGGGCGGGTTCGGAACTTCGCAGAGCTGCGCTGGAGACGGCGCAGGAATTCGTAGATTGCCAGATTGGTAGATTCAGATTGGCAGATTCCAGAACCCCCGGTAAATCTAACAATCTGCGACTCTTCCCATCTCCCAATGGTGCGGGGGCCCCCGGCAACCCTCGAAGGGGTCGAGTCGTCTAATCTAGCCGAGTGTCCAGAGCTGATGTCCCAGCTTTCGAGGAGCTCTATCAGCAACATTCGACGCGGTTGTTCAACCTCGCGTGGCGGATGTGCGGAACCCGGGCCGATGCCGAGGATCTGCTTCAGGAGATCTTCCTGCAGGCTTATCGAAAGCTCCCCGATTTTCGCGGCGACTCCACGGTGGGAACCTGGCTCTATCGCCTGGCGATGAACAGGTGTCTCGATCACCTGAAAAGCCGTCAGACCCGCGCGACGAGCGCAACAGCGCCGCTGGATGAAGAGACGATGGTGGGACCGAGGCTCGCGACAGACGGCGGAATCAAACGGCTCGACCTCGAACGCGCCATCGCGCGGCTGCCCGAAGGGGCGCGGGCGGCATTTCTGCTCCACGACGTCGAGGGTTTTCAGCACGGCGAGATTGCGTCGATTCTGGGCATCAGCGAGGGCACGTCGAAATCACAGGTCCACAAGGCCCGTCTCAAGTTACGGGCGTTTCTCACGGCATCGGTATGAATTGCGAACGATACAGCGAATGGCTCGGGGATGCGGTTGACGGCGCGCTCGACCCCGCGCATCAGGCAGAGCTCGACGCGCACCTGCGGGGATGCACCGACTGCCGCGAATTGCTGAGCGACCTGATGGAAATCCGCGCGGCGGCGGCCACACTGGACCGGCTGACCCCTTCACCGGACCTGTGGAAGGCCATCGCGGCACACGTCGACGCGTCCAGGCACGCCTCGGCGGCTTCGCCGCCGGCGCGAGTCACGCGACCGCCGTCATGGATGCAGCTGGCTGCCGCCGCCGCGCTGGTGACACTCCTCGGCGCCGCCGTGTGGTTCGGCGTGTCTCTCCGCTCGCCACGCACCGGCAGCGAATCGGTCGCCGAACTGGCGCGCGCCTCGTCCGAGCTGCAGCTGGCCGAGCAGCACTACCTGAACGCCATCGCGTCGCTCGAGCAGCTGACCGTGCAGAAAGACACCACGCTCGACCCGGTGGTGGCGGCAGAGATCGCGCAGAGCCTGCAGTCGATCGATCGCGCGATCGACGACAGCCGCGCCGCGTTGAAGGCCGAACCGGGCTCTTTCGTTGCGCAAACCAGCCTGCTCGAAGCGCTCCGCATGAAGGTGGCGGTGCTGCAGGAAACCGTCTCGCTCATGAACGCAAGGTCTTGAGAGGAATCGCCGATATGATCAACTCCATCGCCGCATTGATGCTCGCCGGTTCTGTGATGGCACAGGCGCCGGCACCGAGTGCCCCGAGTGTGCCGCCCGCGGTGCCCGCACCACCGGCGGTACCTGCCAGCCCTGCGCCCCCAGCGCCGCCGCCCTCCAGCCATGACTTCGACAACGATTTCGACATCGACGTGGACGTCGATCTCGATCTCGATTTCGATGAGCATGTGGAGGCGATCAAGGAACAGGCGCAGGCGTTCGAGGAGCACTTCAGGAGCAAGAACTTCCAGGTGCAGATCAAGAAAGAGGCGATGGTTCAGCTCGAACGGCAGATGGCCGAACTCAGCCGGCAGTTCCCCGTGCCTCCAGTCCCGGCGGTGCAGCCCAAGGACCCACGGCAGAAGCCGCGCGAGCCGCGCGGCCGCCGAATCCCCCAGGGCTGGGTTGAATCGACTGAACCGTTCACGCGCGCGTTCCCGGTCGGTCGAGGCGCGACGCTGATGCTTTCGAACATCTCCGGCAACATCAACGTGGTGGCCGGGACAAGCGAGCGCATCGAAGTCGAAGCGTTGAAGCGTGCCTGGGGCCCCAACGCCGAACAGGCCAAGACGCGTCTCGCGGACGCGATGGTCGAGACCTATGCGACCGCCAACCGCATCGAGGTGCGTGTGGAGCATGGTGCGCGCCGGGACGCGCGAGGCATCGATGTCGAGTTCAACGTGAAGGTGCCGGCCGACGCGGCCGTCGATCTGCGCACGATCTCGGGAGACGTGCGGATTACCAACGTGAAGGGGGAGGTCCGCGTCCAGGGCGTGAGCGGCAATCTCAACCTCGAAGGCACGGCACGCCTGGCTGCCGTGAAAACGGTATCGGGCGACATCACGCTCGCCAATACCGGCTCGGACGTGCCGGTGTCGCTCTCGACGGTCAACGGCGATCTGCTGGTGCAGACGCTTGCGGCGCGCGCGATTGACGTCGACACCGTCAACGGCGACATACGGATTACGGGATGGTCGGGCGATCGCGCGCACATCCGAACGCTCGACGGCGATCTGGATCTGCAGACGAGCCTGACGAAGGGCGGCCGCTACGAAATCGAGTCACACTCCGGCGACGTCAATCTCTCCCTCACCGAGCAACCGGGGTTCGAGCTGGAGGCCAACACGTTCAGCGGGCGCATCCGCATCGACTTTCCGATTCGCAGCGAAGGGCCGATCCGCGACAGCAACCGCGGGCCCCGTTCGGTGCGCGGCACCTACGGCGACGGCAGCTCGAGCCTGCGGCTGCAGACCTTCGGCGGAGACTTGACGGTCACGCGCAGGTAGCGGAACTGACGCACCATTGGGAGAGTCGCAGATTCGCAGATTGCAGATTGGGACATTGCGATGTAGGGCGGGTCTTGCAGTTCAAGACCCGCCCTACGTTTAGAGGCCGGCGTCATCCTGACTGGAGCTGCACCACGTAAGACGTCATAGCCCTGCGAATCTGCAAATAGAGATGGCCTAGTGACGCGCGTAGCGGTCCGACAGCGCCATCAGGTCGAACTGTTCGTGGTGCAGATGCGTGTCGGGCCTGATCGTGACGTCTTTGCCGAGCGCCTGCTTCAGGTCGGCCATCACCGCGCGCTCTTCTTCCTTCAGCGCGCGCGCGATCTCCGGATTCACCCGCAGCACGACGCCCCCGCCGTTGAGATCGGCGCCGATCTTCTTCACCTCCGACAGAATCTCGTAGCAGATCGTCGAGCTCGACTTGATGACGCCGGTGCCCGAGCAGTACGGGCACGGCTCGGTGAGCACGCGCTCGAGGCTCTGCTTCACGCGCTTGCGCGTGACGATGACGAGGCCGAAGTCCGACACCTGGAGCAGCTTCGATGGCGACCGATCCTTCTTCAGCTCCTGCTCCACCGCCTGGAAGACCTTCTGGCGGTTCTTCCGCTCCTCCATGTCGATGAAGTCGAGCACGATGATGCCGCCGAGATCGCGCAGCCGGATCTGGCGGACGATCTCCTTCACCGCCTCGAGATTCGTCTTCACGATCGTGTCTTCCAGGCGCCCGGTCCGTTTGCCGACGTAGCGGCCGGTGTTGACGTCGATGGCGACGAGCGCTTCGGTCTGGTTGATCACGATCGAGCCGCCCGACTTGAGCCACACCTTGCTCTTGAGCGCCTTGTCGATCTCGGCCTGGACGCCGTACTCCTCGAAGATGGGATAGTCCTTGGTATAGAGCTTCACGCGCGGAGCCAGGTTCGGCATGATGCGCGCGATGAGATCCATCACATGCCGGTGTTCCAGCGCGTTGTCGATGCGAATGGCCGAGAACTCTTCGGTCAGCAGGTCGCGCAGCAGCTTGGCGACCAGGCTCTGCTCGCGATAAATCACGGCAGGCGCGCGCGACGTTTCGAACTTGTGCCGCGTGTCCTTCCAGATGTCGTTGAAGTAGTGGAGGTCGCTCAGGATGTCGGCCTCGGGACGGCCGCCGGCCGCGGTGCGGATGATGACGCCGCCGCCGAAGCCGTGCTCCTCGCGGAACTTCTTGACGATGCCCCGCAGGCGGTTGCGCTCGTCGCGTGATTCGATCTTGCGGGAGACGCCGACGTGATCGACCGTCGGCATGAAGACGAGAAAGCGGCCTGCGAGCGTCGCGTGCGACGTCAGCCGCGCGCCCTTGGTGCCGAGCGGCTCCTTCGCGACCTGAACGACAATCTCCTGGCCTTCCCTCAGGAGCTCTTCGATTTTCGGCTGCGGCCCCCGGTCTCGGCCCTTGCCGCGATCCCCGCCGCCCTTTCCGTTGCCGCCGCCACCCTCGTGCTCGTCGTCGTCGCCCGAATCGAGCCGGTCGAACTCCTCGATCGTATTGACGACGTCCGAAACGTAAAGGAACCCGTCGCGCTCGAGACCGATGTCAATGAACGCGCATTGCATGCCGGGCAGCACCTTCGAGACCCGGCCTTTGTAGATGTTGCCGACGACGCCTCGATGCCGCTCGCGCTCGACGAAAACCTCGGTCACGAGATCTTCCTCGAGAATGGCGACCATCGTCTCGTGCCCGCCGGCCGAGATGATCATTTCCTTCTGCATTCGCGAAGCTCCCTTGCGGATCGGCGGCACATGCCGAGCAGAGCGCGCGAACGATACTCAGTAGTCTTCGCAAAGCGTTGCTCATCGGACCGATCCTCTAGTTGGTGGTGGGTCGTTGGTAGTTGGTAGCACTCAGTCGCTACCAGCTGCTGCCAACTACCAACCACCAACTACCAACTAGTTAGTAAACCGCCGCATCCGCACGTTGAGCACCAGGCCGAAGCTCGCCAGCGTGGCGATCATCGACGACCCTCCGTAGCTCAGGAGCGGAAGCGTCAAACCTTTGACCGGCAGCAGACCGGCCGACATGGCAATGTTATAGATGACCTGGAACGCAAAACTGGAAAGCAGGCCCATCACAAGATAGGCCCCCAGTCGGTCTTTGGCCAGCCGGGCGGCCTCGAGCGCGCGCCAGATCACCAGAAGATACAAACTCAGCACGAACAGAACTCCGACGAAACCCTGCTCCTCCGCGAGCGCGGAGAAGATGAAGTCGTTGTGGGCGACGGGCAGGAACCTGAGCTGTCCCTGAGTGCCCTTTCGATAGCCTTTGCCGGTCAGGCCGCCCGATCCGACGGTGATTTGCGCCTGGATCTGCTGGTATCCGGCGCCTTTTGGATCGAGCGACGGATCGAGGAATGTCTCGACCCGGCTCTTCTGATACGGCTTGAGCGCGAAATTCCATGCGAGCGGCGCGGCGAGGATCGCGACGGCCGCGAGGATGCCCAGGATGCGCATGCGCATCCCGGCGACGTAACCGATGCCGAGATAGATCGGAATCAGCGTGACCGCTGTGCCCAGATCGGGCTCGCGCGCGATAAGGACCAGCGGAATGCCGGCGAGAAGCCCGGCCATGACGAGATCGCCTGACGTCGGCGCACCGCGGCGGTTCTCGCCGAAGAACTTCGCGAGCACGAGCGCGACGCCGAATTTGGCGAACTCAGAGGGCTGGAGGTTGAACGACCCCAGTGAAATCCAGCGGCGGGCGCCGCCGGCGGTCGTGCCGAAGATCAGCACGTAGATGAGCAGGCCCAGCAATACGAGATAGATGAAGTGCGACTTGTCGGTCAGCGCGCGGTAATCGACCGTGAGGCAGATGACAAACGCAATCGCCCCGATGACGACCGCATACACCTGGACCGCCGGCAGCCTCCAGCTGCCCGTGGTGCTGTAGATCATCGCGATGCCGATTAACGACAGACACAGAATGGCGCCGATGAGCAGCCAGTCGAGGTGGAGGAACAGGCGTCGTTCGAGCATCAGTTCCCGCCCTGGCGAACGCTCTGGCGGCCGGCCGCAGCAGTGGGAGTGGCCGGGCGCGTCTCTGCAACCGGGGGCGGCTCCTCCACGAGCGGCTCTTCGCGCTGGAGGTTCGGGTCCGGCGCCGGCATCGACAGCGTGGGCAGCGGCAGGCCGTCCTTCTTGGCGAAGTAGGTTTCCATCACGTGCTTCGCGATGGGCGCCGAGGTGGACCCGTGCTCGTTGTGCTCGCCGAAAATGGCGCCCGCGATTTCCGGGCTATCGCGCGGCGCGAAAAAGACGAACCAGCCGTGATCGCGCAGGTCGCGGTCGGTGCGGCCCGCGGCCTTCCTGCCGCCCTGCAGCGAGATGACCTGCGCCGTTCCCGTCTTCCCCGACACGTCCCTGCCTGGGATGCGTGCGCGGCCGCCGGTGCCGGCACCGTTGACGACCAGGTAGAGGCCGTCGTGCAGCGCCGCGATCGTCTCGGGTTTCAACTGAACCCTCGATTTGGGCGCGGGTGGCGGCACGGGCTTCCAGCCGCTGCCCTCGTCGATCGCTTTCAAGAGGTGCGGAACAAACCGGGTTCCGCCGTTCGCGACCGTCGACATCATGACGGCGAGAGAAATCGGAGTAATCGAGACCTGCCCTTGTCCGATCGAGACGGAAATCGTCTCGCCGGCGTACCACTTCTCGTTATAACGCTGCCGCTTCCACTCGGTCGAGGGCACGAGACCTTCGATCTCGTTCGGCAGATCGATGCCGGTCTTTTCGCCAAGGCCGAGCAAGGTCGCCCACTTGTGAATCTTGTCGACGCCGACCATGTTGCCAATCGTGTAGTGGTACACGTTACACGACTGCTCCAACGCGTGGCGCATGTCGATGCTGCCGTGCCCGCCTCTCTTCCAGCACTGGAACGGGCGGCCGAAGAAAACGGCGCTGCCGCCGCAATACACCCTGAAATCGGGGCGGATGATGCCTTCCTCGAGTGCGGCCACCTCCACCACGATCTTGAACGTGGACCCCGGCGAGTAGAGGCCCTGAATCGCGCGGTTCTGCAGCGGCTTCAGAGGGTCGGTGTTGAGACCGGCCCACGTGGCGCGGTCGATGCCGGACGCGAAATCGTTCGGGTCGTAACCGGGCCGGCTCGTGAACGCGAGCACCTCGCCGGTTCTCGGATCCATCACGACGGCCGCGCCGTTGAAACCGCCTGCCGTGAACCCTTCCTCGGCGGCGCGCTGAAGATCGGCGTCGATCGTCAGCTGCATGCGGCGGCCGCCCTTCGCCGGGATCTCCTGCACCGTGGCGATTTCGCGGCCCATGCTGTTCACTTTCACCAGGCGCGCCCCGTCTTCGCCCATCAGCAGCTTGTTGTAGACCTTCTCGACCCCCGCCTGGCCGACGATGGCGCCGCTCTGCAGCCCTTCGGTTTCGACCTGCCGCTCGCTGGCCTCGCCGACATACCCGAAAAGGTGGGCGGCGTAGGAATCGGTGGGATAGAGACGCGTCGGCACCTCTTCGACCTGCACGTCGGGTAACTCCGACTCGAGGCGACGCGCCATGACCGCCGCCACCTGCGCCAGCGACGCATCGTCCACGATGACGATCGGCCGGTAGGTCGGCTCGCGGCGATTCTTGTTGACGATGTCGGTCACATACCTGGGATCGAGACCGGCGACCTCGGACAGGACGCGAATCGTGTGGTCGATGTCCTTCGTGTGCTCGCGCACGATGGAAATCGTGAACGAGCTTCGATTCTTGACGAGCGGACGCCCTTCGCGATCGAACAGCACGCCGCGGGGGGCGCGCAGCGAGATCGTCCGCTGATGGTTGTTCTCGGCAAGCTCGCGGTACTTTTCGTACTGAACGACCTGGAAATACCAGAAGCTGAACGCCAGCAGGGTGAATATGACGGCCGACGACACCTGTAGAATCCCGAGCCGAATCGTGACGCTTCGGCGGTCTTCAACCGGTGCAGTGAAATCAGCCATCTCAGCTAACCCCTAATCGCTATGTGATGTAGGGCGGGTCTTGCAAGACCCGCCCTACGTGTATCGATCAATCCAGTCGTCGGTTAATCCGCATCCCCCCGCCCATCGACCGCCGGTGATCGGCGAAATTCGGCAGCAAATCGACGATCTGGAACACCAGCACGCCGACGAGCGCGTTGGCGCCGGCCTGGCTGAATATCGCGCCGAGTGTCGTCTGGGCATACCCCCGGTCGATCACCCTATAGAGCCCTACAAATATGATCGCATGAGCGACGGTTGCTGTGAAGAACACGAGCGCCCTGGGCAGCGGCCGGGCGACGATGAACTGGCTGCCGACAATCCCGGCGAAAAACCCCACGACCGTCTTGGCCAGC
>Ga0105107_10001300_pt1 | contig 16130 bp, 17 predicted proteins | sample PPLLaktember2015_6_FD_79335 | JGI IMG/M metagenome (GOLD analysis project Ga0105107, IMG submission 79335) | Freshwater sediment microbial communities from Prairie Pothole Lake near Jamestown, North Dakota, USA - PPLs Lake P8 Core (1) Depth... | ecosystem: Environmental > Aquatic > Freshwater >...
CGAAGTCAGGAGCGCGGCGAGCGCGTGGCCGCCCGCAATGATGCGCTCGAGCACGCGCGCCCCCGCCGCTTCCTCGCACAACAGGGCGACCCGGAGCATGACGCGCGAGTATGCCGGCCGCATGGCGCGGACCGCTCGGCCCCGTCCATAGTCTGAAAGGCAGCGTCGCGCGGCGTCGGGGGGAGCCTTACGCGTAACGTCCGTGCGCTTCAATCACCTGACGACCACAGCCGGAGGGACGATGGAACGATTCAGTCTCGCGGGCGTGCGGGTCTTCGCGACCTGCCCCCAGTCGAAGGACCTGCCGCCGGAGCGCTATCTCGCGGAGGTGGCCGAGGTCGCGCGCTGGAGCGAGGACGCCGGCTGCGAAGGCATCCTCGTCTACACCGACAACGGCATCGTCGACCCCTGGCTCGTCTCGCAGGTCATCGTGCAGTCGACGGCGAGGCTCTGCCCGCTCGTCGCCGTGCAGCCCGTGTACATGCACCCGTACGCGGTGGCGAAGATGGCGGCGAGCCTGGGCTTCATGCACGGGCGCAAGCTGTGGCTCAACATGGTCGCCGGCGGCTTCCGGAACGACCTCCTCGCGCTCGACGACCAGACGCCGCACGACAAGCGCTACCAGCGCCTGGTCGAGTACACGCTCGTCATCAAGCGCCTGCTCGAGTCGAGCGAGCCGGTCAGCTTCGAAGGCGAGTTCTACAAGGTGAGGAACCTGCGCATGACCCCGCCCCTGGAGCAAAGTCTTGCTCCCGGAATTCTCGTCTCGGGCTCATCGCCCGCGGGGCTCGAGGCGGCGCGCGCGATCGGCGCCACCGCGGTGAAGTACCCGCGGCCGCCGAAGGACTACCTCGGCGAGCCCGCGCCCGAGGGCGCGGGCTGCGGCGTGCGCATCGGCATCATCGCGCGCGATTCCGAGGACGAGGCGTGGCGCGTCGCGCACGAGCGCTTCCCCCCCGACCGCCGCGGCCAGATCGCGCACCAGCTCGCCATGAAAGTCTCCGACTCGCAGTGGCACAAGCAGCTCTCGGAGGCCGCAAGAGCGAACGGCATGCGCGAAGGCTGCTACTGGATGTGGCCCTTCGAGAACTACAAGACCTTCTGCCCCTACCTCGTCGGCAGCTATGACGAGGTCGCCGAGCAGGTCGGCCTCTACCTGCACCTCGGCTACCGCACCTTCATCCTCGACATCCCGCCTTCGCGCGAGGAGCTCGGCCACGTGCAGAAGGTCTTCTCGAGGGCGGGTGCTGGGGTGACGGCATGACGTTCGGAGATCGGGGTCAGACCCCGAATTCAACCCCCCGCTCGATGACGCTTCTACAGGATTACGTCTCCCGCCAGGCGGAGAAGCGCCCCGACGCGACCGCGATCGTCTACGGCCCCAAGCGCCTCTCCTACGGCCAGCTCGAGACCGCGGCGACGCGGCTCGCGCGCACGCTGCGCGAGGCGGGCTGCCGCAAGGGCGACCGCGTGTGCTTCCTCTACCCGAAGAAGCCGGCGGCGATGGTGTGGATGCTCGGCATCCTCAAGGCGGGCGCGATGCACGTGCCGCTCGACGTGGCGAGCCCGGCGGCGCGCCTGAAGCGCATCGTGCAGGCCTGCGAGCCGCGCGTGCTCCTCGGGGCCTCCAACGTGGGCCCGCTGCTCGTCGAGGTGCTCGAGGGGCTCGAGCCCGCGCCGCGCGTGGGCTGGATGGAGAACGAGGCGCCGGCGGGGCTGCGCGCCGCCTTCACGCTCGCCGACGTGGCGCGCGCGCCCGCGGCGCCGATCGATCCGGGCACGGCAGCGCAGGACCCGGCGCACATCCTGTTCACGTCCGGATCCACCGGCACGCCCAAGGGCGTGGTGATCACCCATGCCAACGTCGCCGCGTTCGTCGACTGGGGCCTCGCGCATTTCGGCCTGGACCACACCGATCGCGTCTCCGGGCACACGCCGCTGCACTTCGACCTTTCCACCTACGACATCTTCGGCGCCTACGCCGCGGGCGCGGAGCTGCACGTGGTGCCGCTCGAGACGGCGCTGCTGCCGCACCGGCTCGCGGAGTTCATCCGCGACTCGCGGCTCACGCAGTGGTTCTCGGTGCCCTCGGTGCTCAACTACATCGCCAAGGTCGGCGCGCTGCGCCAGGACGACTTCCCCGAGCTGCGCCGCGTGATGTGGTGCGGCGAGGCGCTGCCCGCGCCGACGCTCATCCACTGGATGCGGCGCCTGCCGCACGCGCGCTTCACCAACCTCTACGGGCCGACCGAGGCGACCATCGCCTCGAGCTACTACGACGTGCCCGCGATTCCGGACGATCCGAAGGCCACCATCCCGATCGGCTCCGCCTGCGGCGGCGAAGAACTTTTGTTAATCGATAGTGAAATACATATCGCTGGCGCTGGCCTCTCGCCGGGCTACTGGCGCGACCCGGAGAAAACGGCGGCGGCGTTCATCGCGCACCCGTCGAAGCCGGGCGAGCGCCTCTACCGCACCGGCGACCTCGGCCGCGTGCGCGCCGACGGCCTGTTCGAGCTCATCGGGCGCGCCGACACGCAGATCAAGAGCCGCGGCTACCGCATCGAGCTCGGCGAGATCGAGGCCGCGCTCGGCACGCTCGAGGACCTGCGCGAGAGCGCCGTGGTGGCGGTGCGCACCGAGGGCTTCGAGCAGTGGCAGATCTGCTGCGCGTACGTGCCGCAGGATTCTTCGGTTTCGGCCTCGCAACTGAGGAAGGCCTTGAGCCGCCTTGTTCCGGGCTACATGCTTCCCGCGCGCTGGACGCGCTACGACGCGCTTCCGCGCAACGCCAACGGCAAGGTCGACCGGCCGCGGCTCAAGGAGGCGTTCTCCAGGGTCGAGATGGAGCTGCAGACATGAGAGACCAGATCGTTCCCGCCCTCGCCAGGCTGTTCGCCGACCGGCTGCACGTGGAGGTGCCGAGCCCCGACGCCGACCTCATCGAGAGCGGCCTGCTCGACTCGCTGCGCCTGGTGGAGCTGCTGCTGCACATGGAGTCCGACCTCGGCTGGCGCGTCCCGCTCGAGGAGGTCGACCTCGACGACCTGCGCTCGCTGCGGCGCATCGCCGCGCTGATCGAGGCGCGCGCCGGGCTGCAGGCACAGGTGGCCTGAGCCGCGAGCGGCAGCACGTGCTGCTGCGCGCAGCGACCTGGTTCACCGCGGCGACGCTCGCCGCCATCACGGCATTTCTCTTCGCCCGCCTGTTCCTCGCCGGCGTCCAGCCCGGCATGCAGGCGGTCGCGGAAACCCTGCAGGGCGGCGCGTTCTGGAGCGCTTTCGCGGTGGGGCTCGTCGCGCAGATCGTCGACGGGGCGCTCGGCATGGGCTACGGCGTGACCGCGGCGAGCTTCCTCCTCGGCATGGGCGCCACCCCGGCGGTGGCGAGCGCGAGCGTGCACATCGCCAAGTTCTTCACCTGCGGCGTGTCGGGCATCGCGCACGCGAAGCTCGGCAACGTCGAGCGGCGCCTTTTCCTGCGCCTGCTCGTCCCCGGGGCGCTCGGCGCGGTGGCGGGGGTGCTGCTCGTGACGCGGGTCGACGCCGCGGCCATGCGGCCCTGGGTGGCCGCCTACCTCGCTCTCATGGGGCTGTACATCATTGCCAAGGCCTGGCGCCGCATGCGCCGCCGCGCCGCGGCGCCGCGCCACGCCGGCAAGCTCGCGCTCTGCGGCGGCTTCGTCGACGCGGTAGGCGGCGGCGGGTGGGGGCCCGTGGTGACGAGCACGCTCGTCGGCGCCGGCAACGATCCGCGCACCACGATCGGCTCGGTGAGCTTCGCCGAGTTCTTCGTCACGCTCGCCACCGCGGCCTCGTTCACGCTGCTCGCGGTGGAAGGCACCTGGCCGGTGGTGGCGGGGCTCGTCGCGGGCGGGGTGCTCGCCGCGCCCTTCGCGGCGCGCCTGTGCCGCGGGCTCAGCCCGCGGCTGCTGCTCCTGCTGGTGGGCTTCCTGATTACGCTGCTAAGTCTGAGCAGCCTGCTCCGGGCGATTGCCTGAAGTAGCCGTACAGCGCCGCGGTCGGCTCGAGCTCGCCCCACACCGCCTGCGCAGCCCGCTCGTCGACGGGTTGCGCCGCCGGGGCGGCCAGCGTCTGCGCCGCCGCATGCACCCGTCCCTGCGCGTCCCCGAGCCCGCAGAAGCCGAGGAGCTCGCCCGCGAGCGTCTGCGGGTCGGCGCAGGCGTCCTCGAAGCGCACGACCAGGATGCGGCCGGCGAGCGCCGGGTCGTCGCGCAGCCGGTGCACGTGCGCGTACACCTGCGCCCACTGGCGCGCGTAGCCGCGCCAGTCCTCGCCCGCGCGCCAGGCCGCGGCGATCTCGCCCAGGCGATCGGGGTCGAGGTGGATCGGCCGGCGCTGCGGCCCGAACTCGTAGTGCCCCGCCGCCTCGAGGTAGCGCGGCACGCGCGGGTCTTCGGCGGCGTAGCGGCAGAAGAGCTCGTGCTGGCGCACGAGCGAGTGCACGTGCGCGAGCGGCTCGCGCACCGGCACGACGAAGCGCGCGTCGGGGAAGAGGCGCGCGAGGTAGCCGATGCGCGAGACGTTGTAGTTCCCCTTGGAGACGTAGCGCGTGCCGCCGCGCAGCCAGAGGATCTTGCGCAGGTGCGCGGCGAAGAACGCCTCGAATCCCGGATGGCGCGTCTGCGCGTCCAGCACGTGGCAGCACGCCGGGTCGTGCGCGCGCGGGAAGAACGCCTGCCACAGCGGCTCCTCGAACGCTTCCGCGCTCTCCCGCGTGATGCGGATGCGGTCGCGGTGCGGCCGCTCGACGGGCTGCGCGGCGCCGGGGCCGAGCCGTTCCTGCAGCCAGTTCCAGGCGAGCGGCGCGAAGACGAACGGGAAGTCGCGGTAGCGGTGCGTCGCCGCGCCGTCGGCGCGCGAGAGGAGCTCGAGCATCATCGTCGTGCCCGAGCGCGCGAGGCCCGTGACGAACACCGGCCGCTCGAGCGCCAGCGCGTCGAGCCGCGCGCCGCAGAGGTCGTCCTCCAGCCCCGCGAGCAGGCGCAGCAGCGGCGCGAGGCGCCGGCTCGCCCCGACGAGCGCGTAGTCCGCCGCGCTCAGGATCGCCGCAGGGCCGGCCACAGGAACACCGCCATCATGGCGACCAGGAAGGCGGCGAAGAACGGCGCTTCGCCGCCGGGAAGCGCCCGCGCGGCGAGCAGCATGATGCCCAGCACGGGCAGGCCCGCGAGCAGCGCGCCGCCGAGGTTGCGGCCTACGTAGCGCACCACCAGCGCGAGCAGGCCGCGGTAGTGCCCGAAGAAGACTCGCGCCTCGTCGGCGCCGAGCACCTCGCGCGCGGCGAGCGGCATGGCGGCCCAGAAGTCGAGGTGCACCGCCCAGGGCACCAGGCGCAGCCACAGCCAGGCGAAGGCGACGCCCGCAGCCGCGCCGAGCCCGGCGGCCGCCGCCAGGGTCATCCGGGCTTCTGCTGCGCCTTGCGCCGGCGCTTGAGCAGCATGCGCACCGGCAGGACGAGGAGGCCGACCACGGCGACGAGCACCGCGCCGACGACCGCGACGAGGCTGCCGAGCATGCCCAGGCCCGCGCCCGGCCCCATGTAGGCCGCGGCGCTCGTGGCCGCCACCATGGCGGCGAGGAAGAGGATGATTCTCATAGGAAGTCAGCCCTCACGTAGTAGGCGCCGTAGGTGGAGAAGCGCGCGCGCGTACGGCTCGCGTCGTGGCCGTTCGCTTCGAGGAAAGCCTTGATGTCGTGCGTGTTGTCGTAGCTCCACAGCGGCTTGCCGCTCGCCACGTCGATCTCGACGATGCGCCCCTGGTGCGTGATCGAGACGAGCGCGCGGCGGCCGTCGGGGCTGACGTCGATGTCGCCGGCCGTCTTCGACCTGACCGGCAGGAGCGGTTCACCGGCCTTCGGGAAAACGGTCTGCGCCGTCCCCTTGACGAGGTCGATGCGCACCACGCGCGAGCCGCCGAGCGCGCGGTCGCCGCCGAGATTGTCGAACACGAGCACGGTGCCGTCGGGCAGGAACGCCGGCGCGTGCTGCGCCGCCGTGCGGTCCGACACGGCGTACTTCACGTCGCCGGTGGTGCCGTCGAGCAGCGCCACGGTGTTGGTCTCGCGCAGCGAGACGAGGAAGTCGCCGCCTTGCGCGCCGGGGATCGCCGCGGCGACCTCCGGCGAGGCGAGGTCGATCGAGTTGAGGTGCGTGAGGTTGCAGCCGTCGCGCAGGCTGTAGAACTTCCCGCCCATGCCGGCGCGGAAGAATGCGTCGATGATGGGCACCTCGCGCAGCGGCTCGCCCTTGGGGCTGAGCACGCGGATGCCGTCGGCCCGGCTCTCGCCGGTCTCGCACAGCACGTCGACCGCGGTGCCGGCGATGTGCTTGAGCCGCGCCGCGGTGCTGAACGGGGTGTAGATGCGCCCTTCCCCGTCCATGGCGATCCAGTGGTGGCTGCGGTCGAAGCGCTTCCACAGCACGCGGCCGTCGCGGTCGACCTTGACGATGCCGATATGCACCGGGTAGGTCTCGCGGCCCTGGAAGCTCACCACGAGCGAGCCGTCGGCGCCGAGCGCCATGCCCACCGGGTAGAGGCTGAGATGGCTGACCGGCCCCGCGACGCCGGTCAGGCCGCGCCAGAGCTCGTCGAGGTTCACTTCCCAGGCATGCAGGACCTTTCCCTCGCGGTCGGTGATCCACGCCATGCAGCCCCACTTCGGGCAGCGCTCCATGAGCTGGAAGGGCCCGCCGGTGACGAGCACCCGCTCCGCGCCCGCGCCCTCGCCCAGGCGCTTCGCCTGCGGCCGCGGCGCCGCGCCGTCCTCGAACGCCTCGAAGGCCTTCGGCAGGTGGCTGTTGCTCACGTCCACGGCCGCCCAGGCCTCGAGGCCGAGCTTCGCCTCGCGCAGCATCTTGTAGGGGAAAACCTGGTACTGCATGGTCGCCACGCCGTACAGGAAGGCGAAGACGGCGATGCCGGCGACGAACAAAATCCTTTCCATTTCAGGCCTCCACGCGCTCGCGCGCCGGCTCCGTCGGCCGCGCAAGCGCCCCGGCGCTGAAATGGCGCTGCACGTAGAGCGCGAGCTCGGCGATGCAGCGCGCGATCGGCCAGTCCCCGCTGCGGATCTCGAGCTCGGGGCCGATCGGCGCCTCGTAGGGCGCCGAGACGCCGGTGAACTCGGGGATCTGCCCGGCGCGCGCCTTCTTGTACAGGCCCTTCGCGTCGCGCGACTCGCAGACCGCGAGCGAGGCGTTGATGTACACCTCGTGGAAGCACTCCGGGTGCGCGGCGCGCACCCGGTCCCGGTCCAGCCGGTAGGGCGAGATGAACGCGGAGATGACGATCATCCCGGCCTCGGCCATGAGCGCGGCGACCTCGCCCACGCGCCGGATGTTCTCGGCGCGGTCCTCGGGCGAGAAGCCGAGGTCCTTGTTCAGGCCGTGGCGCACGTTGTCGCCGTCGAGCAGGTACACCTGGCAGCCCTTGCGGAACAGCAGACGCTCGAGCTCCACCGCGAGCGTCGACTTGCCGGCGCCGGAGAGCCCGGTGAACCAGAGGATGCCGCCGCGGTGGCCGTTCATGCGCGCGCGGTCCGCCGGCAGCACGCGGTGCACCGTGTGCGAGAGGTTCGCCGACTTGGGCGCCGCGCCCTGGCGCTGCGCGCCGAAGCCCTCGGTGCTCACGGTGCCGCCGCCGACGATGCACTGGCCGTCGCTCAGCACGAAGCGCCCGGTGACCGGATGCTCGGCGCGGTCGTCGAGGGCGAGCAGGCCGCGCAGGCGCACGATCACCTCGGCCACGGCGCCGCCGGGGACCTCGCTCGCGGCCGCCGCCTCGAGCGTGTCGGTGTCGATGACGCGCTCGATGCGCTCGATCACCGCGCGCGTCTCGGCGCAGCCGTGGCGCACCGTGGTCTGCGCGCCGACGACGAGCGGCCGGCGGCCGAGCCAGAAGAGCCGCGCGCGGAAGGCGTTGGTCGCGAGCGGCGCGCGCTCGACGTGGCTCGCGATCTGCCCGCGCTCGACGAAGATGTCCTCGTCGAGCGTGAGCCCGACCGAGGCGCCCGCCCGCGCCTCGCGCGGCGCGGGCGCGCTCCAGCTCTCCAGGCTCGCCACGCGCGCCGTGGCGCCCGAGGGGGAGAAGAGCAGCGTGTCGCCCACGCTCATCCGCCCGCTCTCGATGCGCCCGGCGACGATGCGCCGCTCGTCGAACTTGTAGACGTCCTGCACCCACAGGCGCAGCGGCAGGTCCGGCGGCGCCGCGGGCTCGGGCAGCGCGTCGAGCGCCTCGAGCAGCGTCGGCCCTTCGTACCACGCCATCTCCTTCGAGCGCGCCGCCAGGTTCGCGCCTTCCCGGGCGGCGACCGGGACGAACAGGCAGTCCCTGACGTCGATCGACGCCAGGTACGCGCCGACCTCGTCCTTCACCGCGGCGAACGCCTTTTCGGAAAACCCCGTGAGGTCCATCTTGTTCACCGCGACGACGATCCTCGGGATGCCGAGCAGGCGCAGCAGGTACGCGTGGCGGCGCGTCTGGTCCTGCATGCCCTCGTGCGCGTCGACCACCAGCACCACCGCGTCGGCGCTCGCCGCGCCGCTCACCATGTTCTTCAGGAACTCGCGGTGCCCCGGCGCATCGATGAGGACGTAATTTCTTTTCTCGGACTTGAACCGGATCTGGGTGGTGTCGATCGTGACGCCCTGGTCGCGCTCGGCCTGCATCGCGTCGATGACGAACGCCCACTCGAAGGGCATGCCGCGCTTCTCCGACATCGCCTGCACCGCCTTCACCTTGCCCTCGGGCAGCGCGCCGGTCTCGTGCAGCAGCCGGCCGACGAGGGTCGACTTGCCGTGGTCGACGTGGCCGACGATGGCGAGCTTGAAGACGCTCATGGGTTTGGCCCCCTGTGAAGGGGGCCGCTCGACTGCCGCGCAGCGGCAGTCGAGCGGGGGGTTTGCCGTTTCAAAACCAGATCCCTCCTTACATGTACCCATCGGCGCGCAGGCGCTCGAAGGCGTCCTCGGATTCGTGGTCCATCGCGCGCCCGGCGCGCTCGGGCACGCGCGTGCGCTCGAGCTCGGCGATGATGTCGGGCACGGTGGCGGCATCGCTCGTGACCGGGAAGGTGATGTCGCGGTCGCCGAGCGAGCGGTATCGCTTGCCGTTCCTGGAGAAGTAGAGATTCACGTTCGGAATGCCCTCGCGCTCGCAGTAGCGCCAGATGTCGAGCTCGCTCCAGTGCAGGAGCGGGTGCACGCGAAGGTGCGCCCCCGGCGGCACGTCGGTGTTGAACTGGCCCCAGAACTCGGGCGGCTGGTCCTTCAGCTTCCAGGCGCCGTCCTCGCCGCGCGGGCTGAACACGCGCTCCTTGGCGCGGATCGACTCCTCGTCGCGCCGGATGCCGGCGATCACGCCCTGGAAGCCGAACTCGGCCAGGGCGTTCCTCAGGCCGAGCGTCTTGCGCGCCGCCGAGCGCGCCGCGGGCGGCAGCGTGGCGTCGACCGCCTCCACCGGCGGGCAGGGCCGCACGATGAGGTCGAGGTCCCACTCGCGCGCGTAGCGGCTGCGGAAGGCGTACATCTCGGGAAACTTCTTCCCGGTGTCGACATGCAGCACCGGAAAAGGCACGCGGCCGTAGAAGGCCTTCTTCGCGAGCCAGATCATGGTGTTGGAGTCCTTGCCGAGGGACCACAGCATCGCCAGGCGGTCGATGCGGCTGAAGGCCTCGCGCAGGATGTAGACGCTTTCGCTTTCGAGCTGATCGAGGGTTTCCAAGGCCCGCTCCCTAGACTTGCAGCGGTCCAATCTAGCGAACGCGGATGAAGGGCCGTGCCTGACACCGCAGGGTCGTACGGACTATGCCCGGCGCGCGCGCCGCGCCGGGCGGGGTCTCTAGAGTGGGCGCATGGAAAGGCGCGTGCTCACCGTGCCCGGGCTGCGCGGCAGCGGGCCGGGCCACTGGCAGTCGCTGCTGGAGGCGAAGCACCGCTCGTGGCGGCGCGTGCTGCAGCACGACTGGCTCGCGCCGCGCCTCGCCGACTGGGCCGCGGCGCTCGACGCGGCTATCGCCGCGGAGCACGGCCCGGTGTTCGTCGCGGCGCACGGCTTCGGCTGCCTCGCGACGCTCGCGCGCCTCGCGCGCACGAGCGACGGCGTGTCGGGCGTCCTGCTCGTCGCGCCGCGGGATCCGGACGAGTTCCACTTCGTTCCCGAAGCGCTCCCCATTCCCGCGATCGTCGTCGGCAGCCACGACGATCCGTGCCTGAGCTTCGGGGAAGCGCGCATGCTGGCGCACACGCTCGGGGCGACGCTCGTCGACGCGGGCGACGCCGGCCATGTCGACGGCGCGTGGCCGCGCGGCGAGCGCGTGCTCGCGCGGCTCTTCTCGATGGCCGACGCTCGCGAGCGCGAGCTCGCGGTCGCGCTCGCCATGGCGAACGGATGAGGAAGATCGTCGCCTTCAACGGCGATGCCGACGGGCTGTGCGCGCTGCAGCAGCTCTCGCTTTGCGAGGCGCTCGGCGGCGCGGCGCTGGTCACCGGCCCGAAGCGGCAGATCGAGCTCGTGCGCGGGATCGCGGCGAGCGCGGGCGACGAGGTGACGGTGCTCGACGTCTCGTTCGACGTCAACCGCGCCGCCGTGGAGCGGCTGCTCCTCGCCGGCGCGCGCGTGCGCTACTTCGACCACCACCACGCCGGCGAGCTGCCGCGCCACCCGCGCCTCGAGGCGCACATCGACACCTCGCCGAGTATGTGCACGAGCCTCATCGTGGACCGGCACCTCGGCGGCGCGCATCGCGCCTGGGCGCTGGTGGGGGCGTTTGGGGATAACGTTGTTTCTGAAGGTGAAGAAAATATTGTCCTGAAAGATCTGGGGATCGCCCTCAACTACAACGGCTACGGTGAGTCGCTCGCCGACCTGCATTTCCACCCCGCCGAGCTGCACGAGCGCATGCGCCGCTACGCCGACCCGCTCGCCTTCGCGCGCGAGGACCCGTCGTTCGCGCGGCTGCGCGAGGCCTGCCGCGACGACATGTCGAGCGCCGCGGGAACGCCGCCGCTCGTGGAATCTCCGCATGCGGCGCTCTACCTGCTGCCCGAAGCGGCGTGGGCGCGGCGCGTGTGCGGGGTGCTCGCGAGCGATCTCGCGCGCAAGGCGCCGCGCCGGGCGCACGCCGTGGCGCTCGCCTCGCGCGGCGGCTGGCAGGTGAGCGTGCGCGCGCCGCTCGCGCGCCCGACCGGCGCGGCGGCGCTGTGCCGCGCCTTCCCCTCGGGCGGCGGCCGCGAAGGCGCCGCCGGCATCAATCACCTGCCCGAGGGCGAGCTCGAGCACTTCGCCGCGCGCTTCATGGCCCACTTCGCCGCGCCCGTCCTGGCCCACTCGGACCGGGTCGCGTAAGCGAAGGGATCGCGAAGCGAGCTTCGTGGAACACCTGCGCACACCGGGCGGCGAGCTGGGCGTGGAGATGCTCGGCGGCGGCCGCCATCGCATCACCGTGCTGGAGCCGCGCGCCCCGGGCGCGAGGCTCTCCTGGGTGACCTCGTATCCTCTTGCGCTGGTGAGCGAGATCCACGCCGCCAAGGGTCGGTGGGTCTGCGACGAGATCATGCGCGACGAGGACCCGCGGTACGTCGAGCACGCTATCCGCCACGAGGTATTCGGCTACGTCGAGCCGGAGCGCTTCGCGGGCCGCCGGGTGCTCGACTTCGGCTGCGGCGCCGGGGCCTCCAGCATGGTGCTCAAGCGCCTGCTGCCGCCCTGCGAGATCGTCGGCGTGGAGCTGCAGGAGCGGCTCCTCGACCTGGCGCGGCTGCGCGCCGCGCACTACGGCGCCGAGCGCGTGCGCTTCGTGCAATCGCCCTCGGGGGACAGGCTGCCCGCCGGCATCGGCGTGTTCGACTTCGTCATTTTCAGCGCCGTTTTCGAGCACCTGCTCCCCGCAGTGCGCGGCCCGCTCCTCGCGCTCGTCTGGCGCCACCTCGCGACGGGGGGCGTGCTCTTCCTGAACCAGACGCCCCAGCGCTGGGCGCCCGTCGAGGTGCATACCACCTGGCTGCCGCTCATCAACTACCTGCCCGACCGGCTCGCGCATCGCGCCGCCTGCGCCTTCTCCGGGCGTGTCGGGCGCGACGACGACTGGCCGGCGCTGCTGCGCGCCGGCATCCGCGGCGGCACGGTGGGCGAGATCCTCGGCATTCTCGAGGGCTGCGGCGGCCGGCCGGCGCTGCTCGAGCCGCGGCCGGCGGTCGGCGACGCCATCGATCTCTGGTACGGCAAGCTCTCGGCGCGCCACCGCTGGCTGAAGCGGGGTATGTGGGCGGCGCTGAAGGCGCTGAAACCCTTCGGCAGCGCGCGCTGGATCCCCGAGCTCAGCCTCGCCATCCGCAAGGCGGGCTAAGCAAGTCTTCTATTTGAGAGACATGGGTTCCCGCATTCGCGGGAACGACCGCTGGCCGCGCTTCCACAGCGCCTCGTAGGCCGCGAGCAGCTTCGGCGCCTCATGGCGCCACTCGAGCTCCTCGAGCACCCGCCGGCGCCCGTACGCTCCCATGGCGTGCCTTTTCTCCGGGTTGTCCAGGAGCTCGATGATCTTGGAGGCGAAATCGATCGCGTTGTTGCGGCGTGCGTACAGGGAAGCGGTCTGCGCGGAGAAGCGCCCCTCGGCGAGGTCGAACTGCACGATCGGCTTGCCGAGCGCCATGTACTCCATGACCTTGTTCATGGTCGAGATGTCGTTCATGTCGTTCGCCACGTCGGGGTTCACGCACACGTCGGCGGTGTTGAGCATCGCGAGCATCTCGAGATCGGGTACGCGACCGGTAAAAGTCACGTAGTCGGCCACGCCGAGCTCGGCGGCGAGCTTGCGCATCTCCTCGAGCGAGGTGCCGCCGCCCACCAGGCCGAAGTGCACGTCGCGCCGGCCGAGGTCGTGCACGATATGCGCCGCGGCGCGCAGCAGGTAGTCGATGCCTTCCTGGCGGCCCATGACGCCGACGTAGCCCACCAGGTGTTTTCGGCCCTTCTTCAACGCCGGATCGCAAGGCATGACTTTCATCCTCTCCACGCTCGGCCCGCTTCGGACCACGAAGACACGCTCCGGCGCCATGCCGCCGCGCTCGAGCGCGATGCGCCGGTAGGACTCGTTGGTGGCGATGGAGATGTCGGCAGTGCGGAACGTGAGTTTCTCAAGCCAAAGCATCACCCGGTGGAGAAAGCCCTTCTTGCCGAACTTCGCTTCGTAGAGCTCGGGGTTGGCGTCGTGGTGGTCGAAGACGAACTTCTTGCCGAAGAGCTTCCAGAACCCGCCGATGAGGAAGAACAGGTCGGGCGGGTTGCAGGCGTGGATCACGTCGAAGCGGATGCGCAGGGAAAGGAGGAAGCTCCAGAAGAGCGCGACCGAATACTCGAGCAGGTATCCCGGCGCGCCCTCGCCTTCGGTGGGCAGGCGGTAGCGCCGGATGTCGATGCCGTCGAGCCGCTCGAAGCGCTTCTCGTAGCCGCGCCCGGTCGGGCAGACGATCGACACGCCCCAGCCCGCGTCGCGAAGGGCGCACGCCTCCTGCCATACCCGCCGGTCAAACGGCGACGGCAGATTCTCGACGAGAAAAAGGATGTGCCGTTGCTTCAAGGTAGCTCAGTTCGACGAAGACGATCATGAAGCCCTTCTTGCTTTCCGGGTTCCCGCACAGCCAGAGTTGCGCCGGCTGGGCGGCCATGGCCGTCCAGTCGACATCCTCGACGCCATTCCAGGCGTTCTCGTAGCTGGTGCCGTCGGCGCCGCCGTAACCGCCCTCCCGGCGCGGACGAACGTAGAAGGTGCGCATCAGGGTCGCCTCAGGTGTAGCCCAACTCGCGGTTCATGTCGCCCGCCACTTTCTCGAACACACGCAGGTCGGCCGGAGAAAGGTCCACGCGCCACTTCTCGTCCGCCCGCAGGGGGCGGTCCCCCTTCAGCCGGGAGGAGTGGCCGAGCACGTGCTGCTCGGCGTCCTCGAAGGCCTTCGGCGCGGCGCCGATGAACTTGAAGAGCGCCCCGAGGGCCTCCTCCGGCCTCGCGCACACCGCCTCGTAGCGCGCCTGCATCCAGGCGCCCTCCGGTAGTCGCCCTACGATGGCCTCCGCCTCCTCGTTGCTGCGGCGCCATTCGCAGGCGGCTTCGCGCATGCTCTTGCCCTGGTTGCGCATGAGGCTGCGCGCCACGCCGCGGCCGTCGCGCACGAGCCAGATCACCTTGACGGCGAGGCGCGCGTTGCGCAGCAGGTACTTGAGCTGCACCCCGGACTTCGAGGAGTCGACGAGGAACGGCCGTCCGGTGCGCTCCACCACGCTCTCGACCAGCGCCGCCTTGAGCGCCTGGTGGCGGCGCAGGTGCGCGCGCGCCGCCGGCGAGAGCGCGAGCGCGGCGTCGCGCGCCATCTCGAGCAGCGGCCCGCGGTGCAGCGGCCGCAGCAGCCGGCGCGCGTACCCGCCCGGCGCGTCGGCGACGTCGGTGAGATCCCGGGTGGCGCGGTACGCGAAGCCGCGCAGGGCCATGGACTCCGTCACGCCGGCCCAGAAGGCGCAGCGCGCGAGCTCGGCTCCGCAGGAGCAGCGATACCCCGGGAGGGAGCGCGCCGGCGTGCCGGAGAGCTCCCCCACGGTCGCGACCTCGGGATGACGCGCGAGCTGCAGCGCCAGCATCGTCGAGCCGGAATGCGCCGCCGACTGGATGTAGACGAGCGGGATCGGCTCGGCCCGGGCCAGCGCGCCCGGCGACTCGGCGGGCTTCATGCCTTGCCGCTCGCCCGTGCCCGCAGCCGCGCCAGGCGCCCGCCGGCGAGGAGCTCGGCCAGCCGCAGCGCCGGATACGGGACGACCGAATACCAGCGGCGCAGCCGCCAGTAGAAGCGCACGGTGCGGAAGCCCGCCTCGCGCAGGCGCCGGCGCAGCTCGGCGGCGCTGGTGGCGCCCCCGGTAGTGATGCAGAAGTAGCTGCCGCCGGGCGAGAGCGCGCGGCGCACCGCGGCGAGGTGCGCCTGCGCGGCGGCGGCAGGCAGGCGCTCGAGCAGCCCGGCGCTGAAGGCGACGTCGACGGTGCCCGCCGGCAGCGGAACCGCGCCGTCGTGCGCGACCATCGGGACGATGTTCGGCGCGCGCGGCTTGGCCGGACCGGCGTGCTCGGGGCTCAGGGCATACGCGCGCTCCACGTAGCCCGCGACGCGGCGCGCGAGCGCGCAATCCCCCGCGCTCACCTGCAGGAAAGTGCGCTGCAGGCTCAGCGCCCGGCGCACCAGGCGGAACTGCCGCTCGACCTCGGTGGCGAAGCACTCCGGCGCGCGCGCGCGCAGGCGCGGCGAGAGGGGCGGCAGGTTCTCTACCAGCATATCCCCTCGTAGATGCCGACGATGGTGCGCGAGTCGCACACGCGCACGAAGTCGATCACCGTCTGGCCGTCGCCGATGCGCCGCGGCACGTCGGCGAACTCGGGCGAGCCGTTGCCGATGACGATGGTCTGCGCGTGGTCGAGCACGTCCTGCACCGTGGGCACCATGAGGCGCGAGATGTGCGGGATGCGGTTCAGGATGTAGTCGCGGTTCGCCCCGTGCAGGCAGGCGAGGCTCACGTTGCGGTCGTAGAAGCGCAGGTCGTAGCCCTTGCCGATCAGCCGCTCGGCGAGCTCGACCATCGGGCTCTCGCGCAGGTCGTCGGTGCCCGCCTTGAAGGAGAACCCGAGGATGCCGACCTTCCGGTTGCCCTTCTCCACCACCGCCTGGATGCCGCGCTCGATCTGGAGCTGATTGGAAGGCAGCACCGACGCGAGGATGGGAAGCTGCACGTCCAGCGTCTTCGCCTTGTAGAGCAGCGCGCGCAGGTCCTTCGGCAGGCACGAGCCGCCGAAGGCGAACCCGGGCTTGAGGTAGTAGGGCGAGAGGTTGAGCTTCACGTCCTGGCAGAAGATCTCCATCACGCGGTGCGCGTCGACGCCGAGCGCCTTGCACAGGCTCCCCACCTCGTTCGCGAAGCCCACCTTGAGCGCATGCCAGGCGTTGTCGGCGTACTTCACCATCTCGGCGGTCGCGATGCTCGTGCGAACGAGCGGAGCGTCGATGCCCTCGTAGGCGCGGGCGACCGCATCGCCGCTGCGGCCGTCCAGCTCGCCGATTACGATCTTCGGAGGCTC
>Ga0105107_10001301_pt1 | contig 16129 bp, 13 predicted proteins | sample PPLLaktember2015_6_FD_79335 | JGI IMG/M metagenome (GOLD analysis project Ga0105107, IMG submission 79335) | Freshwater sediment microbial communities from Prairie Pothole Lake near Jamestown, North Dakota, USA - PPLs Lake P8 Core (1) Depth... | ecosystem: Environmental > Aquatic > Freshwater >...
GACCGGTCACTAGACAGTGGTGGGATCCGGTTTCTCCGGATCGATCCCGTACTTCCTGATCGCCTCGGTGACTTTGCTCCGCGACACGACCTCGTCGTCGGCAAGCGCTTTCATCGCGGCGACGGCGACGTAATGGCGGTCGACTTCGAAGAAGCGCCGCAGCGCCTTGCGCGTGTCGGAGCGGCCGTAACCGTCGGTGCCGAGCGCGACGAAGCTCCGCGTCGGCACGAAACAGCGGATCTGGTCAGTGAAGATTTTCATGTAATCGCTCGCCGCGATGACGGGTCCCGGGCGGTCGTTGAGACATTGCGCCACGTACGGCACGCGCGGCTCCGCTTCCGGATGCAGCATGTTCCAGCGCTCGACTTCGAGGCCGTCGCGGCGCAGCTCGTTGAAGCTCGTCGCGCTCCAGATGTCGGCCGACACGCCGAAGTCCTTTTCGAGGAGCTCGGCGCCCGCGATCAGCTCGCGCAGTATCGTGCCGCTCCCGACGAGCTGCACCCTGAGCGGATTCTTCTGGCCTTTTTTCGCCTTGCCTTCCGAGAGCAGGTACATCCCCTTGAGGATGCCTTTCTCCACGCCTTCCGGCAGCGCCGGATGCGCGTAGTTCTCGTTCATGAGCGTGATGTAGAAATAGACGTCTTCCTGCTCCTGGTACATGCGGCGCAGGCCGTCCTGGATGATCACGGCGACTTCGTAGGCGTAAGTCGGGTCGTACGAAACGCAGTTGGGAATGGTGGAAGCGAGGATGTGGCTGTGGCCGTCTTCGTGCTGGAGTCCTTCACCGTTCAGCGTCGTGCGTCCGGCCGTGCCGCCGAGCAGAAAACCGCGCGCGCGCGAATCGCCGGCGGCCCACGCGAGATCGCCCACGCGCTGGAACCCGAACATCGAGTAGTAGATGTAGAACGGGATCATCGACTGGCCGTGCGTGCTGTACGAGGTCGCCGCCGCGATCCACGAGCACATCGCGCCCGCCTCGTTGATGCCTTCCTCGAGGATCTGGCCGTCCTTCTGCTCCTTGTAGTACATGAGCTGCGCGGCGTCCTGCGGCGTGTAGAGCTGGCCCACGTGCGAGTAGATGCCGAGCTGGCGGAACATGCCTTCCATGCCGAAGGTGCGCGATTCGTCGGGTACGATCGGCACGACGAGCTTGCCGATTTTCTTGTCGCGGATGATCGTGTTGAGTATCCGCACGAAAGCCATCGTCGTCGAAATCTCGCGGCCTTCGGTGCCTTTCAGCTGCGCTTCGAACGCGGCGAGCTGGGGCACTTCGAGAGGCGCCGCTTTGCGCCGGCGCGCGGGAAGCGAGCCCCCCATCGCTTCGATGCGGCTTCTCATGTACTGCATCTCGGGCGAGTCTTCGGGCGGGCGGTAAAACGGCACCTCGTCGACCTTGTCGTCCGGAATCGGGACGCGGAAGCGATCGCGGAAAGCGCGTATCGACGAAGTCCCCATTTTCTTCTGCTGGTGGGTGATGTTCTGGCCTTCGCCCGACTCGCCCATGCCGTAACCCTTGATCGTCTTGGCGAGGATCAGCGTCGGCTGGCCTTTGTGCTTCATCGCCGCCGAATACGCCGAGTACACCTTGTGCGGATCGTGTCCCCCCCGATTCAGGCGCCAGATGTCGTCGTCGGACATGTGGGACACCATGTCGAGAAGCTCGGGGTACTTCCCGAAGAAATGCTTGCGCACGTACGCGCCGTCGTTCGCCTTGAAGGTCTGATACTCGCCGTCTACGCACTCCTCCATGCGTTTCAACAGGAGCCCGCTCGTGTCGCGCTGGATGAGCGGGTCCCAGTAAGAGCCCCAGATCACCTTGATCACGTTCCAGCCCGCGCCGCGGAATCCGGTCTCGAGCTCCTGGATGATTTTCCCGTTGCCGCGCACCGGGCCGTCGAGGCGCTGCAGGTTGCAGTTGATGACGAACACCAGGTTGTCGAGGCGCTCGCGGCCGGCGAGCGAGATCGCGCCCATCGACTCGGGCTCGTCCATCTCGCCGTCGCCCATGAACGCCCACACCTTGCGCCCCTGCCCTTCCATGATCCCGCGGTCCTTCATATACCGCATGAAGCGCGCCTGGTAGATCGCCATGATCGGCCCGAGTCCCATCGACACCGTCGGGAATTGCCAGAAATCGGGCATGAGCCACGGATGCGGGTACGACGGCAGGCCTTTGCCGCCGGTCTCCTGCCTGAAATGATTGAGCTGATCTTCGCTGATGCGCCCTTCCAGGAAAGCGCGCGCGTAAATGCCGGGCGCCGAGTGCCCCTGGAAGTAGACGAGATCGCCGCCGAAGCTCTCGTTCGCCGCGCGGAAGAAGTGGTTGAAGCCCACGTCGTAGAGCGTAGCCGCGGACGCGAAGCTCGCGATGTGGCCGCCCAACTCCGAGGATTCCTTGTTCGCGCGCACGACCATCGCCATCGCGTTCCAGCGCACGAGCGAGCGTATGCGGTGCTCGAGCTCCGAGTTACCGGGCGAGCGCTCGTCGCGGCCCGGCGGGATCGTGTTGATGTAAGCCGTGGTGCCGGTGAACGGGATGTTCGCGCCCGAGCGCCGCGCTTTCTCGATGAGGGTCTCCAGCAGGAAATGCGCGCGTTCCGGGCCTTCGTTCTCGAGGACCGAATCGAGCGCATCCAGCCATTCCCGGGTTTCCTGCGGATCGACGTCCGGGGAGATGTCCTTCATGTCCATGGCGGTCGCCTTTTGCGGGGTGTTCGTGCGCGCCGCTCCCGACTGCGTACTCAAACGAAGCGGCGTGGAGCTGCGGGGGTCGAAGGATTATACGCAAGCGCTGTGCGCGCAGCATGCTGCAACGCCGCAGGAACGGGGAGTCCGTGCTACGGGCCAGTGACGCGTGACGAGAGAAGGTGACGGGTGACGGGACGCGTGGCGAGTGGGGTGCGGCTGACGGATCGACGACCCTCGTCACCCGTCACGCGTCACTGTCTTTCACTCGTCGTCTTCGCGAAGACGACGCAGGCGGCTTGCGCGCAGCGCGCGCGGTTCGCGCGGCTCCCAGTACAGGAGGTGGCGCGACAGCGTGCGCGAGAGCGGCCAGCCGACGATGACGCAGCAGAGCGTGGTGAAAGCGATCGCCGCCGGCTGCGGGATGCTCCACGGAGCGGGCAACGCCTGCCAGGCGAAAGTTGCGATCATCGCCATCAGCGGACCGAATACCGCGCCGAAAAGCCAGGTGTCGCGAGCGCGCACCGGGCTCGAGCATTTCTCGCACCAGTACGACGGGGCCCAGTACGTGCCTTTGTGCTCGCCGTCGACGATTTGAGCTGCGTAATCCGCTTCCTTGCTGCAGCACGGGCAGCGGAAAACGAGCGTGTGCCATTTCCAGAGCTTCACGGGAATTCCCCCAGAATCTTCGATCAGACTGTTGACCAGCGTTCTATTCATGCGCCGCGTGTCCAGTGACCGCGGCGTTTTATAGACCTTATTTGGGACCCATGCGCAGCGCCCCGTCAAGCCGTATCACTTCGCCGTTCAGCATCGGGTTCGAGATGATGTGCTCGACGAGCATCGCATACTCGTCGGGCCTGCCCAGCCGCGACGGAAAAGGCACCTGCGCACCCAGGGACGCCCGCACCTCGCTCCCCATCGCGGCGAGCATCGGCGTCTCGAAAATACCCGGAGCGATCGTCATCACGCGGATCCCGAAGCGGGCGAGCTCGCGCGCGACCGGCAGCGTCATTCCCGCAACGCCCGCTTTGGACGCGCTGTAAGCCGCCTGTCCGACCTGCCCTTCGAAAGCGGCGACCGACGCGGTATTGACGATCACCCCGCGCTCGCCGTCTGCGCCCGGCGCATTTTCCGACATCGCCTGCGCGGCGAGCCGGATCACGTTGAACGTGCCGACGAGATTCACTTCGATCGCGCGCCGGAATGCGTCGAGCTTGTGCGGCCCGGTCTTGCCGAGCACGCGCTCGGCAGGCGCGATTCCCGCGCAGTTCACCGCGCCGTGGAGCGCGCCGAAACGGCGTCTCGCATCGGCGATCGCGGCGCCCACCGCCGCTTCATCGCATACGTCGGCTTCGAAGAACGCCGCCGCCGCGCCGATCTCGCGCGCAACCGCGTTGCCCGCCTGCGCATCGACGTCGAGCAGGGCGAGCCTGGCGCCGGCGCGCGCAAGGCGGCGCGCGGTGGCGCCGCCAAGGCCCGAACCGGCGCCCGTCACCAGAAAAGCTCGATCGCGTATATCCATCTGACGCGAAGATTAGCAGAGCCCCGACGGCGCGATCCGGGCGAGATCGCACTGATTTGCCCCTTATTTCTCCGCTTGCGGTCGTGCCGTTACGTAACTGCCCGGGGCATCTTCGATCGATGGCAGAGTGCCGTCTCCCGGCGTGCGCGCAGCGACCTTGTCCCCGCCGTGGGCGCTCGCCCAGCGCTCCCAGTCCACCCACCACGAACCGGCGTGGTGCTCGGCCGCAGCCAGCCACGCGTCAGCCTCGTCGCCGAGCGTTTCGTTGGTCCAGTAGCCGTACTTGTTCGCCGCGGGCGGATTGACGATGCCCGCGATATGGCCCGACCCGCCGAGCACGAAGCGCACCGGGCCCTCGAACAGGCGCGCCCCCGCGTAACACGAGGTCCACGGCGCGATGTGGTCCTCGACCGTGGAAATGAAGTAGAGCGGAATCCCCACTTTGCCGAGGTCGATCGGCGTGCCGTTCAGCGTGAGCCCGCCCGGTTGCGACAGCAGGTTACGCAAATACATGTTGCGCAGGTAATAGCTGTGCATCGCCGCGGGCATGCGCGTCGAATCGGCGTTCCAGTAGAGGAGATCGAAAGGGAACGGATCGCGGCCGAGGAGGTAATTGTTGACGACGAAAGACCAGATGAGGTCGTTCGCGCGCAGCATGTTGAAAGTCGCGGCCATCTCCGAGCCTTCGAGATAGCCCCGCTGCTCCATGCGTTTTTCGAGCGCTGCGACCTGGCCTTCGTCCACGAACACCTCGAGCTCGCCGGCCTGCTCGAAATCGATGAGGGTCGCGAAGAAAGTCGCGCTGTGCACGCGCGTATCGCCTTTCGCCGCGAGATGACCGAGCGCGGCGGCGAGCAGCGTTCCGCCGAGGCAGAAACCGATCAGGTTCACTTCGCGCTCGCCGGTCGCGCGCGCGACCGCGTCGAGCGCGGCGAGCGGGCCCGCATTGAGATAGTCCTCGAAAGTCCTGGCCGCGTACGTGGCATCGGGATTCACCCAGGACACGACGAACACGGTGTGGCCCCGGGCGACCGCCCATCTCACGAAGGAATTGTTTTCCCGCAGGTCGAGGATGTAGTACTTGTTGATCCACGGCGGAACGATGAGCAGCGGCCGCCGGTAGACTTCGTCGGTCGCGGGCGAGTACTGGATGAGCTGCATGAGATCGTTCTGGAACACGACTTTCCCGGGCGTCGTCGCGATGTTTCCGCCCACCTTGAACTGGGTGTCGTCGGTCATGCGCAGCTTGAGCCCGCCGCCGTTGCTCTTCGTCAGGTCCTCGAGCAGGTTGGCGAAACCCCTGACGAGGTTCTGCCCGCCGCTCGCGAAGGTCTCGCGCAGCACTTCGGGATTGGTGAGGACGAAGTTCGAAGGCGACAGCGCGTCGATGTATTGCCGCGTGTAGAAATCGACTTTCTTCGTCGTCTGCTCGTCGAGCCCCTGCACCCCGGCGAGCGACCGGTGCAGATGCTTGGCCGCGATGAGATACGACTGCTTCACGTAGTCGTAGAAGAAATGCTGCTGCCAGTCGCCGTGCCTGAAGCGGCGATCGCCGTGCGCCGGCTCGGCGACGGGCACGGTCTCGTGACCCATGAGCTTCATCATCGAGCTCTGCCAGAGCGACCAGTAGTCCTGCCACAGCTTCACCTGCGTCTCGGCGATATGCATCGGATCGGCGAGCATGCGCGCCCATGCTTCGAAGAACGCTTTGCTGATACCGAACTCGTCGGGGACGTGCGTCTTCGAGCCTTCGGCGTGACTCGCTGCGAAGCGGCCCACCAGCGCTGCGCTCTTCGCCGCGATATCGGCGTACAGGCGCGCCATTTCGGCGGGGTCGAACTTAAGCGGGTTCTGCTCGCGCGCTTCGCTCATGCGGGATCCTCTGTGTCTTCGACTGCACTCGTGCTTGACGTTTACGTAAAGGAATAGCTATGATGCCCGAACGCCTTGATTCTACAATCTTATACTGCATGGCACAATGACGGCTCCTTACAGCATCACCGAGCTCGCGCAGGAATTCGGAGTGACCACTCGCACCATACGCCACTACGAGGACCGGGGGCTGATCGCGCCCGCCCGCCAGGGCGTAACCCGGCTTTTCAGCGCGCGCGACCGGGTCCGGCTGAAGCTCGCGCTGCGCGGCAAGCGGCTCGGCTTTAGCTTGAACGAGATCAAGGAGTTATTCGATCTCTACGATCTTTCCCAGGACGAGCACCACCAGCTCGAAGTCTTTCTCGCGAAGCTCGAGAAGCGCAAGGCCCTGCTCGAACAGCAGCGCGTGGACATCGAAGTCATGCTGCAGGAAGTCGAGTTCTTTGCAGCGCAATGCCGAAAGCTCCTCGCCCAACCCGGAAAAGGCGAGGCGAAAGCGGCATGATGCCTTACGGCTACGTCAACGTCATCCCAGGTCCGGGCTCGAGCGCCAGGCGATGAGCGGCGTTCCGGGACTCGACTTCGGTCTCGGCGAGACCGTCGACATCCTCCGTGAGACGGTGCGCGAGTTCGCCGCTCGCGAAATCGCGCCGCGCGCGGCGGAGATCGACCGCGCCAACGAGTTCCCGCGCGAGCTGTGGCCGCAGCTCGGCGCGCTCGGGTTGCTCGGCATCACGGTCGAGGAAGAATGGGGGGGCGCGGGGATGGGTTACCTCGCGCACGTCGTCGCGATGGAAGAGCTCTCCCGCGCCTGCGCGGCGGTCGGCCTGTCGTACGGCGCGCACTCCAATCTGTGCGTGAACCAGATCCGGCGTCACGGGACGCCCGGGCAGAAGCGCGCATACCTGCCGCGCCTGGTGACGGGCGAGCACGTCGGCGCGCTCGCGATGAGCGAGGCGGGCGCGGGATCGGACGTGGTCGGCATGCGCCTGCGCGCGGAGAAGCGCGGCGACCGCTACGTCCTCGACGGCACCAAGATGTGGATCACCAACGGGCCCGACGCCGATGTCCTGGTCGTGTACGCGAAGACCGATCCGCAGGCGGGTGCGCGCGGCATTACCGCGTTCCTCGTCGAGCGCGGCTATGCGGGTTTCTCGACTTCCCCCAAGCTCGACAAGCTCGGCATGCGGGGTTCGAATACGTCGGAGCTCGTCTTTTCGGGATGCGAAGTCCCGGCGGCGAATGTGCTCGGTGCCGAGGACCGCGGTGTCGATGTGCTCATGAGCGGGCTCGATTACGAGCGCGCGGTGCTCGCGGGAGGGCCTCTCGGGATCATGCGCGCATGCCTCGACGCAGTGATCCCCTATCTGCACCAGCGCACGCAGTTCGGTGAGCCGATCGGCTCTTTCCAGCTGATGCAGGGAAAGCTCGCCGACATGTACACGACGCTCTCGGCGTCCTGCGCGTACGTCTACGCGGTGGCGAAAGCGTGCGACGAGGCGCGCGTCACGCGCAAGGACGCGGCCGGTGCCATACTGTATGCGGCCGAGCGCGCGACGTGGATGGCGCTCGAAGCGATACAGGCGCTCGGCGCGATGGGTTACATGAACGAGAGCCCCACCGGGCGCCTGCTGCGCGATGCGAAGCTCTACGAGATCGGCGCCGGCACCTCAGAAATCCGGCGCTGGCTGATCGGCAGGGAGCTTTTCGACGAAACCCGGGACTAAACCACCCCCACCGCCGATGTTGAGAACAGCGCTGTGCGACAAATTGGGGATCGAGCTCCCCATCATCCAGGCGCCGATGGCCGGCGGACCGTCCACGCCCGAGCTCGTCGCGGCGGTAAGCGCAGCCGGCGCGCTCGGCTCGTTCGGCTTCGCTTACACGCAGCCCGAGAAAATGCAGCACGACGCCGAGCTCGTGCGCACGCGCACCGCCGGGCCTTTCAATCTCAACCTTTTCGCTTCCAAAACGCCCGGGGAGATCGACGCCGCGTCGCAAAAGCCGGCGCTCGATGCGGTGGCGCCATACTTCGAAGCGCTGGGGCTTCCGCGGCCGCAGCCCGTGCGAGGCCCTTACGCGCCCGACCTGCGCGCGCAGCTCGACATGATCGAGGAGATCAGGCCCGCGGTATTCACTTTTCACCTGGGAGACGTGGGAGGCGAGCGCATCGCGGCGATGCGCGCGGCCGGAATCCGCGTGGGCGGCAGCGCGACGTGCGTGGCGGAAGCGAAACGCCTCGAGACGCTGGGGGTCGACTTCATCATTGCGCAGGGCACCGAAGCGGGGGGCCATCGCGGCACTTACCTGCGCGATCCCTACGAGGCGATGACGGGAACGCTCGCGCTCGTACGGCTGATCGTGCGCGCGGTGCGCGTTCCCGTGGTGGCGGCGGGCGGTATCATGGACGGCGCCGGCATCGCCGCGACGCTCGCGCTCGGCGCGGAAGCGGCGCAGCTCGGCACCGCGTTCGTCACCTGCCCCGAAAGCGGCGCATCCGCCGTGCACAAGGCCGCGATCCTCGCGGCGCAGGACGACGACACGCTCATCACCGAGAAATTCTCGGGCAAGCCCGCGCGCGGACTCGCGAACCGGTACATGCGCGAGATGCGCGACGCGCCGACGCTGGCTTTCCCGGCGCAGAACACGCTCACCGGACCGCTGCGCGCGGCGGCCGCCAAAGCAGGCAACGCGGATTTCCCGTCGCTGTGGGCGGGGCAGGCGGCGCCGCTCGCTCGCGAGCTGCCCGCAGCCGAGCTCGTCGCGAGGTTGCGGGACGAGACGCTGGAAGCCCTCCAGCGCGTTTCGAAGCTGCACGGTTAGAAAGGGGCACGCGACCCAGTGACTCACGACGACCCCATCGTCATCGCATCAGCGGCGCGCACGCCCATGGGCGGTTTTCAGGGCGCGCTGAAAAATCTGGCGGCGCGCGACCTCGGCGCCGCGGCGATACGCGCGGCGGTCGAGCGCGCGGGTGTGCGGCCCGAGGACGTCGACGAAGTCATCATGGGCAACGTGCTCCCGGCGGGCCAGGGCCAGGCGCCCGCGCGCCAGGCTGCGCTCGCGGCGGGGCTGCCTGAAGCGACCGGCTGCACGACGATCAACAAGGTCTGCGGCTCGGGAATGAAAGCGGCGATGCTGGGCGCGGGCATCATCGCGCTCGACCCGTGCCGCGTCCTGGTGACCGGCGGCATGGAAAGCATGTCGAACGCGCCCTACCTGCTGCCCAAGGCGCGCGGCGGGCTGCGGCTCGGTCACGGTGAAGTGAAGGACCACATGTTTCTCGACGGCCTCGAGGACGCTTACGACCCGGGGCGACTGATGGGCACTTACGCGGACGACACCGCTGCCCGATACGGCTACACGCGCGAGGCGCAGGACCGCTACGCGATCGAGTCTCTCACGCGAGCGCAAGCCGCCATAAGGTCGGGGCGTTTCGCGCGCGAGATCGTCGCGGTGGGCGCCGGCAGCGCTACGGTGGCGGACGACGAGCAGCCGCTCAAGCTGAGCGCGGAGCGCATTCCGCAACTGAAACCGGCTTTTCGCAAGGACGGCACCGTCACCGCCGCGAACTCGAGCTCGATCTCCGACGGCGGCGCGGCAATGGTGCTGATGGCGCTCTCCGAAGCGGAGCGGCGCGGGCTCACTCCGCTCGCGCGCATCGCAGGCCACGCCACCCACTCCCAGGCGCCTGCGTGGTTCACGACTGCGCCGGTGGAAGCCATACGCAAGCTTTTTGTAAAAACCGGCTGGGACGCGCGCAGCACCGACCTTTTCGAGATCAACGAAGCTTTCGCGGTGGTCGCGATGGTGGCGATCGACGATCTCGGCCTCACGCACGATCGCGTCAACGTGAACGGCGGCGCGTGCGCGCTGGGACACCCGCTGGGCGCTTCCGGCGCGCGGATCATGGTGACGCTGCTCCATGCGCTCGAGCAGCACGGCCTCGAACGCGGTATCGCGGCGCTGTGCATCGGCGGCGGCGAAGCGACGGCGATCGCGCTCGAGCGCATGAGCTGACGCCTCGGCCCGGCAGGGTTTCGAGCACCGAAGGCCATCAAAGGGACGGGACGCGCTATGGACAAACCGATCGATGCCTACCTCGATCCGATCGATTTCTACTTCGATTTCTCTTCGCCTTACGGCTATCTGGCGGCGACGAAGATCGACGAGATCGCGGCGGGCCACGGACGCACCGTCACATGGCGGCCGATCATGCTCGGCGTGGTTTTCAAGGTGACGGGGCAGCAGCCGCTGGCGACGATTCCGATCAAGGGAGACTACGCAAAGCGCGACCTCCAGCGCTCGGCGCGCCTGTTCGGAGTGCCTTTCAGGCTGCCGTCGAAGTTTCCCACCGCGAGCACCGCCGCGTGCCGCGCCTTCTATTCGATCACCGATCGGGACCCGCAGATCGCGACCGACTTCGCCCTCGCGATCTATACGGCTTACTTCGCCGAGGACCGCGACATCGCCTCGCCCGAAGTGACTATCGAGGTCGCCGCGGAGATCGGCATCCCGCGGGAGCGCATGGCGGCGGCTTTGAACGAGCCCGCACTGAAAGACAGGCTGCGCGGCGAGGTCGACGCCGCGATCGCTCGAGGCGTGTTCGGCTCGCCTTATTTCATCGTCGACGGCGAGCCTTTCTGGGGATCCGACCGTCTCGATCAACTCGACCGGTGGTTAACCACCGGCGGCTGGTGAACATGACGACGACGAACAGATTGCAGGCCGTGCAAACGAACATCGTCACGCTCGAAGTCGACGCCATCGTCAACGCCGCGAATACGACTCTACTCGGCGGGGGCGGCGTCGACGGCGCGATACACCGCGCGGCGGGACCCGAGCTGCTGGCGGAATGCCGCACGCTCGGCGGCTGTCCCACCGGTGAAGCGCGCATCACCAAAGGCTATCGCCTGCCCGCGCGGCACGTGATCCACACCGTGGGGCCGGTGTATCGCGATGGCAGGCACGGCGAGCCCGAGCTGCTCGCTTCGTGTTATCGCCGGAGCCTCGAGCTCGCCGCGCAGCACGGCGTTCGCTCCATCGCGTTCCCCGCGATCAGCTGCGGGGCCTACGGCTATCCGCTCGACGAGGCGGTCGAGATCGCGGTGCGCGAGTGCGCGGAAGGCGTGCAGCGACACGCCATCGAGAGCATCGTCTTTGCGTGCTTCGACCGCGGCATGCTCGAACGCTACGAAAAAGCCCTGCAAGGCTGACCCGGACATGCCGGTCATCCGCTCCAGGTTGAAGACGTCCAGCACCGAATTCCAGGCCGCGGCGCAGGCCATGCGCGAGCGCGTCGCCGAGCTCGAGCTGCGGCTCGCGCGCGCGCGCGAAGGCGGCGATGCGGCCTCGCGCGAGCGCCACGTGGCACGGGGCAAGCTCCTGCCGCGCGAGCGCGTCGCAGCGCTCCTCGATCCCCAGACCCCGTTTCTCGAGCTCTCGCCGCTCGCCGCCTACGAGGTCTACGACGAGGCGCTTCCGGGAGCGGGCCTCATCACGGGCATCGGCACGGTCAGCGGCGAGCGCTGCGTCATCGTCGCCAACGACGCCACGGTGAAAGGCGGAACGTATTTCCCGCTGACGGTGAAAAAGCATTTGCGCGCGCAGGAGATCGCCGCCGAGAACCGCCTGCCGTGCATCTACCTCGTGGATTCGGGCGGCGCGCACCTGCCGAGCCAGGACGCGGTTTTCCCGGACCGCGATCACTTCGGGCGCATTTTCTACAACCAGGCGAACCTGTCGGCCGCGGGCGTGCCGCAGATCGCGTGCGTCATGGGCTCGTGCACGGCGGGCGGCGCATACGTGCCTGCGATGTCCGATGAAGCCGTGATCGTCCGCGACCAGGGGACGATCTTTCTCGCCGGCCCGCCGCTCGTCAAAGCCGCGACCGGCGAAATCGTCAGCGCGGAAGAGCTCGGCGGCGCCGACGTCCACACGCGCATTTCGGGCGTCGCGGACCACCTCGCGGAAGACGACAGGCACGCGCTCGAGCTCGTGCGCCGCATCGTCTCGAATCTCAATCGCGGCGCGACGCCCCCTCGCAGCCCGGGCGCGCCGCCCGCGTACGATCCCGCGGAGCTTTACGGCGTGCTTCCCGCGAGCGCGCGAACGCCATTCGACGTGCGCGAGATCATCGCCCGCATCGTCGATGCGAGCGAGCTCGACGAGTTCAAGGCGCGCTACGGCGCGAGCCTGGTTTGCGGTTACGCGCGCATCGAAGGGCACCCGGTCGGCATCCTCGCCAACAACGGGGTCCTCTTCTCCGAATCGGCGCTGAAAGGCACTCACTTCATCGAGCTGTGCTGCCAGCGCGGGATTCCGCTGGTGTTCCTCCAGAACATCACCGGCTTCATGGTCGGCCGCAAGTACGAAAGCGGCGGGATCGCCAAGGACGGCGCGAAAATGGTGACGGCGGTCGCGTGCGCGCGGGTGCCGAAGTTCACCGTCATCATCGGCGGCAGCTTCGGCGCCGGAAACTACGGCATGTGCGGCCGCGCCTACGGCCCGCGCTTCCTGTGGACCTGGCCCAACTCGAGAATCTCGGTGATGGGCGGCGAGCAGGCCGCCGACGTGCTCGCGCAGGTGAAGCGCGACGCGCTCGCGAAGAACGGGGTCGCGTGGTCGACTGAAGAAGAAGCCGCTTACAAGGCGCCGATACTCGAGCAGTACGCCGCGCAGTCGAGCGCTTATTACGCGAGCGCCCGCTTGTGGGACGACGGCATCATCGACCCGAAAGCGACGCGTGCGACGCTCGCCTCCGGGCTCGCCATCGCAGCGCAGGCCCCGGCCGAGAAGACTGCGTTCGGCGTGTTTCGTATGTAGAATTCGCGGACCATGACGAACAAGGTACTCGCGCACATCGACGACGACGGCAACGCGACCGTCATGCTGAACCGCCCGAAAGTGCACAACGCGCTCGACCCCGAGATGGTCGACGCGCTGACCGAAGCGCTGGAGCGGCTCGAAGCGACGCCCGGCGTGCGCGCCGTCGTGCTCGTGGGCGCGGGCACGAGCTTCAGCGCCGGGGCGGACATCGGGCACATGAAGGCGAGCGCGAGCTACAGCCGCAAACAGAATTACGCGTCCGCGCTGGCGACCGCGCGCATGCTCTACAGGCTTTATGCGCTGAAGAAACCGACGATCGCATGCGTCCGCGGCGCGGTGAGAGGCGGCGGCTGCGGCCTCGTCGCCGCCTGCGACATCGCGATCGCCGCGCGCACCGCGACTTTCAGGCTCTCCGAAGTGAAGCTCGGGATCATTCCCGCCATGATCAGCCCGTACGTGATCCAGGCGATGGGCGCGCGCATGTGCCGGCGCTACATGCTGAGCGGCGAGGAGTTCGACGCGGCGGAGGCTTATCGCATCGGCTTCGTCCACGACATCTGCGAGGACGAGGACCTGAGCGCCAGGGTGGGGCAGATGCTCGCGCAGCTCTACACGAGCGGGCCGAAAGCGATTCTCGCGGTGAAGGAGCTGATCCCGCTCTCCGCTCTCGCTCCCATCGCGGAAGAGACCGTGGAGGCGACGGCCCAGCTCATCGCCGATCTGCGCGCGACGCCGGAAGCGCAGGAAGGCCTCTCGGCTTTCCTGGAAAAGCGTACAGCCGCGTGGACGGCGCCGACCGGTAAGCCCGCGAAACGCCCCGCGCGCAGGAAGCGGTAAGCCCGTGACGGCCGCAGCGCGCGCCGCTACGTGAGCATCGCGGCAGGAGCCGCGCCGCGCGCGCTCGTTCCGCTCTACGCGCTCGCGCTCTTCGTGAGCGCGCTCCTCGCCTTCTGGATTCAGCCGCTGTTCGCGAAAATCATCCTGCCGCGCTACGGCGGCTCGCCCGCGGTGTGGACGACCGCAGCGCTTTTTTTCCAGCTCGCGCTGCTCGCGGGCTATCTCTACGCGCACCTCGCCTCGCGCCTCGCGTTGCGCACGCAACTCGCGCTGCACGCGCTCCTCATCGCGTCCGCACTTGCGATGCTCCCGATTTCGGCTTCATCGGTGGGTGCGGGCGCCGACGCGCCCGTGCTCTCACTCCTCGCTGTGCTCGCGGTGAGCCTCGGTTTTCCGGTGTTCGCGCTGAGCGCAACCGCGCCGCTATTGCAGCAGTGGTTCTCGCGCACGGGTCACCGGCATGCCGCAGACCCCTACTTTCTCTACAGCGCCAGCAACGCCGGCAGCCTGCTTGCGCTCGTCGGCTATCCGCTCGTGCTCGAGCCGCTGCTCGGCCTCGCGCAGCAGACGCTGGCGTGGTCCGCGGCGTGCGCCGTATTCGCCGCGCTGGTATTCGCGTGCGGCGCAGCGGTGTGGCGCGGGCGTGCGGGATCCGCCGCCGCACCCGTCGGGACCCGGCCCGCGGCGGCGCCGCTCACCTGGCGCGTGCGTGCGCGCTGGATGCTGCTCGCGCTCGCGCCCTCGAGCCTCATGCTCGGCGTCACACAGCACATCACGTCCGAGATCGCGGCGGCGCCGCTGCTGTGGCTGATCCCCCTCACCATTTACATCCTCACGTTCGTCGTGGCCTTCGCGCGCACGCAAGTGTTGCCCGCGCGCGCCGTGGATCGCGTCCAGCCGCTGCTCGTCGTCGCGCTCGTACTGGTGTGGCCGCTCAACGACCATGTCAGCGTGCTCGTACTGCACCTCGCCGTGTTCGCGGTGACTGCGATGATGTGCCACGCCGAGCTCGCCCGCACGCGCCCGGACGTCCAGCATCTCACCGCGTTCTACCTGTGGCTTGCGATAGGCGGTGCGGCGGGCGGCGCTTTCAACGCGCTCGTGGCACCCGTCGCGTTCGACTCGGTGCTCGAGTATCCGCTCGCGCTCGCGCTGGCGTGCGCGCTGCGGCCGGCGCCGCCGGGGATGCGTCCGGGACTCTGGAAGGAGCTGCTGCCGGCCGCCGCGCTAGCCGCCGCAGCCGCGGCGCTGATCGCGACCGACACGCGTCCTTTCGCGAGCACGTGGACGGCGATCGCCTATCTGCAGGTGGTCGGCGTCGGGCTCTATCTCACCCATCGCCGGCCGCTGCAGTTCGCCCTCGCGGTGTTCACGGTGATAATCGCCACGCCCTTCGTCCACTCCGCGGAGCGCCTGCTCGAGCGGCACCGCAGCTTCTTCGGGGTGCACAGCGTGCTCGTCGACGACACCGGCGCGTTTCACGTGCTGATGCACGGCATCACGATACACGGCGCGCAATACATCGCACCGGGCAAGCGCACCAAACCCACCACCTACTTCCACGCCGACAGTCCGATCGGACAGGTCTTTTCGGTGCTGGGCCGTGAAGGAAGAATCGAGCGCGTGGCGGTGATCGGCATGGGCACCGGAACGCTCGCATGCCACCGGGCGCCGCAACGCGAGTGGACGTTTTACGAAATCGATCCCGTGGTGGTGAAGCTCGCGCAGGACGGACGCCATTTCGATTTCCTCGCGCGATGCGCGCCCGATGCGCGCATCGTCGTCGGGGACGGCAGGCTATCGATCGCGCGCGCCCCCGACGCGGCTTACGACCTCATCGTGATAGACACTTTCAGCTCCGACGCGATACCCGCGCACATGGTGACTCGCGAAGCGCTTGCGCTGTACTTGCGCAAAGCGGCCGCCGGCGGCGTCGTGGCTTTCCACGTCACGAACCAGTATCTGGACCTCCTGCCGGTGCTCGCGCGCCTTGCGGCCGACGCGGGGGTTGCCGCTTACGTCCCCGGACTGAGACTCGATCTCCAGCTCGACGAGCGCCTCGCAGCGTTGCCTTCGTCCTGGGTCGTCGTCGCACGAGACGCCGCGCGCCTTGCGCCGCTCGCGGCGGACGAAGGTTGGATACCCATCCCTGCGCCCGCGCCGGGACGGCTCTGGACCGATGATTTTTCCAATATTCTCAGCGCGCTAAAATAGCGGGGTCGAACCGGCTTTTCATCACCCCTTTTCATCACTCCTTTTCATCACCCCTTCTCATCACCCTTTCTCATCACTTCTTCTCATCACTTCTTCAATCGACCTTGAGGCCGGCGGCCTTGATCACCTTGCCCCACTTCGCCATTTCGGCGCGCACGAACGCGGCGA
>Ga0105107_10001305_pt1 | contig 16093 bp, 15 predicted proteins | sample PPLLaktember2015_6_FD_79335 | JGI IMG/M metagenome (GOLD analysis project Ga0105107, IMG submission 79335) | Freshwater sediment microbial communities from Prairie Pothole Lake near Jamestown, North Dakota, USA - PPLs Lake P8 Core (1) Depth... | ecosystem: Environmental > Aquatic > Freshwater >...
AGCTCACCTTCTTCCGCCGCGCCCTGCTGCCTGAGGAGTTCGCCCCGCAGCGTGAGTCCGATTGGGCGACGCACCAGGCGTACATGGCGCACTTCGCCCTGTCGGACACCGCCAGCCAGACCCAGCAGGCTTTCGAGCGCCTGGGGCGCGGGGCAGCCGGATTGGCCGGAGCCCAGGCGGCGCCATTTCACGTCTGGCTGGAGAACTGGGAGGTGATCGAGACCGGCCCGGCAATCTACCGCCTGCGCGCCCGGGCGATAACGGAGCACGGGCAGGCAATCGCTATCGACCTGGTATTAAAAGATATTCGTGGGCCGGTGCTGCAAGGGGACAGCGGCTACTCGCAAAAGGGTCCCGACCCCGGGCAGGCATCTTATTACTACAGCCTGACGCGCCTGGAATCGAGCGGGACGGTGCAGGTGGGCGAGCAGCCCTACCAGGTGAGCGGGCTAAGCTGGATGGACCACGAATTCTCCACCAGCGTGCTCAGCGCCAACCAGGTGGGCTGGGACTGGTTTTCGCTGCAACTAAACGTTGGAGTCGCCCAGCCGGGCGACTCCCAGCAGGACGCAGTCCTGCCAGCCGAACTGATGCTCTTCCAGATCCGGCAGGCAGATGGCAGCATCGATCCCTTCTCTAGCGGCACGCTGGTCTATCCGGACGGCAGCACCCAGACGCTGAAGCGTGAGGATTTCACGATCACGGTCACCGGCACCTGGACCAGCCCAGAAACGGGAGCCGAATACCCGGCCGGCTGGCAGATCAGCGCCTCGGAGATCGGGCTGGAGCTGGCGCTCACCCCGGCCTTCGCCGACCAGGAGCTGAACCTGTCATATGCTTACTGGGAGGGGGCAGTGCTGGTGGAGGGGACGCTGCTGGGGGAGACAGCCAGCGGGCGTGGCTACGTGGAGCTGACCGGGTACAGCGGGTCCATGGGCGGGGAATTTTAGAACCAATTCTCGGCAATTTCTAGATTGATTATCTTACAAAAGCGCAATGATAGACCAAATAAGCCAGTGCTATAATCGAGCCATATTTTGGATAATTTTTCCCAAGTATTAGCCTACCCGTTAAGCCTTGACGATCTCCCATTCATTAATTTCGAAAACACCAATAGAAAGCAGTGATGATGTATGAATGATGCAGAGTCGATTAAACATAAGCTAGCACTGATCAGTATATACAAAAAAAACCTTCAATTGCTGGAAGTACGACAGGCTGAAAGTAATTTTGATCTCAGCATTGTTAATCAGATCGATAACATTAAAAACATGATCAACCAGCTTGAAGAGGATATTAACGACCTATCTTCGACAGCATCTTTATCTTCCTCATACAGTTTTCGTCCAATCCCTTTTCCATTGCAAAAATACGAAAATTTCATCACGCGCTTCGCAGAAGAGTTAAGTGGATGGAACGGCGATGAAAGCCGGTATAAACGTAGTGTACTCTCCAGCCTGAAACAAGCCGGCGGGGCAAGTAATGTATTCACAACACGTTATATTGACGGAGATTGGAGCATCCTTTCCGATGCAGGAGAAGGTAGTGAGGATATCAATTCACTGGTCAAGCAAGCAGGACCTTTTCGGGAGATCTTGGCCAGCTCCCAAAAACGTACCGACCTGACAATCGGTGTTTTGAACAAAACTGGAAAGGTTTGTCTCATGCTGCCCTTAGAGAATGAGATAACCCCGGAGATCCTTGTATTCTTTGACGCCGATTCAAGCTTCGATTATGACAAGGGTTTGGAATTGATACTCCAGACAATAGCCAAACAGACCCAGGGTCTAAGTAAAGCTGTTGTTGCTGAACAACTTGAAATCGTTATTTACAATGCATTACGAAAAAATTTTGGTTATGTATCTGAGGCAATGTACAACCGCCAGTTCTATTTATTCAACCGCAAGCTGGAAAGCATGACGGTGCACTTTGAGCCAATTATCTTCCTAAGCCCTACCGCCCCCAGTATATACGGGTGGGAGGCTTTAGCTCGCGAGCCCAGTACTTTAAAAGCTCCGATCGATCTACTTGAGACAGCTGAATTATGGGGCGTCCGCTACCAGTTACAGCTAGATATGTACTTTCTCAAGCGTGCGATCGGTATCTATATCACCGATCCGTCAGATCCAAACGGTAAGAAAATCCGGCGCAAGCACACCATTCAACCTCTATCGGTCAATGTCCACCCCACTTCGCTGCTGCGTACACGCTACTACGAAACATTCAAGAAGATCGAGCAACAAGGCTTTATGCCTCTCAATAAAGTCTACCTGGAAATATCAGAGAAAGCACCCATCCCTCTAGTAGATAATTGGGACGGCGAACAAAATCCCATTGATGCTTTTCGCGAATTCCTGTTCCGTTTTCGCGACCTGGACGTTCACTTTTCGGTGGATGATTTCGGGGTAGGTTTTGCATCGTCATCGCGCATTTCCCGCCTGGGCCCGGCGTTTGTAAAAGTCGACCGCGACGCCCTACTGGATCATTTTGGCAACTTCACTCTTGAATATGTGATCCGCCTGGCACGTCGCATGCCCGGAGAGATGGGAGTGATCATTGAAGGCTATGATGATGAGAGCAAATTCAGCCTCCGACGGTTATATGAACTGGGAGCCCGGTATATTCAAGGCTATAAATATGGCCCAACGCGGCCTGCAATTGATGATCGCTTGCCAGCTAACATAGTTCAGGACATTCGCCATGCATTGGAAGGTTGTTCCTGACAGGCTAACAAATAATTATATCTGGAGTAATAACAATGACTGGAATTGACCCAATCAGTCTGGCTGTGCTCACGAAAGCGATTGATTTTTTATTTGATGAGGCCGGGAAAATCTATCATGAGCACCGTATGTCGAAAAAGCAAGCCAACCCCACCAGAGAATCCCCTTCAGCAACAAGCCATTCTGAAGGGGCAATCACTCTCAAAGAAGAGCTTACCAATCTTAACTTGAACTCACTTGCTCTACAGGATTCAGCCCGGGAGATAGAGCACTGCATGACCCTAATCCATCAATACCGCCACAACCGGCGTTTGGTAGAAACTCAGATGGCGATGCATGGCGGATTTATTTATGCACCTTTACCCTTACAGAATCAACTGAGGAATACCGAATTAGAAATTGAGAGCTGGATAACTCACCTAAAAGAGATTGTCGAAGAAGTTTTTGGCTCCAGCCTGGTTATCCCAGGGATCAAATAGAATTGCCCGGCTCAGAAAAAGGAAATACCTATATCAAGAAACGGACCAGATCCAACAATCTGGCCCGTTTTGTAATATTCAGTATAATGCCCAATTTCCGAATCTAGCACCCGCTATAGGAGCCAACCATGAACCACTCTCCCCTCACCATCGATAAAATCACCCAGCGCTGTTTCATCCTGGGGCAGCAAGGGCTGTACCCCGGCAGGCGCTACCGCGGGCCAGCCGGGGCGGCGGCGGCAATCCAGGCCGGGGCGGTGGTGCAGGTGGACCCGCTCAACGTGATCGCCCGCAACCACGATCTGGCTCTCTTCGGGCGGGTGCTGGATTATTCCCTCCCAATCCTGGAAAACCTGCAATTCGAGCAGCGCCAAGTCTTTGATTACGGCGGGACGGTCTTCATGCACCCGATGCGCGAGCTGCCCCACTGGCGCATCGTCATGGCGCGCAAAGCGCAGGAGCCGCGCCGCCAGAAATTCGCGTCTGAATTCGCGGCGGTTGTAGATGAGGTCTACCAGGCGATTGCCGCCAATGGACCGATGCTGGGGCGTGAGTTCAGCAGCGAGAAAGCCACGCAATGGACCTACCGCTCGCGCAAAGCCAGCGGGCAGGCGCTCTACCACCTGTGGATCAGCGGCGAGCTGATGACCCACAGCCGGGTGCATTTCCAGCGCCGCTTCGACCTGCGCAGCCGGATCGCCCCGCCTGAGCTGGATTTCGCCTCCCCGGTGGAACAGGCCGAAGCTTATTTCGCCCGCAGGCTGTTCCACAAGCTGGGCCTGGTCACCGAACGGGGCTTTCGTAACTGGTGGCAGGGCGATTGCGAGCGCCCGATCAGCCCCGTCGAAGCGCACCAGAGGCTGGAGCACCTGCTGCAAAATGGTGAGGTGGTGCCAGTGATTTTGAAAGAAGACCCAAAGACGCCGCGCTACGTGCTGGCGGAATACCTGCTGGCGCTGGAGATCCTGGCGAAGGGCGAACTCCCGGCGGAGTGGCAGCCTTTGGAGACCACCACGCGCCAGGAGATGGTCCCCCTGGCACCACTGGAAATTTGCACGGCGCGCGGGCGAGCCAAACCGCTGTTCGGATTCGACTACGTCTGGGAGGTGTACAAGCCCGCCGAACTGCGCCGTTGGGGCTACTACACCCTGCCCCTGCTGTACGACGACCGCCTGGCAGGCCGCCTGGATGCCCGCGTGCAGCGGGCTGAGGGCGAGCTGCACCTGCTGGGGTTGTGGGTGGAGCCGGGTGAGACAGTGGACGAGGGCTATCGTACCGCCCTGGCAGCCGGGCTGCGCCGCCTGATGCGCATGGTTGGGGCGGAGAAGGTGGTATGTACAGTGGGTGTGCCTGGCACACCAGGTGTGCCACCCGAGCTGGCCGGCGACCTGGAAGAACGCTGTAAATAATAGCCGAAAGCGTGGGAATCCAGCTGGAGGGGGTTATAATTTAATCGCGCCGTATTATCCAACCTGGAGTTTCCCCCATGCCCAATACCACCTGCGACCTGCACATGCACAGCTATTACTCGGACGGCTGCAATTCACCCGCCGATTTACTGCACTATGCCGCCGACATGGGCCTCAAGACCCTGGCCCTGACCGACCACGACACGCTGGCAGGGCTGGCAGAGGCTCAAAATGTAGCTGGCAAGCTTGGTCTGGAGCTGATCCCCGGGGTGGAGCTGACCACCACCTGGGAGGGCGGCGCGGGTGCCCAGATCGCCGATGTGCTAGGCTACTACTTCGACCCGGTCCACCCGAGGCTGGTGGAGACCTGCCGGCAGGCGCGCCAGGATTTCGATGCGCGTGTGTTCCAAGCCTGCCGGGCGCTGGCTGACCAGGGCATTTACCTGAGCTTCCACGAGCTGCTGGACCAAAACCCACGCTACCCGGGTCCCGGTCAGATGATCCAGGCGCTGATCCAGAATGGGCAGGCGGCGGATTGGATGGCTGGCTACACCCTGTACCAGCAGGTCTGGTCGCAAATCCCCCTACCGCGCCTGAAATTCGCTGAGGGGATCGCCGCCATCCATGCCGCTGGGGGTGTGGCTGTGCTGGCTCACCCGGTCTCAGTGCGCGGGCAGAGCAGCCTGCTGGGGGCAGATGAGCTGGCCCAGATGGTGGCAGCCGGCCTGGACGGGCTGGAGACGGAACACCCGCGCCTTAACGCCGTCGAGCGGGCGCATTTCAGGGCGCTGGCAGACAAATTCAACCTGGCGGTCAGCGGTGGCTCGGACGAACACGGCTGGAATGGGGGCTTTACCCGTATGGGCAGCGAGCTGGTGACTTATGCCATTGTAAATGAATTACAGCGCCGGTCCGCGTTCTACCTGTCCACCTGAAGCTCGCGCAAACCCCTGGTTCAGCCCTGGCCTGAGCCCAACCATTAATCTATACAATTACTTGACATTATTTATACATTATGCTATCATTCCACCCGGGTGTGGAAGATACAATCACGCCAAGCAAGGAAGCAGAATCATGCAAACCCTTCAAAGTAAAACAGCCGTCATCACCGGTGGGACGCGCGGGCTGGGCCTGGCAACCGCCCGGGCTTTTCTGGATGCCGGGGCCAATGTGGTCATCAGCTCGCGCACCGATCAGGCAGTCCAATCTGCGCTGGATACCTTAGCCAGCCAGGGCTACCCTGCCGGGCGCATGGCGGGGACAGCCTGCGATGTGGCTTTTTTTGACCAGGTGCAGGCGCTGGCCGATTTCGCCGTTGCCCGCTTCGGTGGGTTTGAAATCTGGATCAACAATGCCGGGCTCTCCGCCCCGTACGGCCCCACCGCCCATATCCCGGTCGAGTCCTTCCGGGCCGTGCTGAACACCAATATCCTGGGTACCTATCACGGCTCACGAGCGGCGCTGGCCCATTTCCTGCCGCGCCGCCAGGGCAAGCTGATCAACCTGCTGGGCGCGGGCGATAAAAAACCTGTTCCCTACCAGAACGGCTATGCCTCCACCAAATCCTGGATGCGCGTCTTCACCCTAGCGCTGGCAAAAGAGTACTGGGCCAGCGGCGTGGATATCTTCGCCTACAATCCAGGCCTGATGTTCACCGAGATGGTAGAGAAGGTGGACGTGCTGGCAGGCTATGAAAAGCGCGTCAGGATCCTGGAGACGGTGCTGCGCATGTGGGGCCAACCGGCGGAGGTCCCTGCCAAGAAAATGGTCTGGCTGGCATCCGTAGATTCGGATGGCAAGACCGGCAAAGTGTACCGCGAATTAGTCTTCACGCGCATCCTCAGCGGTGCGCTGGCAGAAGCTGGGCGGCGCCTGTTGAAGCGCAACCCCACCCAGCCGCGCCTGAAAATTAATTCAATTCCACCGGCGCTGCCGGATATACCTCTTCCTGGAAACAAATAACCGTGAATTCAACAAATACACCTTCCACGATCCTGGTCACCGGCGCCACCGGCTATGTCGGTGGGCGGCTGGCCCCACGCCTGCTGGAGCTGGGCTACCGGGTGCGCGTCCTGGTGCGCGACCCGCAGCGCCTGCAAGGGCGGGCCTGGTCTGAGCAGGTGCAGGTGGTGCGGGGCGATATCCTGAAACCTGAAAGCCTGAGCACTGCGCTGCAGGGTTGCCAGGCGGCGTATTACATGGTGCACAGCCTGGGCGGGGGCGAGCAGTTCCACGCCCGCGACGTGGAAGCGGCGCGCAACTTCGGAAAAGCGGCCAAAGAAGCCGGGGTGGCGCGCATCATTTACCTGGGCGGGCTGGGCGACGCGGACGCCGAGCTTTCCACCCACTTGCGCTCGCGCCAGCAGACCGGCGCGGCGCTGCGCGAAGCCGGCGTGCCGGTGACGGAATTCCGCGCCGCGGTGATCGTCGGCTCGGGCAGCCTGTCCTTTGAGATGGTGCGCTACCTCACCGAGCGCATCCCGGTGATGATCACCCCGCTCTGGGTGCAGACCCGCATCCAGCCCATTGCCATCCGGGATGTGATCAGCTACCTGACGGCCGCCCTGGAACAGCCCGCCAGCGCCGGGCAGATCATCGAAATCGGCGGGGCGGATGTGCTGACCTACGGCGAGATGATGCTGGGTTATGCACGCGCGCGCGGCCTCAAGCGCTGGCTGCTGCGCGTGCCGGTGCTCACCCCACGCCTGTCGTCTTACTGGGTGCATTGGATGACGCCCATCCCGGCCGGCATTGCCCGCCCGCTGATCGAGGGCCTGCGCAATGAAGTGATCGTGCACGACCCACGCGCCCGCCAGATTTTCCCAGATATCCAGCCGGTGAACTACCAGAGCGCGGTGGAGCGCTCGCTGGCGCGCCTGGAAGCCGGAGCGGTGGAAACCGCCTGGTCGGACGCCCTCACCACCAGCCAGGGCGACCGCACCCCGGTGAATCTGACCACCGAGCAAGGCATCGTCATCGAGCGGCGTGAAGTGGACGTGCAGGCCACTCCTGCGCAGGTGTTCACGGTTTTCTCCGGCCTGGGCGGGGAGCGCGGCTGGCTGGTGCTGAATATTGCCTGGCAGCTGCGCGGCATGCTGGACCGCCTGGTGGGCGGGGTGGGCATGCGCCGCGGCCGGCGCCACCCCGACGAGCTGCGCGTGGGCGATGCGGTGGATTTCTGGCGCGTGGAAGCGATCGAGCCAGGCAGCCTGCTGCGCCTGCGGGCAGAGATGAAAGTGCCCGGTAAAGCCTGGCTGCAGCTCGAAGCCACCCCGCTGGAAGAAGGCCGCACCCGCCTGGTGCAGAAGGCATTCTTCGCCCCCAAAGGCCTGTCGGGCTGGCTATACTGGTACCTGCTGTACCCCGTCCACGCCCTGATCTTCCGCGGCATGGTGCAGCGCATCGGGCAGCGCGCCGCCGAGCTGGCGCAAGCAGCTGATCGAGCGACCAAACTGCAGCCCCAGGCACGCTGAGCATTGGAATAAAAGAGAACATATAAATGAAACGGATCCTGAAAATTACTCTGCTCGTCGTGGCGCTCCTGCTGCTGGCAGGCGTTGCCGGCTTCCTGGTCTGGGCCAACACGCCTCTCGGCCCGGCTCCCGCAGCCCTGGCTGCCCTGGATAGCAGCGCCGATGTAATTGTGAGCCAGGAAACGTGGCTGGTCTTCAGCCCGGCCAGGCAGGAGCCCCGCAATACCGGACTGGTGCTCTACCCCGGTGGGCGGGTGGACCCGCGCAGCTATGCCCCGGCCGCGCACGCCATCGCCGAGGCCGGTTACCAGGTGGTGATCGCGCCCATGCCGCTCAACCTGGCAGTCTTTGCCCCGGATGCAGCCAGCGAGATCATGGCGGCTTTCCCGGAGATCGAAGCCTGGGCAATCGGCGGGCATTCGCTGGGCGGCGCCATGGCAGCCCGCTACGCCTACCAGAATCCTGCCGCCGTGCAGGGGCTGGTGCTGTGGGCAGCTTACCCCGCCAGCACTGACGACCTGTCGGGCTATGCACTCGAAGTGGCGTCTATCTACGCCTCTCTGGATGGGCTGGCGGATCCGCAAACGGTGAGCGGGGCTGCCACCCTGCTCCCCGCAGACACTGCCTGGACTGAAATCGATGGCGGCAACCATGCTCAGTTCGGCTGGTATGGAGCGCAGCCAGGCGATAATCCCGCCAGCCTCAGCCCCACAGAGCAGCAAGCCCAGATCGTCTCGGCCACGCTGGCGCTATTGGAGCGCCTTACCCTTATCAATTCGGATTGAACAGCTATGAAAATTATTATTAAAACCCTGGGTATTTTGATCCTTATCCTGCTGGCAGCAGTGATCCTCCTGCCGCAGGTCATCCCGGTTCCACCTCTGGAAGGCCTGCTTCCCGCTCAGGAACGGGCGGACCCGGACAGCCTGTTCATCGAGGTCAACGACCTGAGCGTGCACTACAAAGCTCAGGGCAGCGGCGAGCCGGTGCTGGTGCTGCTGCACGGCTTTGGCGCCAGCAGCTTCTCCTGGCAGCAGGTGCAGAGCAGGCTGGCGCAGCAGCGCAGCGTGGTGGCCTTCGATCGCCCGGCCTTTGGGCTGACCGAGCGCCCGCTGCAATGGGACGGCCCCAGCCCTTACGGGACTGAGAACCAGGTAGCCCTCACCACCGGTTTGATGGATGCGTTGGGCTTCGAGCAGGCCGTGCTGGTGGGCAATTCGGCAGGCGGGACTGTTGCCGCCCTGACTGCCCTAGAACATCCCGAGCGCGTGCGCGCCCTGATCCTGGTGGATGCCGCCATCTATACCGGCGGCGGCACGCCGGCCTTCCTGCAGCCGCTTTTCCAGACCGGCTGGTTTGACCGGATGGGATTGCTGCTCGCTCGCCAGATCCAGGCCCGGGGGCGCGCTTTCGCCGAATCCGCCTGGCACGACCCCAGCCAGCTCACGCCCGAGATGTGGGCCGGCTATACCCGCCCCCTGCAGGCCGAGAACTGGGACCGCGCCCTGTGGGAGCTGACTAAAGCCAGCCGCCCGCAAAATATCCCCGAGCGCCTGGGAGAGCTCACTCTGCCGGTGTTGGTGATCACTGGCGACGACGACCGCATTGTGCCCACCGCTGATTCAATCCGCTTGGCAAACGCGCTCCCCAATGCCCGGCTGGTGGTGATCCCAAACTGCGGGCATGTGCCCCAGGAAGAATGCCCGCAGGAATTTATCAGCGCAGTCGAAGAATTTTTAAGCGGGCTGGATTAGCCCGTTTGTCAAAGGAGATTTCACATGCCTCAAGTCAAACTGAATACCCCCGCCCCGGATTTCGAGCTAGAGGACTTCCAAGGCCAGAAGATGCGCCTGGCGGATTACCGCGGGCAGAAGAACGTCCTGCTGGTGTTTAACCGCGGCTTTGTCTGACCATTCTGCCGCGCGCATATGGCGCAGTTGCGCCAGGACTACGACCAATTCCAGGCAGCCGGCAGCGAAGTGCTGGTGGTTGGGCCAGAGAATGCCGACGCCTTCCGAAAATACTGGACGGAAAATGAGCTGCCCTTCCGCGGCCTGCCCGACCCTGAACACAGCGTGCTCAAGCTGTACGGGCAGGAAATCAACCTGTTCAAATTTGGGCGCATGCCTGCCCAGGTAGTGATCGACCGGGAGGGGGCAGCGCGCTTTGTGCACTACGGCAAGTCGATGAGCGATATCCCCGAGACGGCAGAAGTGTTGGAGCTGCTGTCAGCGCTGAATGCAGAAACCGCCCAGGCGGCATAACGCCAATATCGAGAAACAGCCCGCTCGCATCTCTTGACCCTTTTCTGGATTAAGGTAGAATTAGGGCCAGCGGGGCGGTGGCGGAATGGCAGACGCAGGGGACTTAAAATCCTCCGATAGAGATATCGTGTGGGTTCAACTCCCACCCGCCCTACTCACGAAACGGGCTGTCTGGAATCAAAACCAGACAGCCCATTTGATTCGCCGCGGCTTCCCTACATTTTGACCGCGGACAGATATTGCAGAATCTCATTGACCGTATTAAGCTTGCCGTAGTCCTTCTCGGGGATATCCACCCCCAGGCGCTCGTGCAGGCCGATCAAGAAGTTGAGATGGTCGAAGGAGTCGATATCCAGGCCTTCGCGCACGTTTTCGTCCAGCTCCAGGTCGTTCGGGTCGGCGCCGGGGGCGACCTTACCCAGCTCTTCCAGGATGATTTGCTTTAGCTCGCTCGTGTTCATAGTTTTTCTACCTCCTGCAGGTTGCGGTTAAACGCTTCGAGGAATATGCCGCCCTTGTGCCCATCCGTGGCGCGGTGGTCGCCCGCCAGGGTGGCTACCAGCACGGGGCGCACGCCCAGCATGCCGTTCTCAGCCCAGGGCTGGTCGATGATCTTCCCCAACCCGACCAGGGCGACCTGGGGCGGGTAGATCACGCCAAACACTTTTTCCACTCCCCGTTCGCCCAGGCTGGTGACGGTGATGGTGGAGTCGGTCAGCTCAGACGAGCGCAGCTTGTTGCCCCGCGTGCGCAAGATCAGGTCGTTCATGGCCTCGCGCAGCTCGTCAAAGGTCTTGGTATCTACATCATGGATGGCGGGGGTGATCAGGCCACCCTGGCGTAGGGCAATGGCAAAGCCGATATGGATGCTCTCGCTGATCTGGTGCGCCCCATCGATCCAGAAACCGTTCAGCTCCGGCACTTCGGTGAGCGCTTTCGCTACCGCTTTGAGCAACACCACCACCGGCAGCAAGCGATCTTTGATGGTACGCTTGGTATTCTCCTCTGCCAGCCAGCGCATGGCGTTGCTCATATCGATGCGCGTCTCCAGGTAGTAGTGTGGGATATCCCGGTTGGCGCGCGACATGGCCGCGGCAATCGCCTGGCGCATAGCAGTCTGGTAATCAGGAGCTTTCTTGGCTTCCGGCGCCGGCGCTGTGGGCGGCGCAGCTTCGACCTTAGGCGGGATCTCGGCCTTAGTTGGTTCTACCACCGGCACCGGCGTAGGTACCGGCTCTGGCGCTGGTGCTGGAGCTGCCTTTTGAGCCTTGGCAGCCGCTTCGATATCAGCGCGCTGGATGGCGCCGCCCGGGCCAGTGCCGTGGATCAAGTTCAAGTCTACGCCCAGATCGGTCGCCATCCTGCGCGCCAGGGGCGAGATGCGCACCGGTCCGGTTGCCACGGGCGCTGCAGCCGGCTGTGCGGCTGGGGCAGCGTCTGGGCCATTCGGTTTAGCAATCTCCACGGTGGGGAGCTCAGCCACCGTGGCAGGCGCTTCTAGGGGTGCTTTGGTTACCTGGTACTCCCCTGGGGCGCAGATCGTCGCCAGCACCTGCCCCACCGGCACCTCCTGGCCTGGTTGGAAGAAGATCTGGTCCAGGATGCCATCCTCGAAAACTTCTACTTCAATGACGCCCTTGGCGGTTTCCACGGCGGCGATGATCTCACCGCGGTGGATGACGTCGCCAGGTTTTTTCATCCATTCAGCCAGGGTGCCAGCGTCCATATCAGCACCCAGGCTGGGCATGCGGAATTCTCCCATCACTGCACCATCTTTCTAACCAGCTCGACAATCGTCTCTGGTTGCGGTAAGGCGGCTTCTTCCATATGGCGAGAGTAGGGCATCGGCACTTCGGCGCTGCACAGGCGCTCCACCGGGCGATCCAGCTCGTAGAAGTGCTGCTCGGTGATGCGGGCGCTGATCTCCGCCGAAAGGCTGCCACTGCGCCAGCCTTCTTCAACGATCAGCACGCGGTGGGTTTTCGCCACCGAGTTAAAGATCGCTTCATTATCCAGCGGGCGCAGCGTGCGCAGATCGATCACTTCGGCATCAATGCCCTCCTGAGCCAGGGTTGCAGCGGCTTTCATGGATTTCGGCAGGCACGAGCCATAGGTGATCAGGGTCACATCGCTGCCGGGGCGGCGCACTTTGGCATGCTCGATATCCACCGGTCCTGGATTGGACGGCACCATCTCCTCCATGTTGTACATCACCTGCTGCTCGAAGATCAGCACCGGGTCAGGGTCTTCGATGGCGGGCCACAGCATACCGCGCATATCTTCCACCGTCCCGGGGGCCAGGATGCGGATCCCGGGGATGTGGGCATACCAGCCTTCCAGGCTGTGGGCGTGCTGCGCGCCCAACTGGCGCCCGGCGCCGGTCGCCATACGGATGACAATTGGCACGTTGAAAATGCCGCCCGACATATGCAAGAAGCTGGCGGCTGTATTCAGGATCTGGTCCAGAGCCAGCAGGCTGAAGTTGACGGTCATGATCTCCACAATCGGGCGCATGCCCCCAAGGCAGGCGCCGATACCGATGCCGGTATAGCCCGACTCGCTGAGCGGGCAATCGCGGATCTTCTCGGGGCCAAACTCGTCAAACAAGCCTTTGCTGACTGCAAAGCAGCCGCCATAGCGGCCCACATCGGCGCCCATCAAGAAGACGCGTTCGTCTTTCAGGATCGCCTCGCGGATCGCCTGGCGCATGCCTTCGCGGTAAGCCATCTTAATCATGCTTTTCTCGCCGATCATGGCTGCCTCCCTTCGGAAACCACATAGCGTGTCAGCTCTTCGACCGGTTCCCAGTGGGCTGCTTCGGCGAAATCTTCCGCTTCCTGGACAATGCCAGCGACTTCTTTCTCAATGGCTGGGATATCGCCTTCTTCCAGCAGACCGCGTTCTTCGAGCACCTGGGTGAACAATTTAATCGGATCACGTTTCTTGGCTTCTTCTACTTCCGCCTTATCGCGGTACAGCTCGGCGTCAAACATGGAGTGTGGCCGGAAGCGGTAGGTGATGGCCTCGATGAAGAAGGGGCCATTGCCAGCACGGATATATTCAGTGGCTTCCTTCGCCAGCGCCTCCACCGCCAGCAGGTCGTTACCATCGACCTGGACCGATTTCATCTTGTAGCTGGCAGCTTTCTCGGCGATATTGGTGTTCGACTCGTGGTAGCGCACAGCGGTGCCCATGCAGTACAGGTTGTTCTCACAGATGAACAGCGCCGGCACTTTCCATAGCACAGCCAAGTTGAGCGCTTCATGGAATTCGCCTTCGGCGACTGCGCCTTCTCCAAAGAAGCAGGCTGTGACATTGGGTTTATTCTGCATTTTATCGGCCAGAGCCAGGCCCACAGCCAGGGGCAGGTGGCTGCACACGATGGCATTCCCGCCGTAGAAGCGCGTGGGACCATCAAACAGGTGCATCGAGCCGCCCCGGCCGCGGGCGCAGCCTTCCAGCTTGCCGTACATCTCGGCCATGATCACATTGGCGCTGACGCCGCGTGCCAGGGCATGCCCATGCTCGCGGTAGGTGGCTACCACGGCGTCTGCAGGGGTTAATGCCTGCATGATGCCTACGGCAATCGATTCTTCGCCAATATACAAGTGCAGAAAACCGCGGATCTTGGCTGCCTGGTACAACTCGGCAGCCTTTTCTTCATAGCGCCGGATCAAGATCATCTGGTGCAGCATGTGGAGCATATGTTGGCGCTCCTCTGCTGTGGTTGGATTGGGTTTGACAGCTTGTTTACTCATCCTGTCGTCTCCAGTGTTGATGTATCGCCCTCGGGCAGCCCCAGCTCACGCGATTTGAGCAGGCGGCGCATGATCTTTCCGCTGCGCGTCTTGGGCAGATATTCAACGAACTCAATCTCTTTAGGGGCCACCGCCGAACCTAGCTTTTTGCGCCCCCAGCCCAGCAGCTCGGTGCGCAATTCATCACAGGGATCGTAGCCGGACTTAAGCGCCACGAAGGCTTTGACCAGCTCGCCGATCACGGGGTCAGGCTTGCCTATCACCCCTGCCTCGGCAACCGAGGGATGCTCCAGCAGGGCGCTCTCGACCTCGAAAGGCCCCACCATGTGCCCGGCGGTCTTGATGATGTCATCGGCGCGGCCAATGAACCAGTAGTAGCCCTCCTCATCGCGCTCCGCCAGGTCGCCGGTGAAATACCAGCCGCCCACGAAGCATTTGTTGTAGCGTTCCGAATCGTTGATGTAACCGCGGAACATGGAGGGCCAGCCAGGCTTGAGTGCTAGCTCGCCTTCCACAGACGGGCGTGTCTCAATCTCCACCTTGCCGTTCTCATCGCGGTGCAGGATGGCGGGGGTGATCCCGGGCAAGGGCTTGCCCATCGAGCCGGGGCGGATGCCCATGCTGTTGTAATTGGAGATCATGATGCCACCGGTTTCGGTCTGCCACCAGTTGTCGTGGATATGCAGGTTCAGCACTTTCTGCCCCCACACCACGGCTTCGGGGTTCAGCGGCTCGCCTACACTGGCACAAAAGCGCAGGTGGCTGAGGTCGTATACTTCGCGGGGTTTGATATCCAGGCGCATCAGCCGGCGGATGGCGGTGGGGGCGGTGTACCAGATGGTCACTTTTTGATCCTGCAGGATCTGGTACCAGCGCTCGGCGTCAAATTCGGCCTCATCCACAATATTGGTGACCCCATGCAGCAGAGGCGCAATCACCCCGTACGAGGTGCCGGTCACCCAGCCCGGGTCCGCCGTGCACCAGAAGATATCCTCGGGGTGCATATCCAGGGCGTATTTGGCGGTCATATAATGCACATAGACCGCCTTGTGCACATGGATGGCGCCCTTGGGCATACCGGTGGTGCCGCTGGTGAAATGCAGGCAGGACATATCTTCCGGATCGGTGGGTGGAATGGTGAATTCCGGGGAAGCCTGCGCCATCAATTTGGGCAGGGAATATACATTTTCTCCCAGATCTTCTTCTATATCGGCGATTAAGACTGCCTTTAGGGCGGGCAGTCGCTCCCATATTTCCACAATTTTCTTTTTATACTGCTGCTTCGTGGTCACCAGGACCTTGGCTTCGCCGCGCATCAGGCGCTGGTAGATCGGTTCTGGTCCAAAAGCGGAAAAGAGAGGACAAAAGACACTGACATTTTTTAGCGCGCCAAGGGCAGCAATATAAAGCTCGGGGATGCGGCCGGCCAGGACAGCCATCCGGTCGCCTTTTTCCACGCCAAAGGAGCGGAGGACATTGGCAAAACGGTTGGTTTGTTCCTGAAGTTCACCATAGGTGAAATCCATCACCTCGCCGTCTTTGCCCAGCCAGCGCAGCGCCAGCTTATCGCGCAGGGGGCCATTGGCATGCCGGTCCACCGCTTCATGGGCGATGTTGATCCCACCGCCATTGGGGAGGCCGTCGAGCTCGTGATGAATCTGGTCCCAGTTAAATTCTGCATACGTTGTTGGATAGTCCAGCAAATTCGGCAGGACAGACCAGGACTTGGGATCTTTCTCAATCGGTTGGAACTCCATATTTGCCTCCTTTTTGAAGGCCAGTCGCAATGAGTTGATGATTTAAAACAAACGCTGGCGCTTGAGACTCTACACCCAGTCATCGGTGAAGATTACAGGGACGGGGAGAGAACAATGCACCAGCCATATTTACTCCGGGGTGATGAGCACTATCCTGGTTTTGTGGTTCTTGTCTGGATGAGGATGCCGCCACATCGGTTTAAGTTTGCAGCAGCGGTTGATCCCGGTGG
>Ga0105107_10001306_pt1 | contig 16091 bp, 15 predicted proteins | sample PPLLaktember2015_6_FD_79335 | JGI IMG/M metagenome (GOLD analysis project Ga0105107, IMG submission 79335) | Freshwater sediment microbial communities from Prairie Pothole Lake near Jamestown, North Dakota, USA - PPLs Lake P8 Core (1) Depth... | ecosystem: Environmental > Aquatic > Freshwater >...
TAGTAAAAAACAAGTAACTTTGCGGATTCATGGAACAAAAAGCATTTAAATCGGGGTTTGTTAGCATTGTCGGTAAGCCTAATGTCGGTAAGTCTTCCCTGATGAACAGGCTTGTCGGTGAGAATCTGTCCATAATTACCGCAAAAGCTCAAACTACCCGCCACAGGATCATGGGTATTCTCAACGGGGACGATTACCAGATCGTGTACTCCGATACACCCGGTATCCTCGAGCCGAAGTACTCGTTGCATGAAGCGATGATGAACTATGTTAAGGTTTCGCTCGAAGATGCCGACCTTATTCTGCTGGTTGTGGAACTTAATGATAAATGTGAGGATCAACTTTTCGAACGGTTTCGGAAAATGGACAAACCGATCATTCTGCTGATCAATAAAGTCGACCTGGCCAAAGGATCGCAGGTTCAAGACAAGGTCGAATACTGGAAAGAGTCACTGCAAAATACCCGTGAAATTATTCCTGTCTCGGCGAAAAGCGGATTGAACGTAAACCGGATCCTGGAGGTGGTGAAGGGTTATCTTCCGGTTCACCCTCCGTTTTTTCCTGCCGACGAATTTACCGATCGCTCGGAGAGGTTCTTTGCATCGGAGATCATACGGGAAAAGATCTTTCTGAATTACGAGGAGGAGATTCCCTATAGCTGTGCGGTCGCCATCAATTCCTTTAAGGAGGAGAAAGATATTATCAGGATCAGCGCGGAAATTTACGTTGAACGCGACAGCCAGAAAGGTATCCTTATCGGAAAGGCCGGAAGTTCGCTCAAGAAGGTTGGAATGGAAGCACGTAAAGACATGGAAGTTTTTTTCGGAAAAAAGATCTTCCTGGAAACGCACGTGAAAGTTGCAGGGAACTGGAGAAAGGAAAAAAACCGGTTGAGGCAATTCGGATACCTCGAATGATAGGGCACTTGAATTTTATCAGACGAAAAACATCATCGTATAAATGGCAAATATCGTTGCAATTGTAGGCAGGCCTAATGTTGGAAAGTCCACCCTCTTTAACAGGTTGATCGAAAAACGGCAGGCGATCATGGATGATGTGTCGGGAGTGACACGTGACCGACATTACGGGTACGCCGAATGGTGTGGGAAATACTTTACGGTCATCGATACCGGAGGTTATGTCACGGGTTCAGAAGACAAGTTTGAATCGGAAATAAGGAAGCAGGTCAAGCTGGCAATTGATGAAGCTTCGGCAGTTATTTTCATGGTCGACTGCAAGGATGGGCTCACGGGATTTGACAAAGATTTTGCCAACGTACTCCGCACTTCAAAAAAACCAATCTTCATTGCGGCCAACAAGGCAGATACACCGGAAAAGACTATGCATTCAGCTGAGTTTTATGAATTAGGGCTCGAAGGCGAAGTTTTTCCAGTATCCGCCGAGAATGGAAGCGGCACAGGTGAATTGCTCGACGCGGTAGTAAAGATATTTCCATCCGAAGGTGTGGAGGACCCGTATGCCGGAATTCCGAAAGTTGCAATTCTCGGAAGACCCAATGTAGGAAAGTCCTCTTTCCTGAACGCTCTTCTCGGAACCGAACGCAGTATCGTCACAGACGAAGCAGGGACTACCCGGGATGCAATCCATTCCCACTATACGATGTTCGGCAAGAATTTTATCCTCATCGATACTGCGGGAGTGCGTAAAAAAGGAAAGGTCAAAGATGACATAGAGTTCTATTCCGTGCTGCGATCCCTTAAAGCGCTGGAAGAGTGTGATGTGTGTATTATCATTATCGATGCCGAGCGGGGAGTAGAAGCACAGGACGTTAATCTTGTAAGTCTCGCGCAACGTCAGGGTAAAGGAATGGTACTCATGGTGAATAAATGGGATCTTATCGAAAAAGACACCAAGACGTCGGAAAAATTCCGAAAGGACATACTCGAAAAACTGGCGCCGATCGATTACATTCCCATTCTCTTCACCTCTGTTCTCAACAAACAACGCATCTACCAGGTGATGGAAAAAGCGGTGGAGGTATATGCGAACAAGACGAAAAAAGTACCTACCTCCAAGTTAAATGACACGATTTTGCCTATGATCGAACGAAATCCTCCACCTTCCATTAAGGGAAAGATGGTGCAGATCAAATACATTACACAGGTAACTGCGAGATTTCCATCGTTTGCATTCTTTTGTAATCTCCCTCAATACATCCAGCCCTCCTATCAGCGCTACCTAGAGAACAGAATTCGGGAAAATTTCGACTTTGAAGGGGTTCCTGTGAGGCTCATTTTCCGAAAAAAGTAATATTTTCTTACCCGCAAGTTGCGTTTTATTCAATACTCTTATATTTGCAATGAATTAAAACCTGTAAACTATGAAAAAATTAATCGCATTATTGATGGTCTGCGGCTTTGCAATGACTTTTGTTGCTTGCGGCGGTGGCTCCCAAAAGGAGGCTGAAACCGAAGATGCAATGGAAGCTCCTGCAGCCGAAGAACCTGCTCAAGCTGAGACTGATACTACTCAGCAAGATACTACCAATGTTCAATAATGATCTGAACAGACTATTTATCAGAAAAAGGCTTTAGATCTCTAAAGCCTTTTTTGATGCCTTATGAATCCGGAAAAGATATATTCTATCCTCCATGCGCACGTTCCAGATACTGCGCTTCACTATTGCTGTCAACTCTGGAACGAGACTCCTTTCCAACTAAAAATAACCCGTACGCGGCAAACAAAAGTCGGCGACTTCACGAGTAAAAAGAGCATCGCTCAACCACGCATTACGCTTAACCATGAGTTAAACCCGTTTCTTTTCCTGATCACGTATATTCATGAAGTTGCCCATCTGCGTGTACATCTGCACCACGGCAACCGCGTGGACCCGCATGGCGAAGAGTGGAAGAGAAGATTCTAGATTCTTTTGCAGCCGGTGCTGACGTACGATGTATTCCCGGAAGAAATCCTGATCGAATTACAGCGACACATGATCAATCCCAGGGCCAGCTCCTTTGCCGATACAGAACTGACAAAGATCCTTCGCCGCTATGACAAGGATGCAGGACAATACGCTACTTTATCCGATATCCCCGAAGGGAGTATCTTTCGCTTCCAGGGAAGATTTTTTAAAAAAGGAAAGATCCGCCGAACCCGTGTGCTTTGCCACGAAGTAAAAACAAAACGACATTATCTGGTCCCCTCTGACGTACTTGTCAGCGGCGTACAATTGAGTTTCTTTTAGCAGAAACTGAATGAATCCTCACGCAGGAGGGCTTTGCCCGCCGAAGTGTCTCACGCAGGAGGGCTTCGTGGCTAAGTACTACAACGTCTCCTCCAGCCACTTGAAAAACTCCTTCTGCCACACGAGTGCATTCTGAGCCTTCAACACCCAGTGGTTCTCTTCGGGAAAATATAACAACTTGCTCTTGATGCCGCGCAGCTGTGCAGCCTGGAACGCCTCCAGCGCCTGCCCTATGGGCACGCGAAAATCCCTTCCCCCCTGAACGATCATGATCGGTGTATTCCATTTATCCACAAAAGCACTGGGGTCAAACTGCTGATAGGTCTTTTGCGCCTTCGCATTCTCCTTTTCCCAATAAGGACCACCCATATCCCAGTTCACAAACCAAAGCTCCTCCGTTGTTCCGTACATGCTCTTCAGGTTGAAAACACCGTCATGCGAAATGAAAGTCCTGAAACGGTTATTGTGAATGCCGGCGAGGTAGAAGACGGAATAACCTCCATAACTCGCGCCCACACATCCCAACCTGCTTCTGTCAACAAAACTCTCCTTTGAGACTTCGTCAATGGCCGTGAGATAATCATCCATCACCTGGCCAGCCCAGTCCTTGCTTATCTGCTCATTCCAGGCTACACCAAAGCCCGGCATACCCCTGCGTGCCGGCGCGACAACGATGTATCCATTCGCTGCTATCAGCTGAAAATTCCAGCGGAAGGAGTAGAATTGCGTCAACGATGATTGCGGCCCACCCTGACAATAGAGGAGCGTGGGATATTTCCTGGAGGGATCAAAACCCGGGGGGTAGATGACCCATACCAGCATCTGCTTTCCGTCAGTGGTCTTTACATATCGCTTCTCAATTTTGCTGAGCGTTAAGTTATTGTAAACGCCATTGTTGACGGACGTAAGCTGCGTGAACTTTCCGGACGATAAATCCACTTTAAATAATTCGGTGGCATGATTCATATCCGTTCTTGAAACGACGAGCTCATTTACTACCTGCCCGACGATTCCCGTCACGTCAAAGTCACCATTTGTGAGCTGTTTAACCACTGGGAGTTTTTTGGTCAGTCCCGGATTATCGACTTCATAAAGCTGAATCGTGCCGTCTACGGGAGCTGTGAAAAAAATTTTTCTGCCATCCTGGCTCCAGGTAAAACTGTTGACAGTTCCGTCCCAGCGACTGGTAAGGTTCGTCACCGTTGCACCGTTCTTCACGACGATATCATTTTTATCGGATTCGTATCCGTCCCTTTTCATACTTAACCATGCGAGGGTCCCCTGCTCCGAATAGACCGGGTGTGTATCGTACCCCGCCATCCCTTCGGTAAGGTTGGTGGTTTTTCCCGTTCCGACCTCAAAAGAGTAGATATCCGAATTTGTGCTCAAGGTGTAATCGGTACCCGCTTTCTTCTTCGCTACATATACGACAGCCTTGCTGTCCGGACTCCATGTGTAATCCTCCTCGCCACCAAAAGGTTTCTGCGGACACTCAAACGGCTCACCCTCCATGATATCCTTGCCGGCGCCGGACTGTCCATTTACCAGGGGATGAATAAACAAGTGACTGAAGGCGCCATCCTCCCATTGATCCCAATGGCGATAGCTCAGGCTTTCATATATCTGCACATTTGATTTTTCAAGCTCCGGGTAAAAGTCCTTTCCGTAAACTTTTTGAACTTTCACTTCCGTCGCCACGATACGATATTTTCCGTCAGGAGAAAGGTTCCTCTCCCTGATCAACCCACCCGTACCCGCAAGCTCTCTGGCAGGACCGCCTGCAAGGGGAACGGAATAAGTTTTGACCTGGCTGGTGTTTTCACGAACATCAGGGATGCTCACGCTGTAAATAAGCTGCTGACCATCCGGAGTGAGGCCCACCGCACTCACCCTGCCCAGTTGCCATAAGCGTTCGGGAGTCATCACGTTTTGCGCCTGCCCCTGATAAAAAAGTATCGCGGCAGCAAGCAGGAAAAAAGCCTTCTTCATTTCTAGCTCTTGTTTTTGATGTTTAACAGATCGATCATAAGGTTAAATGAGTCGATAGAGGATGGGTTGTTAAACTTGAGCGGTTTAACGATATAGCCTGAAACACCCAGCTTTTGAGTCATTTCTTTATCCTCTCTTTCCTCCGAGGTGGTAATAATAAAAACTTTTACGTCTTTCCATTCACTTTTCTTCCGAATATTACTCAGCAGCTCGAGACCGTTCATTTTAGGCATGTTCAGATCAAGCAGGATAATATCGGGCTTCACGCCGCCGGAAGCTGAAAGCTCATTGAGGTAAGCGAGGGCCTCTTCACCATTCTTTGATACATGCATTTTATACAGAATATCCATCCGGCTCAGTGTCCTTCGTGCATCCATGACATCCAGCGTGTCATCTTCCACAAGCAGAATGTTAATTACGTTCACATTATCCATATCACATTATTTTGGCCATGTAAAAGAAAAAGTCGTTCCGTTTCCGGGTTCTGATATTAAGGTGATCTTTTGTCTTCGGTCATCGAGAATTTTTTTCACGATGGCCAAACCCACACCCGTACTTTCAAAGCTATCGCGTTCCTGCAGTGTCTGAAAAATTGCAAATATCTTATCATGGTATACTTTTGATATACCGGGTCCGTTGTCTTCGACAAAAAATTCGTAATGGTCGTTCGGTCTCCTGACATATACTTTGATATAACCATCGGGTTTGTCGTGGTATTTGATAGCATTGCTGATCAGGTTGGACAACACCTGCTGAAGGGGAATCCTTTCAGAATATATCTCCGGGAGATTCGGCTGGATTTCCAGTCTTAGACCCGGCTTCTGCACCAGATTCTCGGTTATATCCTGCAAAAGCGCATTGAGATTTATGTACTCCCGCTGAAGATTTTGTTTTCCGACCCTCGCATATAGCAAGATACCCCTTATCATGTTTTCCGCGCGCAACAGTCGGCCCTTGATAAGTTGAATGTACTCACTGATCTTAGGTGGAAGTTCAGTGCTGTGGTCCTCTTCAATCCAGGTGATCACGTTATCAATGCCGCGCAGGGGAGCTTTGAGGTCATGAGAAACAATGTGTGCAAACTGATCCAACTCCTCATTTTTGCGTTGCAGCAGCCGGATGTTCTCCGACAGAACTTCCGCCATGTGGTTCAGCGAACTGGCAAGCTGGCTCAATTCATCGTTTCCCCTGTCAGCTGTTTTCACTCCGTAATTTCCTGCAGCGATGGTATTGGCCATTTTTACCATGGCCATGATGCGGGTGGAAATCCTGTAAGCAAGAAAAAGGGAAATGAGAAATCCCAGCACAATTGAAAAGGTTGTGAGGTAAAAAGAGATCGTGCGGGTTTGTCGGATCGATTCGGACAGCAGCCTGCTTCGCGCGGTGCGCAACTGGTATTCAAAGTTGGTAAAGTCCCTGAATTTTTGCTGCAGTCTCCGGTTAATGTTTATTTCGGTACCAATCACCATTTTTTCCTGATACAGTGCATTATACGCCGCTAAACTGCTGTCAGAGCGGATCGCTGCCTTTTTTGCCCTGATCAGCGGGTCAGCAAAGTCATGCATCCAGTCATTATTCAGCTTTACCAGCTCTCTGAGCGATATGCTCTGACCCGATGTATCCGGAATGATAGCCTGAAGTTGCTCAAGTATTTTAACGTTCTCCTGCGCAGCAGAATCATAGGACTGAATAAAGTGATCCTCGGCGGACAACAGATAGCCTCTCAAACCACTCACCATGCTCAGTATATTGCGCTGAAACCGGTTGCTCTGTTGCATGACGATGGTGGACTTTTCAAACCATTCTGAATTTTCATTTACCTTCTCAGCCTGCTTATAATTGATGTACGTTGTGATCGTAAACATGATCAAAATGAAAAGAAAACCTAAAAAAATCAGGTGGGATATCTTCATAGACGATTTTAAACACAAGAGATTGATCCGGAGGCTATACCCGGTTGAGCTACTAAGTGGGGGCTCAAATATACGAACTATTTAATCACCTTACAGACTGCTGTAAACCTTGTACAAATCAAGAAATATTCACTTTCAGAAGCGAATGGAATATTCATTTTTTTGCTGGTTTCCCCAAAAAATTTCAATAATAGGCACTTCAGGTATCTGTTTTTTATATCCCTGCGTTGTACTATTATTATTATTAAATGTAGTTTATCCTGTGTTTCTTAACTCACGTCCACCCCTTGCAGAGCGCATGCGGCCTTCCCGACTGGATGAGCTGATCGGACAGGAACACCTTACGGGGAAGGGCAGCGTCATCCGGAAAGCCATACAATCCGGCAACATTCCTTCCATGATATTATGGGGACCTCCGGGGGTCGGAAAGACGACCATTGCCAATATCATTGCAAATGAGGTAAAAAAGCCTTTCCACACATTGAGCGCCGTCAGTTCTGGAGTAAAGGAAGTAAGGGAGGTCATTGAAAGAGCAAAAGTGTCTCAGCGCGCTATTTTGTTCATCGACGAAATTCATCGTTTTAACAAATCACAACAGGATGCCTTGTTGGGCGCCGTCGAGAAAGGTATCATTACCCTCATCGGCGCAACGACCGAAAATCCTTCCTTTGAAGTCAACTCGGCCCTTCTTTCCCGCTGCCAGGTGTATACACTGAAACCCCTCGAAGAAGATCAGTTGATGGCGCTCGTCAGCCAGGCGATGCAAAAAGATGAAGTGCTCAAGGAACGCAAGATCACGATCCGTGAACACGAGGCGCTATTGAATATCTCCGGCGGCGATGGCCGGAAGTTATTAAACCTCATTGAACTGATCTCCGATTCTGTGGAGGGTGAGATTGAAATCACTGATGACCTCGTGATGGATGTCGCTCAAAAACACATCGCCTTATATGACAAGAGCGGCGAACAGCATTACGACATCATTTCCGCCTTTATCAAATCCATCAGGGGGAGCGACCCGAATGCAGCCGTATATTATCTTGCCCGGATGGTGGAGGGAGGTGAGGATGTTAAGTTCATTGCACGAAGGATGCTCATCCTCGCCTCCGAGGATATCGGCAATGCCAATCCCACGGCGCTGATCATGGCAAACAATACTTTTCAGGCTGTGAATGTGATCGGATATCCCGAAGCCAGAATTATTTTATCGCAGTGTGCTGTTTACCTGGCCGCTTCCGCAAAGAGTAATGCCAGCTACATGGCCATCGAGAATGCGCTGGGAAAAGTCCGGGAAACCGGAGATCTGTCAGTACCCTTGTCCATCCGGAATGCGCCAACACGGCTCATGAAGAACCTCGGTTACGGAAAGGACTACAAATATGCGCACTCGTACGAAGGGAACTTTGTTGCAACGGAATTCTTACCTGACGATATAAAAGGAACAAAATTTTACGATCCTGGTAATAATCCGCGGGAGGAAGAGTTAAGAAAGTACCTGAGGAGCCTTTGGAAAGAGAAGTATGGATACTGATCGTGAGTTGTCACCGTGGCGGGGTATCGCCGGAAACTGACAGCCATAACTAATCCGGGAAAATTTGCAGAAATTGCAGTAAAATCGAGAAAGGAGAGAACGAACATGCAACGCGTCATATTGGAATCGGCGCCTGAGTTTGTGGTGGTTTGCATCATCGCAGGGCTGGCCTATGCGGGAATCCAGTACTTCAGGACGAAACACCCCTGGAGCAAGAGCATGAACACATTGCTTTTCTCCGTCAGGGCGGTACTAGCATTCTTTCTTGCCTTTTTATTGCTGGGCCCGATCGTAAAACAGGTATCCAATATTTACGAGAAACCTGCCTTTCTCATCCTGCGAGATAACTCGTCTTCTGTAGGGGAGGCGACGGATTCCACAGGACTTCTGTCCCTCCACCAGAAACTCACTGAAACGGAGGAGCTCCTTCAGAACAAAGGTTATGAATCCGAAATCCATACCCTCACCGAAGACGAAAGCGCCGCCTTCAACTATTCCGCCCCGAGCTCCGACATCAATGGCGCGCTGAAAAGACTTGCAAACCAATATGAAGGAAAAAATGTCGCCGGTGTAATCCTGGTTTCCGACGGTATTTACAATGCAGGCCTTTCACCGCTGTATGCGAATTATAATTTCCCTGTTCACACCGTAGGCATCGGCGACACGACTGTCAGGGCCGACATTGCCCTGAAGAATATCGCTTATAACAAGATTGCCTACCAGGGAAACAAATTCCCGCTGCGCGCGGAAGTGCAGGTGAAAAACATTCCTTCCACGGACATCACAGCAACGCTGTTGAAACGGGGAAAGGTGATCGAACGACAAAATAAAAAATTTACTCCGGGTCAACTGCTCACATTTGATTTTCAGCCATTGGCCGATGAGCAGGGCATTCAGAAATACGACATTCAAATCGAAACCCGTCCTGAGGAGTACAATACAAAAAACAACCGTTCGTCGGTTTTTGTAGAGGTTGTTGAAGGAAGGAAAAAGATCCTTTGTGTGGCCGCATCCCCTCATCCGGACATCAAAGCACTTCGCGAGGTAGTCACAAAAAATTCAAACTATGAGTTTATACTCCATATTCCGGATGTGAGTCAGCAGCAAGCCAGCGAGATGACACCTGACAAGATCGACCTCGTGATCTTTCACCAATCACCGGATCTCCGCGGAAAAACCACCGCGCTCTTTCAAAATTTCATGCAGAGCAAGTCCTCTATCCTCGTTATCCTTGGCCATCAGACCGACCTCAGACAATTTGCGCGACATAATCTTCCGCTTCGTTTTGAAGCACCACCGAGGGAATATGACGAAGTCACACCTGTCGTCAATCCTGCATTAACGCATTTCAGTATTTCCGCCGAAGCGAGTTCTACATTCTCAAATTTTCCTCCCGTTTCTGTTCATTTCGGGAAAATGCAGATACCAGCGGGAGTATCTCCGGTACTCTTTCAAAGAGTGGGAAGTGTTACTACTGACAAGCCGCTATTGCTTCTGTCAGCAGACGACACCCGGAAGATCGGCCTCATGCTGGGCGAAGGACTCTGGCGTTGGCGGTTGAATGAATTCGACAGGACGGAAAACACTCTTTATTTCGATGAGGTTTTTGGGAAACTTATCCAGTTCCTCAGCACCACTGAAGATAAAAGAAAATTCCGGAGCTATCCCATCCGCCAGGAATTTTCCAATACTGAACCTGTCATCTTTGAAAGTCAGGTGTACAACGACATTTTCGAACCTGTATATGGCAACACCGTGGAAATCGATGTCACCCACGAGGGCGGCCAGCGCACAAATTACAGTTATGTGATCAGTCCCGGCAATACCCGTTATCAGATCGGAGGCCTGAAGGAAGGCGTGTACCGTTACCGTTCGAGAACGCAACTCAGTGGCCAAACGGAAGAGGTTCGCGGGGAATTTGCCGTCGTAGAGCGGCAGGCTGAATTGCAGAACCTCACGGCGGACTTTGATCTGCTGAGAAGGCTGTCCGACAACACGGGAGGAAAATTCTACACAGTCTCGCAGGTAGATAACCTGATTTCCGACCTTCAGAAGACGGAGGCAACCAGCGTGATCCACTCAGAAGAAACCTATGATTCCCTCATTAATCTCAAATGGGTCTTCTGGGTATTAGTCATTCTCGTGACCGCGGAATGGGGACTGAGGAAATTCTATGGGTCGTATTGAAGCGGCGCGATTCGAGGACCTCTATCGCGCAAACAGATCTTTCAGTGCCTCCTGAATCGTCGGAAATCGAAATACAAATCCCGCTTTCTGGATTTTAGCGCAGGAAACCTTTCCCCCGTGCAGTACAAATTCAGCAACTTCGCCTGCAATCAGCTTCACTATAAAACCGGGAACAGGTGGGAGCCATAACGGTCTTTTCAAAATCTTTGCAATCTCTTGCGTCAGCTTCTTATTGGTTACCGGCTCCGGAGCAACCGCATTATACACTCCCGTCATCGACGGATCTTCTATGGCTTTGATATAAATATTGCAAAGGTCATCGAGGTGTATCCAACTGACGAACTGCTTTCCCGAGCCGAGCGGGGCACCAACAAAAAATTTTACCGGTGTTGCCAGTTTCTTCAGCGCTCCTCCCTCCGGATTCAAGACCGCCCCTGCCCGGATCTTGACTACACGCAGCCCCTTTTTTCCTGCTTCATCCACCTCATTTTCCCATGCAATGGCTACACGCGCCAGGAAATCGTCAGCCGGAGGATCCGATTCCTGAAACGGAGTCTCCCTTTCTTTCAACCCATAGTAGGTGATTCCCGATGCCGTTATGAAAACACTCACGCGATGCTGTTCCTTCGAGAGCGTTTCGCACAATAACCGTGTCGGTTCCGTACGACTTGACAATATCTCCTGTTTTCTTTTTTTATTCCACCGTTTATCTGCAATGCCCGCTCAGGCCAGATGAACGATTGCATCAACATCACTTATGGCCCGTGCGTCGATTTTTTTTCGGGAAGGATCCCAGAGAAAAGTCCGGATGCCTTCTCCCTTACTTCGACCCAGGTGAGAAACATTATGCCCTTTTTCCAATAACAACCTTGTCAATCTGGTACCGATCATGCCGCTACCTCCGGTGATCAATACATTTTTCGGTTTTTCCATCGGCATTGCACCGGCAATTTTGTGTAGTTTTGCGTTGGTATTTTCCCTCAATATAACATGAAGGCGCTAATAATGTTTTCACTTCTTGCGTGGTCCCTTCCTTTCGGAGGACACAGTCAGTCCATTCAGGTAAAAAAAGAACCCTCCACGATCAACTCGAGGAATACCATCGGGTACCAGACCGAGATCCTCGCCTCCGAAGAGGAGGTCAGGAATTACCTTTCGAAATACTTAAAAGCCCTCGGAAAGACAAAACAATCCGGCGACTACACGACCATGGCGGAGCCACTTGTTGGCGGCAGGAAATATACAACCACGCTCTATGCTGCAGTAAAACAACTCGAAAAAACTACCGCCGTCTGGATGGGCATGCCGTCGGAAAGCGGGGAAGAATCCGCCGCGGATCGGGACATTGAAAAGCTTGTGCATGATTTCGCCGTGGCATATCACAGGGATAAGATCCAACTGCAGATCGATGAGTCACTTCGCGCATTGCAGGCAGTGGAAAGACAGCAAACGCGTCTTGTCAATCAAAACAAGGATCTGAACATCAGGATTGAGAACAACAAACGGCAAAAGATCGAGCTGGAGAAATCGCTCCTTAACAACAGAATGGAGTTCATGGAACTCACCGGGAAACTCGTAGCAAATACAAAAGCTCAGGATTCTGTGGCGATCGCTACCGAACAAATCAAAAAAGCGGTAGAGATCCATCAGGAGAGACAAAAGAGTGTGAATTGACAAGTTTGTGAAGATCCCGAGCGCAGCATGAAAGGCAGCCATGGATAATCCTCCTCCGGGGCCTGTTCACGCCATGTCAATGACAACGGACAAAGTCACTCATCTGTTGATCGGCACTTTCAGCAAAAGGTTCTTAATGATATCCGGGGTCGTCACGTTATCCGCTTCCGCTTCGTAATTCAGAAGGATGCGGTGATTCATCACGTCAAGAGCGACTTCCTTGATGTCTTCCGGAAGGACGTAATCGCGACCCTCCATATAGGCCAGCGCTTTTGACGCAAGGTTCAGATTGATACTCGCGCGGGGTGACGCCCCAAACTGGATGTAGTGGGCGTGTTCGGTCAGTTTATACTCAAGAGGTTTGCGCGTTGCATATACAAGTTCTATGATATAGCGCTCCAGTGATTCAGAGATCTGCACACGGTTTACCTGCTCGCGGATGCCGAAAATATCATCCTTGGTCAATATGGTGTTGACATGAAAATCAAACTTCATGTTCGAGATCCGGCGCATGATCTCCATTTCCTGATCTTTAGATGGGTAGTTAACAAACACTTTCATCATGAAACGGTCGACCTGAGCTTCGGGAAGGGGATAAGTACCTTCCTGGTCGACGGGGTTTTGTGTGGCCATCACGAGAAACGGCCGGTCTAATTGAAAAGTCGTTTCTCCGATCGTTACTGTCTTTTCCTGCATGGCTTCCAGCAGGGCGGACTGAACCTTTGCCGGTGACCTGTTGATCTCGTCTGCGAGAATAATATTGGCAAAGATCGGACCCTTTTTGACCTCGAATTTTCCGTCTTTCTGATTGTAGATCATCGTTCCCACCAGGTCGGCAGGGAGAAGGTCCGGGGTGAACTGAATGCGCTGAAAATCGAGGTGCAGCACCTGTGCAAGGGTGCTGATGGTAAGGGTTTTTGCCAGTCCGGGGACACCCTCGAGCAAGATGTGCCCGTTGGTGAACAGCCCGATTAAAAGACGATGAACCATGTATTCCTGACCAACCACTACCTTGCCTACTTCCGAAATTACCTGCCGGATCTTTTCTTTGTGTTCCTGGTGTTTCTCGACTTCTACCACATCCATGTTTATACTTTATTAAATAATCCGCCAAAAATAGTGTAATTATCGAAACATCGGTTCAGTTTTTTTGACAGAACGTTATTCAACAATACAAAAGGTGGCATGAGCCGGGTATTCGTCATAGGGGATATTCACGGGGCCTACCGCGCATTGCGGCAGTGTCTTGAAAGGTCGCACTTCGACTACGAAAATGATCATTTGATCTGCCTTGGCGACGTATCCGACGGATGGCCGGAAACCAGGGCCTCCATAGACGGACTGATGCGTCTCAAAAACCTGACATACATTCTCGGTAACCATGACTGGTGGACGCTGGAGTGGATGCTTCACGGAACGATTGAACGCGTCTGGCATTCGCAGGGTGGGAAAGCAACCATTGATTCCTACCGGGAAGGGGTCCCTCCCGCTCACATCAAATTCTTATCCGACGCCCTTCTGTATTACAAGTATAAAAACAAACTTTTTGTTCATGCCGGCATTGACCCGTTTATCCCCCTCGAACAACAGGACCGGCATACTTTTCTGTGGGACCGGTCCCTGGCTTCCCTGGCGCTCAGCAAATACGAAAATTCCTCTCAGGGGAAACTCTCCTCCTTTGATGAGATCTATATAGGACACACACCCATTCACTATCCTACACCGATCATGTCTTTAGGGGTGTGGTTGATGGACACCGGCGCAGGCTGGTCCGGCACTCTGTCCATGATGGATGTTGACACCAAGGACATGTTCATCAGTGACCCCGTGCCTTCACTGTATCCCGGAATCGAAGGAAGAAAAAGAAAATGATCCGCTGGTCACACGGTCAGCGAATCCTGATAACTGCCGGGATTTATAGATAACGCTCTGTCGATAACGCTGCTTACTTCATTGGAAATCCGAAAAGAGATTTTATGCTTCACCCGGTCGGTATGTTCACGAAGAAGTAAACGCGACAGTTCAATACAAAAAAGTGTTTGTGGCTTCGTGGCTTCGCGGCAAAAGATCATCTCTGAATGTGATCACCTCCGAACCCCGCGGGTTCATCAGATATGAATTGATCAGGTTCTGCACCGTTGGTGTCTCAATGCTTTTCCGGACGTACATCCTCGCCGATTCCATATCGCAGATGGAAGCATCGCGCCCGATAAAGCCAAAGCCGAAATAGTTGCCTTCCTCGACAAGGACCAGCGATTGCTCATCCTGGTGGCGGCCTTTTCCGATGATGGCTGCACTGCTTCCTTTTTCGTGGAAAGAATGAATAGCATTCTCCGCTCTTTTATTGTAAGCCTTTGCTGTTTCCACGCCCATACAGGCCCCCCGGCATTCCCCTGTCTGATACTCAAAGCAGAGCCCTTTGGAAACCTGCAATCCGGAAAGCTTCGGGCAAAGGTTATTTTCCCGCACCTTCTGCCATAAGAAATTCCAGGCATCGCCTTTTGTCGAAAACCGGATCAACGGGTGAGATCCGCGGGTGACCATGTTCACAGAAAATCGCAGGAAGCCATTCCTGTCTTCATAGTCGTAGATACCCCACTCCTCCACGCGATATTTCTGGGCCTGATTGTATTTTGGCCACAGCTGTCTGATCTCCTTTGACTCCAGTATCAGGGCGATCAATTCGTTGCCCGTAAGTTCATAGCTGATGTGATGGATGTCATGACGGATCTTCGAGCGGCTCCATTCCCTCGCATCACCGGTGAAATGTCCGGCGATACGTTTCTTGATGTTCACTGCCTTGCCAACATAAATAACATTGCCACGCGCATCGTGGAAATAATAGACGCCGCATTTTGCCGGGAGTTTGTCGAATTCTTCTTTGGAAAGGTTCGGTGGAAGGATGGTTTCGCCTGAATTTTTCTTCAGCGCCTTGAGAATGTTGTTGTCGCGGTCGCGTTGCAAAAGCTGGTCGAAGATCTTCACCGTGGCAGCCGCATCCCCACCGGCGCGGTGGCGGTTGGCAATCTCAATTCCGAGACTTTCCGCCAGGCTGCCAAGACTGTATGAACGCAGTCCGGGAATGATCTTGCGACTGAGGCGCACAGTACACAGTTTTTTTGATTGCCACTGAATACCCACCTCCTCAAATTCTTTTTTAAGAAAAGAATAATCAAAATGCGCGTTGTGCGCGACAAACACTTTGCCGTCGAGTTTTTTGTGAATGTCGCCTGCGATTTCTTTAAACGTCGGGGCGGAAAAAACCATTTCCGTAGTAATGCCGGTCAGGCCAGTGATATAGTAGGGAATGTTCCTTCCCGGATTTACGAGCGTATGAAATGAATCCGTTATCTGAATGCCATCGTGGTAATAAATGGCGATTTCCGTTATGCGATGGTTCGCTGCATACCCGCCCGTAGTCTCAATGTCAACAATCGCATACATGTTAAGTGCCCTTTCCGCTTACAAGTTTTTCAAGTTTTTTCAGATCTGCAAGGGGGCTGATCCATCCCCCTGATTGTCAGCCCTAAAAGTATAATTTCTGCAGCGCTTTTACGCTAACCTAAAAATAATGAATTTAGGGGCAATA
>Ga0105107_10001308_pt1 | contig 16069 bp, 10 predicted proteins | sample PPLLaktember2015_6_FD_79335 | JGI IMG/M metagenome (GOLD analysis project Ga0105107, IMG submission 79335) | Freshwater sediment microbial communities from Prairie Pothole Lake near Jamestown, North Dakota, USA - PPLs Lake P8 Core (1) Depth... | ecosystem: Environmental > Aquatic > Freshwater >...
CCCGTGAGATCGAGGAAGGCTTCGTCCAGCGAGAGGCCTTCGACGAGGGGCGTCATGCGCTCGAAGAGCGTGAAGATGCGCTTCGACTCGCGCTGGTAGCGCCGCATGTCGCCCGGCACGAACACCGCATCGGGACAGAGGCGCCGCGCCTCGTGGCTCGGCATCGCCGAGCGCACGCCGAAGCGGCGCGCCTCGTAGCTCGCGGAGGAGACGACACCGCGTCGCGAGGTGCCGCCGACCACCACCGGACGCCCGCGCAGCTCGGGCCGGTCGCGCTGCTCGACGGAGGCGTAGAACGCGTCCATGTCGGCATGGGCGATCACGCGGCATGTCGGATCCGGGGGCACGACGGGAGTCTACTGCGCGCTGCGGGCGGGCCGCGCGCCGAACCGTCGACTCCGCGGCGCCGGCGGGACGTGGGCCGCGAAGCGGGTAGACTGCGCTCCCCATGACGACCCCGACCTCCGACGTCACGTCGAGCCCCGACCACGGCCCCGCCGCGGGCGTGTGCTGGAGCCTCGCCGACCTCTACGCCGCGCCGGACGACCCGCGCATCGACACCGACCTCGAGGAGAGCGAGCGCGCCGCTGCCGCCTTCGCGTCGCGCTACCGGGGCCGCGTCGCGTCGCTCGCGGCGGGCGCCCTCGCCGCCGCCGTGGACGAGCTCGAGGCGCTGTGCGAGCCGATGAGCCGGGCGGCCGCCTACGCGGGCCTGCTCTTCGCCGCCGACACCGCTGCGCCGCGCCACGGCGCGCTGCTCCAGCGCGTGCAGGAGCGCTCGAGCGCGATCCGCAACCAGCTCGTGTTCTTCGAGCTCGAGTGGGTCGCCGTGGACGACGCGCCCGCCGCGCGGCTCCTCGCCGACCCCGCCCTCGCACGCCGGCGCCACCATCTCGAGGCGATGCGCCGCTACCGCCCCCACGTGCTGTCAGAGCCCGAGGAGAAGCTGCTCGAGGAGACCGCCAACACCGGCCGGCGCGCCTTCTCGCGGCTCTTCGACGAGCTCCTCGGCGCGATGCGCTTCCGGCTCGCCCACGCCGGCCGGGTCGAGGACCTCGGCGAGGAGGAGGTGCTCTCGAAGCTCCACGAGTCCGACCGCAGCCTGCGCAAGGCGGCGGCCGACGCGCTCACGGAGGGCCTGCGCGCGAGCTCCCGCACTCTCGCCTTCCTCTTCAACACCCTGGTGCACGACAAGGCCACGAGCGACCGGCTCCGCCGCTACGCCGACCCGATGCACGAGCGCCATCTCGCGAACGAGATCGACGCCGCGAGCGTCGACGCCCTGCTCGCCGCCTGCGAGCGTCGCTACGACCTGGTGCAGCGCTTCTACCGCCTGAAGGCGCGGCTCCTCGGCATCCCGCAGCTCGAAGACCACGACCGCTACGCGCCGCTGCCGGGCGACGTCGGCCAGCGCAGCTTCGACGACGCGCGGCGCATCGTGCTCGACGCCTACGGCGACTTCGCGCCGGAGCTGGCGGCGATCGCCGGCGAGTTCTTCGACCGGCGCTGGATCGACGCCGAGCTGCGACCCGGCAAGCGCGGCGGCGCGTTCTGCGCCTCGACCACGCCGGCGCTCCACTCCTACGTGCTGCTGAACTACACCGGGAACCTGCGCGACGTGATGACGCTCGCCCACGAGCTCGGACACGGCGTGCACCAGCAGCTCGCGCGCCCGCGCGGCCTGTTCGAGCAGGACACGCCCCTCACCACGGCGGAGACCGCGAGCGTGTTCGGCGAGATGCTCGTGTTCCGGCGCCTGATGCGCGAGGAGCGCGACCCCCGCGTCCGCCTCGCGCTGCTGTGCGGAAAGCTCGAGGACGCCTTCGCCACCGTGTTCCGCCAGGTCGTGATGACGCGTTTCGAGCAGAAGCTCCACGCCGCTCGGCGCAGCGAGGGCGAGCTCCCGATCGCGCGCGTGAACGCGCTCTGGCTCGAGACCAACCGGCCGATGTTCGGCGACGCCGTGCGGCTCTCCGACGACTACGGCTTCTGGTGGCTCTACATCCCGCATTTCGTGCACACGCCCTTCTACTGCTACGCCTACGCCTTCGGCGAGCTGCTCGTGCTGGCGCTGCTGCGCCGGCACGACGAGGAGGGCGCGGCCTTCGTGCCGCGCTATCTCGAGCTCCTCGCGGCTGGCGGCTCCGAGGCGCCGCCTGCGCTCCTCGCCAAGCTCGGCCTCGACATCACGGACCCGGCGTTCTGGGACGGCGGGCTCGCGGTGCTCGAGCAGATGGTGGACGAAGCCGAGCGCACGGCGGCGTCGATCGCGAGCTGACGCTCAGCGCTTGTCGAGGGCGGCCACGAGCTCCGAGGCCGCACGCAGTCCGCTCGTACAGGCCATCTCGGTGTATGGCCCCACGAGGTAGTCGCCGGCGAACGCCATGCGCGGCGTGCGCTCGCGTCGGCTGCGGAACGCTTGAAGCTTTCGCGTGTAGCCCGTGCCGAAGAGGGGCAGCATGGGATCCCAGCGGTGCAGGACCGTCTCGCGCGGTGCGAGGCGTCCGACGGGCGTGCGCGCGAGCTCGTCCAGCACGAAGGCGGCGACCGCGTCGTCGGGCTCTCCCCAGAGCCGCTCCGCCTCGCGCGCCCGGAGCGCCACGTTCACGAGCCCCGCGCCGGGCGGGCAGACGCCCGGCTTGTGGTGGTCCACCGCGAGACCGTAGAGGCCGATGCCCTCGCGCCGCGGGAATGCGACACCGTAGTAGGGCAGCGTTTCGGGCGCGCGCTCGAGCAGCAGGAACGCGATGATCCCGCGCACGTAGCGCACGCTCGCGAAGAAGGCCTGCTCTTCGGGCGTGAGCAGCGGACAGATCCCGGCGACGCGCGTGCCCGGCACGGCGACGAGCACGGCGTCGGCGAGGAGCGTGCGTTCGACGCGCTCCGCCCGTCCCGTGCGATCGGTGTGCGTGGTCGCGTAGCGCACGCGCGCGCCGTCGGACTCGGTCTCGACCGCGATCACCTCGCGCCCGCGGTGGACCCGCAGACGCGACGCGAGCGTCTCGGTCAACAGGCCGAGCCCGCCCTCGAAGCATTCGAGGCGGAAGCCGCCGGAGAGGAAGCGCAGCGTGAGCAGCGCGAACACCGCGGAGAGGTCCTCGGGCTCGGCGTCGAAGGTGGCCGAGAACGCGGGCTGGAGCAGGTACTCGAAGGCCTCGTCGCCGACGGTGCGGCGCAGGAAGCCCGCCATGTCCTCGCGGTCGATCGCCGCCGCGTTCTCCGGATGCCAGGGATCGAGCAGGTGCCGACGGCGGAAGAGCTGCAGCAGCAGGAGCGGCAGGCGAAGCTTCGCGCGCGCCGAGAGCAGCGGCGAGCGCAGGAAGCGCAGCAGGTCGTCGTAGTCGCCCGGATGGAGCGTGCCCCCGCGCAGCAGCGCGTTGCGGGGGTGGCGCACCGGGCGGATGCGGTCGGCGACGCCGACCTCGGCCGCGAGCCCGTGCAGGTTGCGGTAGCCGCTCGCGATGAACTGCGCGCCGCGATCCAGCACGAAGTCGCCGTGGCGCTCGCTGCGCATGCGGCCGCCGGCTGCGGCCTCGCGCTCGATCACCTCGACGTCGTGGCCCGCACGCTGGAGCTTCCAGGCGGCGGAGAGGCCGGCGATGCCGCCGCCCACGACGACGATCGCAGCCACCTAGGACGCCGCCGCGGGCAGGCGGCCGGCGAGCGCCTTCTCGACGGCGTGGAGCAGCGCGTCGGGCCCGAAGGGCTTCTGCAGGAAGACGCCGCCGCGGGCATCGAGGCGCACCCGCAGCTCGGGGGGCGGTGCGACCCCGCTCGTGATCACCACGCCGAGGTCGGGCCGGAGCGCGAGCAGACGCTCCAGGGTGGCCGCACCCCCCTCGGGCGGCATGGCGACGTCGAGCACGACCGCCTGGACCGGGTCGCTCGCCTCGCAGGCGTGGAGCTGGGCCAGGGCCTCGTCGCCGTTCGAAGCCGGGACCACCGTCCAGCCATGGGCGGACAGGATCCGCTGCACCAGCCGGAGCAGCATGGGCTCGTCGTCCGCAACCAGAATGGCGGCTTTTCCCGTGACTTCCACTGCCCGAGCATACCGGGGGAACCTCCGAGGATGCGAGTCGCGGACGACGCGGTCGCCTTGTTCGGAGGCGAAAAAAAGGCGAATCTCGCGAGGTGTCCGGCTCGCCCCCCGCCTTCGCCGAGCTGCGCTGCCGCAGCGCGTTCTCCTTCCTCGAAGGCGCCTCGAACCCCGAAGACCTGGTCGCCCGCGCCGCCGCCCAGGGCCACGCGGCCCTCGCCCTCGGCGATCGCGACACGCTCGCAGGCGCCCCGCGCTTCCATGCCGCTGCGAAGCGGGCCGGCCTGCGCGCGATCGTCGGCGCCGACGTGACGGTCGCCCTCGGCGGCGCGGGCGCCCCGCCGCAGCGCCTGCTCCTGCTCGCCGAATCGCGCGAGGGCTACCGACATCTCTCGCGCCTCGTGACCCACGCCCGTCGCAGCGCGCCGCGCGGCGCGCCGGTCGCGAGTGAGGATGCGCTGGCGGAGCACGGCGCCGGCCTCGTCGCCCTCGCCCGGGGCGACGCCTCGCTCACGCCGCTCTTCCTCGACCGCGCCGTCGGGCTGCTCGGGCGCGGGCAGGTCTTCGTCGACGTCTCGCGCCACCTCGAGCGACGCGGCGAGGCGGCGGCGCGGCGCGCCGTCGCGATCGCCGAAGCCGCACGCGTGCCCGTGGTCGCGAGCAACGACGTGCGCCACGCGGCGCCCGAGGGCCGATGCCTCCTCGACGCCTTCACGTGTCTGCGCGAGAAGACGACGCTCGACGCTGCGGGACGCCGGCTGCTCGCGAACGCCGAGCGCCACCTGCGCTCGCCCGCCGAGATGGCCGCACGCTTCGCCGACCGCCCCGCGTGGCTGCGCGCCTCCCAGGCGATCGCCGAGCGCTGCGCCTTCACGCTCGAGGATCTCGGCTACCGCTTCCCGCGCTTCCCCGTGCCGACGGGCGAGACGCAGGACTCGTGGCTGCGCCGCGAGACCTTCGCGGGCGCGCGCGATCGCTACGGCGCTCCGCTTCCGGCGCGCGCCCGCCGCCAGCTCGAGCACGAGCTCCAGGTGATCGAGAAGCTCGGCCTCGCGGGCTACTTCCTGATCGTCCACGACCTCGCACGCTTCGCGCGCACGAGCGGCATCCTCGCCCAGGGCCGCGGCTCCGCCGCCAACAGCGCCGTCTGCTACGCGCTCGGCATCACCGCGGTCGATCCCGTCGGCATGGAGCTCCTGTTCGAGCGCTTCCTGTCGGAGGAGCGCGGCGAGTGGCCCGACGTCGACATGGACCTTCCCTCGGGCGCGCAGCGCGAGCGCATGATCCAGTACGCCTTCGCGAAATACGGCCCCCACGGCGCGGCCATGACCGCGAACGTCATCACCTATCGCACGCGCCTCGCGGTGCGCGAGATGGGCAAGGTGCTCGGGCTCGGGGAAGAGCTCGTGGGCCGCCTGGCCGGGCTGCTGCAGAGCCACGAGTGGGACCGGATGGACGCGGACGGCAAGAGCCCGGCCGCCGACGGCGGCTCCGCGCGCGCGGCGCTGCGCGAGGCCGGCGTCGATCCCGAGGAGCCGCGCATCGCACGCCTGCTCGAGCTCGTGGCGAGCGTGCGCGGCCTCCCGCGCCACCTGGGCCAGCACTCGGGCGGCGTCGTGATCGCAGAGGGCCGCCTCGACGAGGTCGTCCCGATCGAGCCCGCCGCGATGCCCGACCGCCCGATCGTGCAATGGGACAAGGAGGACTGCGCCGACCTCGGGATCATCAAGATCGACCTGCTGGGCCTCGGCATGCTCGCGGCCCTCGAGCGCACGCTGCCCCTGGTGCGCGCCCACGAGGGCGTCGCCGTCGATCTCGCGAAGCTGCCGCCGGACGATCCCAAGACCTACGACATGATCCGCCGCGCCGACACCGTCGGCGTGTTCCAGATCGAGAGCCGGGCGCAAATGGCGACGCTCCCGCGCATGAAGCCCGAGCGCTTCTACGATCTCGTGGTCGAGGTCGCGATCATCCGGCCCGGGCCGATCGTCGGGCGCATGGTGCACCCCTACCTCGAGCGCCGCGCGGGACGCGAGCCGGTGTCGGTGCCGCACCCTTCCCTCGAGCCGATCCTCGCGCGCACGCTCGGCGTGCCGCTGTTCCAGGAGCAGCTCCTGCGCATGGCGATGACGGCGGCGGGCTTCAGCGGCGGCGAGGCCGAGGAGCTGCGCCGCGCCATGGGCTTCAAGCGCTCCGTCGAGCGCATGGGCGCGATCGAGGCGCGGCTGCGCGCGGGCATGGCCGCGCGCGGGATCGTCGGCGAGGCGCAGGAGGACGTGATCCGCGGCATCACCTCCTTCGCGCTCTACGGCTTCCCGGAGTCCCACGCAGCGTCCTTCGCGCTGCTCGCCTACGCCTCCGCATACCTGAAGGCGCACCATCCCGCGGCCTTCCTCGCGGGCCTGCTCGACTCGCAGCCCATGGGCTTCTACTCGCCGGCCACCCTGGTGAAGGACTCCCAGCGCCACGGCGTCGACGTGCGCCCGATCGACATCGCGCACTCCGGCTGGGACACGACGCTCGAATGCGACGGAGGGACGCAAGGCGGCGAAACGCAAGGCGGCGAAGCCGCCGCGCAGCGAGCCGAAGGCGAGCGAAGACCAGAAAGGCTCGCAAGCGCCGCGGAGCGGCGCGCGCAGCGAGCCGAAGGCGAGCGAAGTCCAGCAGTGCGCCTCCCCTTGCGCTTCGTCGCGGGGCTGCGCGAGGCGTCGGCGCGGGCGATCGAGGCGGCGCGTGGCGAGGCGTCCTTCCGCAGCGTCGCCGATCTCGCGCACCGCGCCGGGCTGCGCCGCGACGAGCTCGACGCGCTCGCGGAATGCGGCGCGCTCTCGGGTCTTGGCGCCGGGCGCCGGCGCGCCGCGCTCTGGCAGGTCGCCGCCCTCGCCCGCGCGCCCGGCGCGCTCTTCGCGGGCACGCCGCCTTCCGACGAGCCCTCGCCCCTGGCCGAGATGACGGCCCTCGAGGAGACGCTCGCCGACTACCGCACCACGGGCCTCACCACCGGGCCGCAGCTCCTCGCGCACCTGCGCCCGGGGCTCGCCCGGCGCGGCGTGCTCCCGGCCGCGGCGCTGCGCGCCCAGCCGGACGGCCGCGCGGTGCGCACCGCGGGACACGTGATCGTGCGACAGCGGCCGGAGTCGGCGAAGGGCTTCTGCTTCCTCACGCTCGAGGACGAGACCGGCACCTCGAACGCGATCCTGACGCCGCAGGTCTTCCGGCGCTACCGGGCGCCGCTCCACGAGGCCTCGATCGTCGAGATCGCGGGGCCGGTGCAGAATTTGGACGGGGTCGTCCACGTGAAGGTGCGGGGACTGCGCGCGCTCGCGGGCCGCGAGGGGCTGCCCGCGTCCCACGACTACCGCTAGCGAGCGCTCAGTGCGTTGCGTCGGTCCCGGCGCGGGCACCGCCGCCGGCGAGATCGCGGACGAAGAGGCGGAGCGCCACCAGGAAGCCCAGCGAGAACATCGCGATCAGGAAGCCGAACAGGATCGTGCCCAGCCAGCTCTCGGCGCGCTGGAAGGCATGCGTCATGAGCGCGATCAGGGCGAGGTACATCGCCAGCGCCGAGATCCACTCGAGCGCGATCCGCAGCCGGCTCGGCGCCAGGAACGAGACCGTGATCCAGCCGACGGCCAGGACGGCCGCCGCGACGCTCGCGATCTGCAGCCAGATGCTCATGACGAACTCCCCGCGGCCTGGCCGCGTGGCTTCCGTAGCACGCGGCCTGCGACGGCTCCACGTCCGGCTGCCGACGCGTGGGCCAGCGGATATGCTCGCCGTCGATCCGCTTCCAAGGGGAACCATGGCCGACCCGCTGCTCCGCACGCTCCGCTGCCGCAACGACCACCGCCCGGGCGTGCTCGGCCGGCTCGCCACCGCGATCGGCGTGTCGGGCGCGAACATCGGCGACATCCGCACCGTCCGCGTGGGGCCCGACCACATCGTGCGAGACCTCGACATCATGGCCGCCGACGAGGACGGCCTGCAGAAGACGATCCTCGCCGTGCGCGCCGTGGACGGCATCGACCTGCTCGAGGTGATCGACGAGGTCCACGACCTGCACATCGACGGCAAGCTCGAGGTGCGGGCGACCCATCCCGTGCGCACGATCCACGACCTGCGGCGCGTCTACACGCCGGGCGTGGCAGACGTCGTGAACACGATCGCCCGCAATCCCGAGGAGGCCTACAACTTCACGATCCGCGGCAAGACGGTGGCGATCGTCACGAACGGCACGCGCGTGCTCGGCCTCGGCAACGTCGGCCCCGTGGCGGCGCTGCCGGTGATGGAGGGCAAGGCGGCGCTGCTGCAGCAGTTCGTCGGGCTCTCGGCCTGGCCGATCGTGCTCCAGGCGCGCGACGCCGACACCCTCGTCGCGACCGTGCTGCAGCTCGCCCAGGGCTTCGGCGCGATCCAGCTCGAGGACATCGAGTCGCCGGTCTGCTTCGAAGTCGAGCGCCGCCTGGTCGAGGCCCTCCAGATGCCCGTGCTGCACGACGACCAGCACGGCACCGCCGTGGCCGTGCTCGCCGCCGCGCTGAACGCGACGCACCGCGCGGGCGTCGATCTCGCGGAGTCGCGCATCGGCGTCGTCGGCCTCGGCGCGGCGGGCACCGCGATCGCGCGCATGCTCGGCGAGGTCTCGTCGCATCCCGTGCTGGGATTCGATCCGAACCCCGAGGCCCAGGCGCGCTTGCACGAGGTCGGCGGCGAGCCGCTGACGGAGCTGCGCGAGCTGCTCGCACGCGCCGACCTCGTGGTCGCGGTCTCGGGCCGCGCCGGGATCCTGACCCCCGACATGGTGCGCCGCGGCCAGGGCATCTTCGCGCTCACGAATCCGCAGCCCGAGATCACGGTCGAGGACGCGCTCGGCGCCGGCGCCGCCTTCGCCGCGGACGGCCGCTCGGTCAACAACCTGCTCGGCTTTCCCGGCATCCTGCGCGCCGCGGTGGACTGTCGCGTGACGCGGATCGCGCCGTCGATGTACGTGGCGGCTGCGCGCGCGATCGCATCGCTCGCGCGCGAGGACGAGCTCGTACCGAGCCCGCTCCGCGCCGACGTGCACCGCGCCGTCGCGCGCGCCGTGGCGGCGGCGGCCGAGAAGGCCGGCGTCGCGCGCCTGCCCGTACCGACCGACTACCAGCTCGACGCGCCCTTCCACGCATTGAGGCCGGATCCCTCGAAGGACGGCCGCTAGCGCCGACCCGCGCTCAGCCCCGCAGCGCCTCGAGGTGCTCGCGCACGCGCGCCGCCAGGCGGTCCGGCGTGAAGCCGTACTCCGCCGCGAGGTCCGCGATCGGCGCCGAGGCGCCGAAGCGCTGGATCCCGTAGACGAGGCCGCGCGAGCCGGTGAAGGCCAGGAACGACGCGCCGCGCGAGGCCTCGACGCCGATCACCGGCACGCCCTTCGGCAGCACCGCATCGCGATACGCCGACGGCTGTGCCGCGAAGGCCTCGAGGCACGGCGCCGACACCACGCGCGCCGCGATGCCGTCAGCCTCGAGCTTCCCGACCGCGTCGATCGAGAGCGAGACCTCCGAGCCGGTCGCGAGCAGCACGACGTCCGGCGTGCGCGACGTCTCGCGCACCACGTAGGCGCCCTTCCAGACGTCGTTCAGCGCGAAGCCCGCCGGCCGCTGCAGCGCCGGGAGCTTCTGGCGCGTCAGGGCGAGGGCCGCCGGGCCCTTCGCTTCCGCCGCGCACCACGCCCAGGCGAGCGCCGTCTCGATGCCGTCGGCGGGGCGCCAGACGTGCAGGTTCGGGATCAGGCGCAGGGCGTCGAGCTGCTCGATCGGCTGGTGCGTGGGACCGTCCTCGCCCAGGAAGATCGAGTCGTGGGTGAAGACGTAGATCGTGCGCACGCCCATCAGCGCCGCGAGCCGGATCGCCGGCCGCGCGTAGTCGCTGAAGATCAGGAACGTGCCGCCGAAGGGCAGGAAGGTGCCGTCGAGGGCGATGCCGCTCAGGATCGCGCCCATCGCGTGCTCGCGGATGCCGAAGTGGAGGTTGCGGCCCAGGAAGGGATCGATGTCCGCCTCGGCGCCGGGCCCGACGTCGCCGCCGCCCTTGATCGTCGTGAGGTTCGACTCCGCGAGGTCCGCCGAGCCGCCGACGACGTAGGGCAGCGCGGCCGCGATGCGCTGGATCGCCTCCTGGGAGTGCTGGCGCGTCGCCGCGTCCTTGGTCTCGAAGCCCGCCGCGACGCTCTTCGCGAGGTCCGCCGGCACGCGCTTCGCGCGCGCGTCGTCCCAGGCCCGCGCGAGCTCGGGCTGCGCCGCGCGCCAGCGCGCGAGCTTCGCGTCGTCCTCGGCGCGGGCCGCCCTCTTCGCCGCGATGCGCTCGCGGAAGTAGGCGCGCACGTCGTCGGGCACGAAGAAGTGCGGCTCCGCCGGCCAGCCGAGGTTCTCGCGCGTGAGCTTCACCTCGTCGGGGCCGAGGGGCGCGCCGTGGGCCTTCGAGCTGCCGGCCTTGTTCGGCGAGCCGAGGCCGATCGTGGTGCGCAGCACGATCAGCGACGGGCGATCCGTCGCGCCCTTCGCGAGATCGATCGCCGCGTGGAGCGCGTCGATGTCGAGGCCGTCGACGTGCTGGACCTGCCAGCGCTGCGCCTCGAAGCGCTCGGCGACGTCCTCGCTGAAGGCGAGCCGCGTCGAGCCGTCGATCGTGATGCGGTTGTCGTCGTAGAGGTAGACCAGGTTGCCGAGCCCGAGGTGGCCCGCGAGGGAGCCGGCCTCGGCCGAGATCCCCTCCATCAAGTCGCCGTCGCTCACGAAGCCGTAGATCGTGTGGTGGCCGGGGCCGTCCGCGCCGCGGCCGAAGCGCGCGCGCGCCATGCGCGCGGCGAGCGCGAGCCCGACGCCGTGGGCGAAACCCTGGCCGAGCGGGCCCGTCGTCAGCTCGACGCCGGGCGTGTGGCCGTACTCGGGATGGCCCGGCGTCTTCGAGCCGAGCTGGCGGAAGCGCGTCAGGTCGTCGAGCGAGACGTCGTAGCCGAAGAGGTGCAGCAGCGCGTACTGCAGCATCGACGCGTGGCCGCAGGAGAGCACGAAGCGGTCGCGGATCGGCCAGGCGGGATCCGTGGGATCGAAGCGGAGGTGACGGTCGAAGAGCGCGAAGGCCGGGCCCGCAAGCGCCATCGGCGTCCCGGGATGGCCGGACTTCGCCTTCTCGACGGCGTCGATCGCGAGGAAGCGGATCGTGTTCTCGATGCGCGCGCGAAGCGCGGAATCGGGTGCGCCCGGCATGTGCCCTCCAGCTCTTCCGGAATCGTCGAGAGAGCCGGGAGCCTACCACGGGCACCGAGGGCAGGAAGCGCCGGGAGCCCCGAGCCCGAGCCTTTCCGGCCCGGGCCCGAGGGATTTCCCGACGTGCGCGCGCCTACGCCGTGACCTCGATCCGACGGCTGCGATGGCGTTCGGCCTTCGGCAGCCGGAGCTCGAGCACGCCGTCGCGCAGCGTGGCGCGGATGCGCGACGGGTCGATCCGCTCCGAGAGCGTGAAGCGACGCTGGAACGCGCCGCTCCTGTACTCCGCGTAGACGGGTGTGCCGAGGCTTGCGCTCTCGGGCTCCGTCTCGCCGTCGATCGAGAGCACGCCGTCCTCGAGGCCCACGCGCAGACGCTCGGTCGAGACGCCGGGCAGGTCGGCCCACACGATCACCTCGTCGGCGTTCTCGGCGATGTCCACGTCGGGCCGGAAGAGCGGCCCGGGACGGGTGGCTTCGCGGTCGGCGAGCTCGCTTTCCGCGCGGCGCGCGGGGGTCGCCTCCGGTCGTTGGATGTCGAGAGACATGGACTCCTCCTGGATGGATCTCGCGGGCCGCTTCAGCCCGACGTCACTTCGATGCGTCGCGGTGCGGTCGAGGCCGCGCGGGGAAGCCGCACGGTCAGCACGCCGTCGCGGTACGACGCCTGGATCTTCTCCGCGTCGACCTCCCGCGGCAGCTCGATCGTGCGCCGGAACTTCCCGGGCCGACGCTCGCGCCGATGGAAGCTGGTGCGCTCGCCCTCGGGCTGCGCGATCCGGCGCTCGCCGCCGAGGGTCAGGCGCTGGCCGTCGAGGGAGAGCTCGAGCTCCTCGAGCTTCATGCCCGGCAGCTCGGCCGTGAGCACCAGGCCTTCGGCGTTCTCGTAGAGGTTGATGGCAGGGAGCACGCCCGCGCCGCCCGGGGCGACGCGCGGCGCTGCGCGGGAGAAGAGATCGTCCACCTCGCGGCGGAGACGCTCGAGGGCGTCCCACGGGCCGGCATGGCCCGGGCGGACGAAGGGAGAAGGCAGCTCGAGCCAGTTCATCGCGTCCTCCTTCGAGCGGGCGTCATCGCGCCGTCGCTCTCGGAAGATTCCGTAAGCACGGCCGCGGACCGGGTCAACGCAGGCGCCGACAACCGGGCGGGGCCGGCCCGGGGGCCGGCCGGCGGGTGCCGGGAGCGACGCGAAGGCGGCGGCAGAGGGAGCTGCGGCGCCCGTTGCCGGTCGGGACCGCATGGACTCGGACCGGGCGGGGGCGCGGCGCCCCCTCCCGCCTCGCCGCCCCGTCACCCCAGAACGATCAGCGGCATTCCCAGCGAGATCAGGCCAGCGCTCCCGAGGCGGCCGCGCTCGTCGATCGGCGGACCGGGGGCCGTTCGCTGGCGTTGCGTCGGTCGATGATCCCGCAGCGGGCCGCAAGTCACGCTCGGGTCCGTCGCGTCGATCACCCGCTGGGGAGCGCAGGCAGCACTCGGCCGAAGGTGAAGCGAGATCCCGAAGGCGCCGCTTCAGGGTTTCGGGATCTCGAAGGGCGACGGAGCGGGCAGCAGTCCGAGTTGCACCATCATGCCGACGTCGTCGCGGTTGGCGCGGTGTTCGACGAACAGCCCATCCGCGAGCGTGTACCAGTCGATGTGCTGCACCGCGAACTTCCGGCCCGTCGCCGGCACGCCGACCATCAGGCCGCGGTCGACGGGTAGCCTGCCGACGCCGAGATGCGTAGCGGAGCAGGTGCTGTGGACGATGACGTAGTCGTCCACGGCGACGATCTCCTCGGCGGTGATCCGGGCGTCGGGAAGGCGCGTCCGGATGTCGCCGAGGATCCGCCCGAACACGGATCGACCCGCTATTCGACCCCCATCTCGAGAGCGCAAGGGTGTAGGTTTGCCGTATGGGGGGTGCGCGTTCGCCGCGCAGCGGAGGCCCCCGCATGGCTCACCTTCCTTTCGCTCCCCAGACGCAAGCGGCCTGCGCATTCCTCGTCCTCCTCCTCGTCGCGCATGCGCGCGAGGCCCGCGCCGCCGAGGAGCCGGCCGCCCGGGCGCTCGCGAGCCTGCGCGCCGCTTCTACGACTCCCGTCGCGATCGACCTGCACGCGGGCGTTCCGCGGACGATCTCCATGAGCGTCCCGGTCGACGGCGCGACGCCCCTCGCGCGCGCCCGGAGCTTCCTGCGCAGCTACGGGGACCTGTTCCAGCTGAGCGCGCCCGACCTCGAGATCCACCCGATGCGGGTCATCGGAAACGAGGAGGATCTCGTCAGCTTCTACCAGACCTACCGGGGGATCCGCGTCTTCGGCGCGCGCCTGACGCTCACGATCGTGCCGCCACCCGCGACCAGCGGCGGCTCCCATCGGGTCGCCCTCGTCTCGGGCGCGCTCCTGCCCGCCGTGCAGCTCCCCCTCGCGGCGAACCTCACGGGCGCGGAGGCCGCCGACACCGCGCGCATCCTGCTCGCGCGCTTCGGTGCGCCGGTGCTCGGCAACGTAGAGACCTGGATCTACGACCCGTCGCTCTTCGGCGGCGCCCCCGCGCCGCGTCTGGTCTGGATCCTCGCCCTCGGCGGCGGCTCGCCGCTGCGCGTCGCGATCGACGCGCAGACCGGCGATCTCGTGTTCGCTCATCCCCTCGCCTACGACTCCGCCGCCGCGCTCGACGAGTACGACGCGGACTTCGAGGACGCGAACGGTGGCACGATGTTTACCACGAACTGCTTCAATCCGACGACGCTCGACGACGACATCGGGAGCGCGGACGGATTGATCCCCGAGTACCTGAACGACGCCGAGGCCGTCGCGCTCTGGTGGCACACGCGGGACACCTACGAGCTGTACTACGACGTCCTCAACCAGGTGTCGTGGGACGACGACGACGGCGAAGTGGTGGTCTACGTCCACGCCGGTCTCGATGAGGACGGGGACCCCAATGCCAGCTTCAACGGCAGCTGCGAGGAGATGGAGTTCCACGACGTGTTCGTGGGTCTCGACGTGGTCGCCCACGAGTTCACCCACGGCGTCATCGAATTCAGCTCGGACCTCATCTACCAGACCCAGAGCGGCGCGCTGAACGAGAGCTACGCCGACACCATGGCGGCGGGGCTCGTGGACACGGCCGACTGGCTGCTGGGCGAGGACCGGCTGAACGGCGGCGGGGCGATCCGATCCCTCGCAGATCCGCTGAACGGGCCTTGCGGCGTGAACGGCGCCACCGCCTGTGGCGATCCGGACCGGATGGCTGGAATCTGCTCCATGACCAACGACTTCTGCGGCTTCGCCGACGACAACGGCGGCGTCCACACGAACAGCGGAATCCCGAACAAGGCGCACTTCCTGATCGCGCAGGGAGGGGTCTTCAACGGCGTGAACGTCGCGGGCATCGGACGCGCGAAGATGCGACGCATCGCCTATTGCGCGATGCGGAGCCTGTCGCCGGCGGCCAACTTCCTCGACGCGCGCAACCAGGAGGTCGCCTGCGCCCAGGCGTACGCGACAGAGCCCCTGCTCGCGCCCTACGGCATCACCGCCCAGGACGTCTGCGCGGTCCGGAACGCCTTCGCCGCAGTCGAGATCGATCCCGCCGGCGGCGACGCGAACTGCGACGGGGTGGAGGAGAATCTGGTCGACCCCGACGGCGACGGGCTCACGAACCTGGACGACAACTGCGATTTCGTCTCGAACCCGACCCAGGCCGATTCGGACACGGACGGAATCGGCGACGCGTGCGACACCGACACGGACGGCGACGGCATCCCGGACGTGATCGACAACTGCCCGGGCATCGTGACGACGATGATCGGCAACATCGACACCGAGGGCGACGGGCTCGGTGACGCCTGCGATCCCGACGACGACAACGACGGCGATCTCGATGGAGCCGACAACTGCCCGTTCGACTTCAACCCCAGCCAGTTCGACGGGAACATGAACGGCGAGGGCGACGCCTGCGACCCGGATCACGACGGCGACGGCTTCTACGTGGAGTCCGACAACTGCACGTTCGTCTTCAACCCCAGCCAGCTGGACAGCGACGACGACGAGATCGGCGATGCCTGCGACGACTGCCCGGGCGTGAAGGACAACGCGAACGCCTACACGATCCCGATCTTCGAGGGACAGGATCCCGAGCCGCTCCAGCCGGACAGCGATGGCGACGGCACGCCGGACGCCTGCGATCCGGTGCCGTTCGGCGTGATCGGTCTGGCTCTCGACGGCGCGGCGTACAATCCGACGAGCCCTCCGAAGCCCGACGGCCTCCGTCGCCCGGCGCGCGTCGCCGGACCGCCCGGGAGCCGCGCGCTGATTCCGATCCTGCCCTGCGACCCTCTCGATCCCGACGGCCTCGCGAAGAACGAGCGCGTGGAGCTCGTGCTCGAGGGCATCGACCCGAACCTCCGCGCCTCGGTGATGGACGGCTTCGGTCGCCGCTTCGCCGGCGCCCGGGCCGCGTCGCCGGCATCACCCGCCACGCGCGGACTGCGCTTCAAGCCGGAATGCGGCGCGGATCACTTCATCGAGCTCGCGCTCGACCCGGGCTTCCCCGGAAGCGACGACTTCTTCTGGATCACGCGCGTCGTCGATGCGACGGGGAGCAACCCCTGGAGCAGCGGCTTCGAGACGCCGCTCCCGCCGCCGCCGCGGCCGCGGGATGCGGACGGAGACGGCGTCGGCGACGCGACCGATCGCTGTCCCGACGTGGCCGACCCCGAGAACGTGGACCGCGACGGAGACGGCGTCGGCGACGCCTGCGACAACTGCCGCCGCGTCGCGAACAGCGACCAGGAAGACCGC
>Ga0105107_10001309_pt1 | contig 16058 bp, 15 predicted proteins | sample PPLLaktember2015_6_FD_79335 | JGI IMG/M metagenome (GOLD analysis project Ga0105107, IMG submission 79335) | Freshwater sediment microbial communities from Prairie Pothole Lake near Jamestown, North Dakota, USA - PPLs Lake P8 Core (1) Depth... | ecosystem: Environmental > Aquatic > Freshwater >...
AACCAGTTGAACACCGCTACGTCTTGCAGATCGACGTCGGTCGCGCCGACGGTGAAGTTGTGCATGGCGAAAATGGTGTCCTGGTAATCGTCCCAAACGACCAGTTGATAGTCCCCCGGCGGCACATTGGGAATGGAGAAAGTGCTGTCGGGGTTGCACGGCTGCGTGTACACGCCGCGGCCGCCGATGGCGGGCAGTTCGTTCAGGCCGACCCAGCAGTTGGGAACGGGATGGCCATCGAAGAATGCGAAGTCGGGCGGGCGCGCAGTGTGCAGGTTCACGATCCTGCCGCTCACAGTACGCGAGCCGTCGAGCACGCTGGCGTCATTGATGGTGCTGACGAAGCCGATGAAGGCATGATGGCCGGGCGGGCCGAATTCGACGAAGAACGGCGGTTCGTTCGCCTTGACCCAGGCATCGATGGTCCGCGTGCCCTCGATGGTGTGGGTCTGGTGCCAGTCGGCGCCGGCGGGCGGCACGGCCGTCACGCCGTACTTGCCCGGCGCGAGGTTCTTGATCCGCACCACGCCGTTGGCGCCGGTCTTGATGACGCCGGTGCCGATGACGTCCGGCGAGCCGTCCGGGTTATAGGTCGTTCCGAGGGGATTGCCGAACGCGTCCTGACTGACCTGACCGCCGTTGTGGCCGTAACGGCCGCCGGCCTCGGTCAGGATGATGGTGAAGTCGCCTAGGCCGCGCGCCAGTTCCGCCGCATCCGGAATGTTGTTTATCGGCTCGTTGTCGTTGTAGACGAAGACCGAAATCTGCGCCGTGGGAATCGGCGTCGGATTGACCGTGACCGTCACTTCGGCCTGGCCGGCGGCGATCGGCGCGCCGCTCATGGTATAGCCCGAGTCGGGCAGGACCGAGACGAAATAACGCTTGGAAGGATCGAGATTTTCGACGACATTGTTGGCCGAAGTACCTTTGCTTACGACCGGCGCGTAGCTGGTGTGAAAGCGCAATGACAGCGTTTTCGGATCGAACGGCCCGGGTTTGATGCCGGGCTGCACGTCGTGGGTGGTGTCTTCCTCCACCAACCAACGGTATCCCACCGGCAGCGGCACGCCGTCCGGACTCACCACGTTGATCGTCACTGCCTGAGCATCGAAACAAAGCACCGCGCCGCACAGGAATGCTGCAAAGACAGCGAACCAATTGTTTTTCGACGCACCCTGAGTATTCTTCGCGCTGTTTGCCATAACAACCCCCGTTAGATTACCTTCCCCGTTTACGCTTCGCTTTGGGACGGCACTGCATCAACCGAAATTAGCCGAACAGAAAAAGAGCGTGGCGACGTTCAGCACACGGAACGTCGCATTAAAATCGCTCGATCCACTTCTCGGTAAGGCGCCGTGAGATGACCTTGTCGCCAACACGCACAACGACTTAGCCCTCACTTTAGTTACCCAGTGAAACGAAAGCCCTTAGGTAATAGCCGTAAAACACCGCGGGGCTTGCCGTATTTTCGGGGTAGGTCTAGTTGGTAGCCGCAAGGGGCTGAGGCGCTGCCGGTAAGGTGAAAACGGTAGGGGGTGACCATGACCATGAAGCAGGAATGGCTTTCTGGTGCGAAATAGTCATTGAAATTATCTAAATTTTTACTTAAATTTCATGAACAGTGGCCTAAAAAATGATTAATGTTGTCAACACCATAATTTAAAAGATGCATTATTGTTGTCGGCGCGCTTATTGCTTTTTGTAGTGCGTTGAATTCACAGCAGTGGTTTCTCCGGGCTTGAGGAGGCTTATGCGTCGGCGATTTTGGCGCTCCTCCTTCCCGGCAAAAAATGCCCATCGGGGGGGGATTGGCCATGGCGAATGTACTTCAAATGCAAAGCGTAGTGCGTGAGGACTTCCCTGCGGATTGCCCGTTCCCAACTTGCCAGCGGACCGCCTTGGATAACATCCAACAGGCTAAGCGGGAATGGGAATCCACCGCCGACTCTCTCCCTCACCTGATTTTCTTGCTCAATGCCGAAGGGCGCATTACGCGCGCCAACCGCGCCGTGGAACACTGGAAGCTGGGCCGGGTCCAGGACATCAACGGTCGCGAGCTGCACGATTTACTGCATCCGGGCTGCAGCGATACGGACTGCTATTTCGAGGCGTTCTGGTTGAACGCATGGCATGCGCTGGACCGGGAATCCCATGCCCGCTGCGAAGCGGACGACGCCATATTGGGACGCCATCTCCAGATCGACATGCGCTCGAATCCCGGCATCGGCGCGGATGCCGGCTTCGTCGTGTTAACGGTCCACGACGTTACCGCGCTCAAACAGGCCCACCAAGCTTTGCAGAAGTTCAATGAGGAATTGGAGCAACGCATCGATCAACGCACCATGGAGTTGACGCGCGCCAATGAGCATCTCCGGCGTGAAATGGAGGAACGGAAAAGAGTCGAGCAGGCCTTGAGCAACAGCCGCGCACAATATCGCATGCTGCTGGAGTCGATGAACGAGGGGTTTGTGATTCAGGGTCCGCATGGCATCTTGAGCTATGTGAACGAGCGGCTTTGCGAGATGCTGGGCTACCCGCGCGAGGAAATGATTGGGCGCCCGACGAAGGATTTTGTCGCGAGCAGCAGCCTGCTGCTATTGCAGGAGCAGATGCAACGGAGAAAACGCGGCGAATATGCTCCCTACGAAATCATGCTGGTGCGCAAGGATGGCGAAAAACTATTCGCACGAATCTCTCCGCGGCCGCTTTTTGAGACGGATGGCAGCTTTGGCGGCAGTTTCTCAGTGGTCACCGACTTGAGCGCGCAGCTGCGCGCGGAGGTGGAGTTGCGCGAATCGGAATCCGAACTCCGGCTGCTCTCCGCGCAGCTTCTCAAGACGCAGGAACAAGAACGCAAGCGCATTGCCCGCGAACTGCACGATGGGATCGGGCAATCCTTGAGCGCGGTGAAATTCTGCGTGGAGAACACGCTCCGTTTGTTGACCGGGGATACGGCGGCGCATGGTATCAAGACGCTGGAAAGCACGATCCCCAAGGTACAAGGCGCAATCGAGGAAGTCAGAAGGATCTCCATGGCATTGCGGCCATCGACGCTCGACGACTTGGGCATTCTCGCCACGATCGGCTGGTTCTGCCGGGAATATCAGACCGTCTATGAAGATATCCGGATTGAAAAGCACATCGACATCCGCGAACAAGATGTGCCCGCACCCCTCAAAACGATTATCTATCGTATCCTGCAGGAAGCCATGAACAACATCGCGAAGCACGGAGGAGCGGACTGCGTGCAACTCGCTTTGCACAAGACCGGAAATGCGATCGAGTTGGCGATCGAGGACAATGGCGTGGGGTTCGACACCGAAGAGGTTTTGTCCCGCGAACGGGCCCACCGGGGCGCCGGCCTCGCCAGCATGCGCGAGCGTGCCGAATCATCCGGCGGTAGTTTCGCCATTCAATCCCATGTTGGGGAAGGCACGCGGATTCACGTCGCTTGGCGTTGCTGCAATCCGAAAACCGGGGTTTGCAATATGCAATGAACGACCTTTGCGATCCCCCGGCGCAATGCAGGGGCCGTATCATGCAAGCAACCCCGCAATATTGTTCAGGCAATCAATCCTTTTTCAATCGCGAACGCCGTCAGCGTGGACGCGTTGTGCCGGTCGAGTTTTTTCATGAGATTGGAGCGGTGCTTTTCCACGGTCTTGACGCTCAAGCACAGGTAGCCGGCGATGTGTTTGTTGGTGTGCCCCTCGGCGACGAGTTTCAAGACTTCGCGCTCACGGTGGGTGAGGGTGTCCCATGCGGTGTTGATGCCGGCGGCCTTGTTGCCGTCGAGGTAGCCGTTGATCACCCTGTCCGATATGCCGGGGCTAAGATAGATCTTGCCGTTAACGACGCTTTTTATGGCCATCATCAACTCGGTATAGGTGGCGTCTTTGAGTACGTAGCCGTCGACGCCGGCTTGCAGCGTCTCGCGTATGTACTCTTCGGTTTTATGCACGGTGAGGGTCAGCACGCGTGTCTCGGGAAAGCGTTTTTTGATTTCGGAGATCGCTTCGATGCCATTGGTGCCGGGCATGGAGAGGTCCATCAGTACCAGATTCGGTTTGAGTGTTCCCACCAGCCGAACCGCGTCACGGCCGTTTTCCGCCTCGCCGACGATTTCGTTATTGGGATTCGAGGAGAGCAAGGCCCGCAGCCCTTCGCGCAGAATGGTGTGGTCTTCGGCAATTAGGATGCGCAGTCTTTGGTTCATCTTTGTCCTCCCGATTGGTCCGGCAAAAAACCGCTTATTTGCGTCTTCAAGATTTCCGCTTGCCGACTTTCGGCTGGTAATAGAACACCCAGTCGGAATAGCGCTCCTTACCTTCGAAATCGCGGTCGGCGCCGGCGAAGTTCGCGGTCTTGATCGGCCGCCCGTCGGAGAGACTATACACGCCTAAGATGCCGCCATCCGCCGCTGGCACCAACCCCCATTCCGCATCGCCGGTCATGGGGTCGCGATACAGTTTGCGCAGATAACGCTGCACGCCCGGAACGCGTTGATCCCTGAGCAGCGCTTCCAGGTTGGGTGGAAAGCGTTTTACCGGGGGCGGCGATTGTTCGTAGTAGCGGCCAATGGCCAGGCGAAATTGGTTGCCGATGAACAACAGCTCTTGCTCTTTTTCACGCTGTTGCGTCGTGCGCCACACCTCGCCGCCCACGCCCATGACGGCGCCCAGGACGGCGACGAGGAAAAGCACGCCGAAGTAAGTATAGCCAGCGGTGCGCGCAGCCCCTTTGCAAGTCTGCCCGCTTCTCCGCGCTACCATTCCCGATACTCCGATCCATCCCGGCCCTGTCCCACGGCGCCGCTCTTGATGTCGTAGACGCCGCCCTGCCCTACGTCGGCGGGTGGTATGGCAACCCAGGTTGCCGCGCTTTCGGTGAACGGGTCGGTCGGAATGCTGCGCAAGTATTTCTGGCTGGCCAATTCGTCCAGCGTGTCGGGATACTTGCCGCGGTCGCCGTAGAATTTGTCGAGCGCTTCGCGCATGAGGGCCAGGTCTTGCCGCAACACGGCTTCCTTGGATTTTTCCAGGCTATTGAAGTAGCGCGGCGCGGCCAGCGAGATCAGGATCGAGACGATCACCATGACGACCAGCAGTTCGATCAGGGTAAAGCCGGACCAGCGTGAAAAGCGCGCGGGGCGCGCGCCTATTCCGCTGCCTGGCCCGCTGCCCGGCCCGTTTCTCCGATGATCCGATGCGGCCATTTTTCGCATCGTCACCACTCCCGATAGGGAATACCGTTGAGTCCAATGGCGGCCGATTTCGAATACACGTCGAATACTTCGTCGCCTACTTGCGGGTCGTCGGGGTCGCTGGCATAGCTGCGCAGCCCCCACGTCTCCAGCGCCGAGAGCGTCGGGTCGCGCTCCATCGGGTCGCGCGGCAGGCGCCGCAAAAAATAAATCTTGCTCTGTTCGGGACTGTGCGCGTCCGGTACGCCTTGCACCAGCGCTTCCAGCGTCGCGGGGTAGCCCGATTTGTTCGCTGAGTCGATGATCTGCCCCTCTTCCACCGCCAGTTTGTAGGCATCGAGGGCGTTGCGGATTTGCCGCAGGGCGGTGCGCAAGTCTTGCTCTTTGCTGCGCTGCACCGACACTTCCACCATGGGCAAAGCCGCTGTGGCGAGCAGGGCGAGAATGACGGCGGTCACCACCAGTTCGATCAGGGTAAAGCCGCAGGCGGGGCGGCGGCGGGCTGTTGCAATCATGGCGCGATGGCAAGGGTGTGCGGCGCGGGCAATGTAGTCGGCGTTTTGTTCGGGCTACCCGCGGGCGCCGTGCCGCTAACGGAAATCTTCGTCTGCGGCTTTGTGCCGATGACTTGAAAAGTGATCGTCGCCAAGCCGCCGCGGCCCTTGAGGCCTCCCCCAGCCGCCGGTATGAGCTCAAGGGCAATCTGGCCACTCGCTGCGTCGACGTTCTGGCTAAGCACGCCTTGCAGGTTTTGCTGTTTGAGGAAATCGCCTTCCGCCACTTCGACGACGCTCAGCACCTCGGGGTCGTACCCGATCAGGTACGGCAGGCTGGGGACTTCCTGCGGTGCCTGCGCGTTCAGGACCACGCGAAACTCTTCTCCGGCTTTTGCCTTGGCCGGTCCTTGCCAGCTGAGCGTCACGGCTTGCGTTTCGGCCGGCTTGGTCGGCTGGCCGTGTGGCCCCGCCGCAGCGGCTAGCGGGTCGGCTGCTTGCGGTTTGGCCCGGGACGCCGGCGGCCGAGGCACACGCGCCGGCGCTTGGGTCGGCGCACCCGTGGGGCCAATCGCAATCATGCCTACGGGGTGAAGCGTAAGCGGCTTGGTGCGCAGGTTGGCTTCCGTGCCGGACCAGAATTCGATCAGGGACGCGTCGGTACGGCGCGGATTGCGGATCACGTGGGGCGTGATGGAAAGCACGATCTCGGTTTTTTTCCTGTCGTCCTTGTTACTCGAGAACAGCCGGCCGATGATGGGTATTTCGCCCAGGCCGGGTATCTTGTTCGAGGTCGAGCGTTCGTCGTCGCTGATCAGTCCGGCGAGAATCTGCGTCTCGCCGTCGCGTAGCCGCAGCACGGTCGAGGCGGTGCGCGTGCCGATCTCGTAGGCGACGGTCCCGGATTGCCCAGGCGTGGTGTTGGTCACCTCGCGGATGATGTTGCTGACTTCCAGCATGATCTTGATCGCCACATCGCCGTCGAGGTGCACGTTGGGCTCGACGTCGAGCTTGAGTCCGACGTCGAGGTATTGCACGCTGCCGGTCACCACCGAGGTCCCGCTCGCCACCGGCGTGACGGAATTGGTGATCACCGGCACCCGGCTGCCGATCAGGATTTTCGCTTTCTCCCGGTTGCGCGCGCGGATGCGCGGGCTGGCCAGGATGTTGGAGTCGGCTTCCTCCAGTTTGAGGTTGATGGTGGCGCTGATGGGCGTGGTCTGGATGGTCGACGTATTCAGGTCTTGCAGCTGTTGCAGGGTGCCGGCGGGCTGGACCAGGGTCAGCGAGTCGGGGAAGCGGATGCCGAGTTCGCGCAGCTTGTTGCGCCCGACTTCCAGCACCTCCACTTCCAGCATGACTTCGGGCTCGGCCGTGTCCTGCGTCGCCACCAATTTCTCCGCAAGGCGTATCGCTTCCGGCGTGTCGCGCATCACCACGGTATTGGTTTTTTCGTCGATGAAGAGGTCCTTGGTTTTGAGCAGCGTCTTGAGCATGGTCAGTATCTGCTTGGCGTCGGTGTTGGTGAGCTGGAAGCTGCGGATCTTCAGGTCCTGGTAATCGCGCGTCTTCGCGGGCGTGTTGGGGTAGACGAATACGGTGTTCTCGCTGAGGACTTTTCTCTCCAACTGATTTTGCATCAGGATCATGTCGATGGTGTCTTCGACGGATGCGTCCTTGACGAAGATCGTGGTCTTGAGGTCGCCCTTGACGTCGCGGTCAAGCAGGATGTTGATGCCGCTGGTACGCGACAAGGCTTCGAACACCATCTTGAGATTGGCATCACGGAATTGCAGGCTGACCGGCTTCTTGAATTTCGACTTGAGCGAGGGCTCGGACAGCGTGTCTTTCGCGAGCTGTTCGTCGATCTGACGCTGCAGCGCGTTGGCTTCGGCGTGCTTTACGTTCTCCAGCAGGATCGCCCGCAGCTTCGCCTGGGCCGCCTCCAACTCGCCCTTCTTGAACAAGTCTTGCGCTTGCGTCAGGATATCGGCGTGGCGGGCGTCCATGCGCACCGCGACCAGGCCCGCTTTGGCGCGGCTGTTCTCCCGATCCACTTTGAGCGTACGCTCATACAAGACCTCCGCTTCTTCCCAGCGCCCGGCGATGCGTTCGTTGTCCGCCACAATGAGCATGCGGTGCGCCACCTGTTCGCGGCGGCGCAACAGCTCCCCGTGAAAGGCCAGGTTGTCCGGCGCTTCTTGGGTCGCTTCTTCCAGTTTGGCCAGACCTTCTTCCAGCCGCCCGACTTCCATCAACTGGATGCCTTCGCGATGCGCTTGCTCGCCGGCGCAGCCCGATAGGGCGAGCAGGATAAGCATGGTTGCCGATTGTGCGGCGCTCGATCGCCAAACCAGGAAAGCCTTGCGCGCCGTCATGAAGTTTCTCCGATTTTGAGGACTTGTTGAATGTTCAAGGGCAGGTAGCGCAGCATGAGCTTGCCGCCGCCCGCTTCTTCGACGCGGTAGGTGTTGTCGATCACGTCGCCCCTGGACACGGTGTATATCCGGTCGCCCTTCACCAGGAATATCACCAGATGATCGGGCGACTCCTGGAACGTGCCCAGATAGGTGAAGGGCAGCGGCGGCGCGGTCGGCGGCGGCGGGGGAAGCGGCTTGGGGGGCGGGGGCGGTGGGGGCGGAACGTACCAGCTTTTCGACACGAACAGATTTTTCTCGCCTTCGCCGACGTCAGGCCGGTTGAGTTTTTCGAGCGGCAAGTTCAGGCTGCCTGCGGCCGGGCGCTCGGCCTGGCCGTTGGGGCGCGGCGCGGGCTCGACCGTCGCGCTGTTGCTTTTTTCCGGCTGGCTGCCGGAGACGGCGGCCACGAGCACCAAGGTGCCGGCCAAAGCGAACAGGCTCCACGATTTTTTCAAGGGCGGCAGCTTCATTCGTTGCTCCCCAGATACATCGTCATTTTCACTTTTGCTTCGATGGTTCCGTCGCCGACTTTTTGCCTTTCGAATTTAATACTGTCGAGCGATGCGATGGGCACGTCGGACAAGGCGCGCGCGAGAAAGCCGCGTATCTGCAGGTAGCTGCCTTTCACCGGCAAGGTGATTTGGTAGCGCGTGAGCTGTCCGGCGCGTTCGCGCGCGACGCGGTACTCGCCTTGCTCCAGTTTAAGGTTGTGCTCGCGTGCAGCTTGGTAGATGAGGTCTAGCCAATCGGGTGCGCTCTTGGCCTCGGAAAAATAACTGTAGAACACGGCAAGTTGTTCGACCGGCGTATCCCTGCCGACGCGCACGAGATGCTCGGAATGCCGCTGTTTCTGTTGCTGCAAGATATCGTTTTGGCGCAGCCGCTCCAGTCTCGCTTCGGCGGGCGCGAGGGTGAAGACAACAAAAACCAGATACAAGCCCAGCAAGCACAGTCCCGCCACGCCCGGCATGCCAAGGCGGCTCAGCCAATACCTTGCCCTTTGCGTGAGCTGATTCACGTTGTCACCCAAGCGGCGACGATGGTGAAGCGCACCGGCTTGTCCGCGTCTTGGTTCTGGATCTGATGGCTTTGTAGGAACACCTTGTCTAGGGATCCGGCTGCTTGCAGCACTTTGACGTAGTTCAGGACGCAGGTGAGGGTGCGCGCCTCGCCGCTGATTCTGACGAGGTTTTTCTGCGGGTCGGGCTCGATGGCGAGCAAGGCGACTTGTTCGTAGTCGGAGACTTCCATCGCGTTGAACAATTCGTTCCATGGCAGTGCAAGCTGCAGCAGCACGGCCTTGGCCTGTTTGATCTCGGCGCCGAGTTCGGCTGCGCCGGCTTGACGCGCTTTGGCCGGTTTGTGGCGGGAAAGACGTTCGGCTTCGGCTTTTTTTTCCTCCCACTTGACGATGTCGGTTTCCACTTCGCGGTAATGGATGGCGCCATATATGGCAGCCGCCACGGCGACGATCAAAATCGCCAGTCCGATTTTCGGCAGGCGGGGTGTGCTCCGATAGTCGAGGGCCAGCGCGCGCATGGCGTCATGCCCGCATGGCGATTGCGAACTGGCAATCGGTGTGGGGTGCGAATCCGGGTCGCGCTGCCATGTGCAAACGCTGGAAGTGCCAGTTGCTCTTTGCCGGCAGGGGTGCCTCGGCCTGATCCGGCGCGAACACAAATGCGTCGACAGGCGATGCCGGCAAGTCTTCGAGATAGTTTTCGCGCTCCAGCAGCCGAGGCAATTCTTCTGGCCACGACGCGCCGATATTCATGCTGCGCAGGCGTCGCCATTGCTCAAGATGGAATAGAGACATGCACAGCTTGCCGCGCTCCACCAACACAAACCAGGCGGTTTTGCCTTTGAAGCGATGCCGCCACTGATTGAATGCACTCATCAGATAGGGCTGGATCGAGCGTAGACGAAGCCCGGAGCCGTCCCCAGGGCCGTCGAAAGCGCGCGCTACCGCGTCCAGCAAGCCGGCGTCCACCGCGCTCGCAACCATCGGCGCGCCGGCCTTGTCGTGGCTGAGGTGCAGCGTCCAAGCGGCCGCGGCATCGCCATACACCTTCTGGAAGCAATGATGCGCATAGGCCAGCTTCTCCTTGTCGTTCAGCAGCCGGTCATGCCACGGCACCAACTCGAACTGCGCAAAATGATTCGACAGAATAAGCGTGGTGTCGGCTTCGTGTTTGCTCCAGCGTTTAACGCCGTCGGCCAGCGCCTCCACGGCGCCGGTCCAGCGTTTTGGGCCGGACTGGCTGTCCGGGCAAGGCAGGATCAGTTTTTCGAGAATGCGCGGACGCAGCCCTTTCGCGAGCCGCACGAAGACCACCCGGTCCGGGCACAGGGCAACGCGCACTTGATCACGCCACGAAGGTGACACGGTTGATCTCCTGCAAGGTCGTTTCGCCGCGCGCCACCATATCCAGCGCTGATTCGCGCATGAAATGCGTGCCGTTGCGACGCGCCGCTTCCTTGATGCGGCGGATCGGCTCGCGGGCGATGATGAGTTCGCGGATTTCGTCATTGAGATAGAGCATTTCCGCGATGGCTTTTCGCCCTTTGTATCCAGTGCCGCGACATTGGCCGCAGCCGCGCCCGGCGCGGAGCTGAAAGCTGCGTGCGGTATCGGCGCCGATACCGGACTCTTTGAGCAGGCGCGCGTCCGGCTCCACGGGCTCGGCGCAGTGGGTGCAGATCACCCGAACCAAACGCTGCGCCAGGATGCCGTTCAAGGCCGAGACGAAGCTGTAGGGGTCCACGCCCATGTGCATGAAGCGGCCGATCACGTCGAACACGTTGTTGGCGTGCACGGTGGTGAACACCAGGTGGCCGGTGAGCGCGGATTGCACGGCGATCTGTGCGGTCTCCGCGTCGCGGATTTCGCCCACCATGATTTTGTCCGGGTCGTGGCGCAGGATGGAGCGCAGGCCGCGGGCGAAGGTCAGGCCTTTTTTCTCGTTCACGGGGATTTGCAGCACGCCGGGCAGTTGGTATTCCACTGGGTCTTCGATGGTGATGATTTTGTCTTGGCCGTTATTGATTTCCGTGATGGCGGCGTAGAGCGTGGTGGTTTTGCCGCTGCCGGTGGGGCCGGTGACGAGGAGCATTCCGTAAGGCTCGTTGGCCAGGCGGCGCAGCGTCGTAAGGGCTTCGTCGTCGAAGCCGAGACAATCCAGGCGCAGTCCCTTGATCTGATCGGCAAGCATTTGCTTGTCGAGCACGCGTAGCACGGCGTCCTCGCCGAAAATGCTGGGCATGATGGAGACGCGGAAGTCCACCTCGCGCCCGCGCACCGAAACCTTGAAGCGCCCGTCTTGCGGAATGCGCCGTTCCGAGATGTCAAGTTCCGACATTACCTTGATACGGGAGAGCACCTGCTCGGCCAGTTCCACGCCTTCCACGGCACCGACGTGTGTCAGCACGCCGTCGATGCGGTATTTGATGTGCAAGCCGGAGGGGCCGGTTTCCAGATGGATGTCGCTGGCGTCGATTTTAAGGGCGTCGTAGAGCGTGGAATGCACCAGTTTGACGACTGGGCTCGTGTCCTCGTTGATGGTCTTGAGCGAGAGGTCTTCGATATCGTGTCCGACGGAAATGGGGTGGTGGTTAGGCGCGAGCACGGTGTCCATGGCGTGCATCGTTTCCTCGTGGCGGGCGAGAAACGCGGCCACGTCGGAGAAATGCGCGAGGCGCCATGCGCAGGGCTGGCCCAGCCGGTTCTCGGCCCAGGCTTGCAGGTCGGCGTTGAACGGGTTGGCGAACACCAATACGAGACCGCCATCGGTATCACGCAGCACGAGGCACTCATGTTCGGCAGCCTCGGCGTAGGGCAAGACGTCGAACGCGGGGACAAGCGCTTGCAGCTCGCTCATGGACATGACGGGGTAGTGCATGGTTGCGCCCAAGGCGCTGAGAAAATCCGCCGACGAGAGGCCAAGCCGCTCTTGCAGGGCCTCCACCAAGGGGCGCTGGGTCTGTGCGGCGGCCGCGCGGGCTGCCTTGATTTGTGCCGGCGCGATCGTGCCGGGCAGGGTTTCTGCGAGATTCACTGAATGCTCCCGGCAAGTTCGAAGATGGGGAAATACATCAACACGACGATGACGCCGATGATCAGGCCGATGCACGCCATCAGCAGGGGCTCGAACAGCTTGGTGAACCAGTCCACCCAGCGCGCCATCTCTTCGTCGTAAAAGTCGGCGATGCGCTCCATCATTTCGCCCATTTTCCCGGTGCGCTCGCCGACCCGCAGCATGCGCAGCGACACCGGTGTCGTCAGGCCGTGCTGTTCCATGGACTGCGATATGGATTGCCCCTCGCGGATGCTCTCGGTGACTTGCTGCAATTGGCTACGCAGGAGAGGCGGCAGCAGTCCGGACGCCATGTTCAGCCCGGTCACGACCGGCATGCCGCCGCGCAGCAACATGCCCAAGGTACGGTAGAAGCGCGCCAGTTGATAGATGCGCATGCGATCGCCCAGCGCCGGCAGCCGCCACAGCTTTTGCATCAGCCACACTTTGGTCGCCGGACGTGTCGCGCCGTATCCGCCGCCGATGACGATGAACAGCAAGCCGGCCAGCATCGCTGGGCCGTGCGAATTAAGCAAGTTCCCCCATTGCAGCAGGAGTTGCGACAGGTAGGGCAGATTGCCGCCGATATCCGCATAAATACTGCTGAACTTGGGCACCACATAGGCCATCAGGAACAGCGTTACCAAGCCACCGACCAGCAGCAGCAAGACCGGATAGATGGAAGCGCTCACGATCTTTTTGCGCACCGTGTCCATTTGAGCGTGATACGCGATGTAGCGGGACAGCGCTTCGCTCAGGGCGCCGGTTTTTTCGCTTGCCCGCACGGTGGCGACATACAAGGCGGGTACCTGCGCCGGGAACTGCTGTAGCGCGAAAGAGAGCGGGTGGCCTTCATAGAGATAGGCGATCACTTGTTGCAGTATTTTTCTCGATTCTGGGCGATGTTCCTTTTCTGCGAGGGTTTCCACCGCCTCAACCAGCGACAGCCCGGCTTCGAGCAAGGCGAGCAACTCTTGGCTAAACAAGGCCAAGGGAAAGCGCGCACGCCAACGGCCGGGCCACACCCCCCAGGATTGCAGTGATTTGACGGCGAGCACGCTATAACCCTGCATTTTCGCCTGGCGCACCGCATCGCTTTCGTCCGCCGCGTCCAGCGAGAATGCGGTAATACCCTTATCCAATCCCACCGCTTTGATTTCGAATTGCACTGTTGTCTCCCGCTGCGCTTATCTCACCTTGCTCGGTATCTCCATCTTGTAAAAAGCCGTCGCCTCTTTGCATGGCGAGGCCAGTTGCACCGACCAATTTGTGATGTCGGCCGCTGCTCGATTGCCGCCGGGCCGGCCGTGCTTGCCCGGCGAGAACGAACCGAAATCACCGTGCTCGTCCGGAAGGCGACAGACTGATAGACATCGGTGTTTCCCCAGGAATCGCGAGGCGCAATGTTCTCTGGTAGGAGCCTTCCCACTTCGGCACATCGGCTGCTGGCGCGGTGAGAGCAACCAAGCCTTGTTTCATACTGAGATCGCTGCCGCTGTCGAACCTGTATTGATCGCGGGAGTTTTTTAGCGCGTCGAATTGGACGTGCGCCGCCTTGAGCTCCGACTTGCCGAACCGGGAAAAGTGTTTCGGCCCGGCATGGCCCGCCAGTACGCCTATAATGAACGTCAGCACCAGCGATTCTGGCAGCGTGATTGCGGCGGTCCGTTGAACGCAGGCAGACTTGGATTTTCGCACCGTCATGTGCTCCCCCATTTTCGGAACGCGTACGGCGGGCGACGGGTACGCGCCATTCACTGCGTTGCCGAATCGTTTTTTGGCGCCCTCGGAGGGTTTACCATGCTTCCAAGATAGCGAGATCATCGACAACTAGCTCTACAGTAAGTACCGTATTCCCCCATACGCAGAACTTTGTATTTTCGGGTCGGGTGTTTGCTGTATTGTGCTGACTTGAAAATTCATTTTTTTCAAATGGATGGCGCCTGGTGCAGGCCCGCGGTTTGGCGCTATACCAAAGCGCGAGCTGATGGCAGAATAGTTGCGGAGGGAATGGGCAAGGATGAAAAGAAGAGTTCTCATTGCCGAGGACCACGCTCTGCTAAGAGAGGGGTTGAAGGCGCTTCTGTCGGCTGACCCGGATATCGACGTGGTGGGCGAGGTGGCGGACGGTCGCGATGCCATCAGACTCGCCGGAACACTTGCACCCGACTTGATCTTGATGGATCTCACCATGCCGGGCATCCATGGCACCGAGGCCATTCTTGAAATAAAGAAACGCTATCCCGCCACCAAAATACTGGCGCTAACCGTTCACAAGACCGAAGAGTACATCCGCGAAACGCTGCAAGCTGGCGCAGACGGTTATGCGCTGAAAGATGCGACCTACGCCGAACTCATGACTGCGGTGAAATGCGTTCTAAGTGGAAAAACCTACCTCAGCCCCGACGTTTCGGAAAAAATTATCAGCGGCTATCTTGGCGGCGGGAAAGCACAGAGCACGGATTCAGCCTGGAACTCTCTCACGCATCGCGAACGCGAAGTGCTCAAACTGATTGCCGAAGGCCGCACAAACAAACATATCGCAGACTACTTGAGCGTCAGCGTCAAGACTGTCGAAAAACACCGCTCCAACCTGATGCGCAAGCTGGGCCAGCACAACGCGGCCACGCTTACCGCATTCGCCATCGAAAAAGGTTTACTTTCTTCCTAGATGCCTTAGACAGCAGTTTTTCCCCAATGCGCCCCGGCACTCTGGGCAGACGAGAGCGCTAGGCGGCGCAACCGCACATTCTCCAAAGCAAGAAAAAAGCCGGCTCTAGGCCGGCTTTAAATGGAAGTGATATTGTCAGTTTTTTTATTCGGTCGCGATGGCTTCGGTCGATTCGGGTCGATCAACCAATTCCACAAACGCCATCGGCGCGTTGTCGCCCTGGCGGAAGCCGCACTTGAGGATACGCAGATAGCCGCCATTGCGGCTTTGATAGCGCGGACCTAGCTCGTCAAACAGTTTTACCACGATATCGCGGTCGCGCAGGCGATTGAAGGCCAGGCGGCGATTCGCCAGGCTAGGCTTCTTGCCCAGGGTGATCAGGGGTTCCGCTACCCGGCGCAATTCCTTGGCCTTGGGCAGAGTGGTCTTGATCGCTTCGTGGCGCAGCAAGGCATTCGCCATATTGCGCAGCATGGCCAGACGATGGCTGCTGGTGCGATTGAGTTTACGTAGTCCGTTACCGTGACGCATGATGCTATTCCTTTAAATTTCTGCGGCTAGTTCAGCTGGCTGCCTTGGCGGCGTGGTGTTCCAGGCCGGCGGGCGGCCAGTTGTCCAGGCGCATGCCCAAGGTCAGACCCTTGGAAGCGAGCACATCCTTGATTTCGTTGAGCGATTTGCGGCCCAGGTTGGGGGTCTTCAACAACTCGTTTTCGGTGCGTTGAATCAAATCGCCGATGTAGTAAATGTTTTCCGCCTTGAGGCAGTTGGCCGAGCGCACGGTCAGCTCCAGATCGTCGACCGGACGCAACAGGATCGGATCGATCACCGGCGCGCGCGGCGTTTCGGCAATGGCTGGCGTGCCTTTCAAGTCGGCGAATACGCCGAGTTGATCCATCAGGATCCGGGCGGCATAGCGCACGGCTTCTTCCGGTTCGATCACGCCGTTGGTTTCGATGTCCATCACCAGCTTATCCAGGTCGGTGCGCTGTTCCACGCGGGCGCTTTCGACCGCATAGCTGACGCGGCGCACAGGGCTGAACGAGGCATCCATCATGATGGTGCCGATGGCGTTTTCTTCGTCTTCCATGCGGCGCGAGGCGACCGGCTGGTAGCCGCGGCCTTGCTCGATCTTGATCTCGATGCTCAGGGCACCGTTGCCGGTCATGTGCGCAATGACATGCTCCGGGTTCAGGA
>Ga0105107_10001310_pt1 | contig 16058 bp, 12 predicted proteins | sample PPLLaktember2015_6_FD_79335 | JGI IMG/M metagenome (GOLD analysis project Ga0105107, IMG submission 79335) | Freshwater sediment microbial communities from Prairie Pothole Lake near Jamestown, North Dakota, USA - PPLs Lake P8 Core (1) Depth... | ecosystem: Environmental > Aquatic > Freshwater >...
AGCCATGCACATGGTGTAGCAGTTGCCGCAGAACATACACCGCTCTTCTTTGATCTTCACCGTCTTCTTGCCTTCTTCCGTCTTGGACGGTGAGATGGCTGCTGTCGGGCAAGCGGCAATGACCAGCGGGATCTCGCAAACGTTCTCCAAAACCTCGCTGTCGACGATCGGAGGTTTCCTGTGGTAGCCCAGAAGAGCGATGTCGGAGCAATGGACCGCGCCGCACATGTTGAGGCAGCACGCCATGGACACTCTCACCTGAGCCGGAAGCGTCATGCTCTGGAAGTACTCGAAAAGCTCGTCCATCACCGCCTTGACCATGGCGGAAGCATCCGTTGCCGGAGTGTGGCAGTGGATGTATCCCTGGGTGTGAACGATGTTGGTCACGCCGGCGCCTGTCCCTCCGATGGGGAACTTGTAGCTTCCGGAAACGTGTTTCCTGCCGGCCAGGTCTTTTTTCAGGGCCTGAACTTTGTCCAGGCTGTCGACCATAAATTCAATGTTATTGCGTGTAGTGAAACGGAAATAGCCGCCGCAGTATTTGTCTGCGATGTCGCAGAGTTCCCGCACATTCTCGACCGACATGAGTCGGGCGCCGCCCGCTCGGATGGTGAAGACCTTGTCCCCGCTTTCTGCAACGTGAACCAGCACGCCGGGTTCGAGGATTTCATGATATTTCCACTTGCCGTAGTTCTTCTGAATGATGGGCGGAAAGTATTGCCAGAAGTGCCGCGGCCCAAGGTCCGTGACCCTGTTCTCCATGGGTTTTTGGGGATTAAACCGTCCTAATTTATCTGTAGACAATGCCATGATTGATTACCTCCTCTCTGGAACTATCTCTTGTGTCTTGATCGGTAGTCTTTGATGTCTCTCTTGAACCCGCCTGGAACATCTTCCTCTTTCCAGAAGATGTAGGGGTTGGACCGTGGTTCCTTGACCACTTGAGGCATCGCCGGGACGTTCAGAACCTCAAGGAGCCTCCGAATCCCCTGTCTCTGAATGAGTTCGCCCAACCGCTCGCGGTTCTTTCCTTCTTCCATCCACCATTCCCAAACCGGCTCAATCACCTTCTCCTTGATGTTGTCATAGGGAGGCTCGGCCTTCATAAAGGGAACAGTCAGGAGAGACATCTGCGCGCCTTCCAGGATGGGCGCCTTGGCACCCAGGAGGATGGACACACCGGTATCTTTCCCAGGCCACAACGCCTGCGGCATCACATTGATGCAGTGCATGCAACGGTTGCATTCCTTGTTGTCGATCATCAGCTTTCCGCCCTCCATCCACATACACCCTGTCGGGCAGAGGCTGATCACTTCCTTTTCGATGTCGAACTTGCCCCAGTCTTTTCCTGCGTGGGCACCGGCGTTGGGCTTGATCTCACCGCCGATGTAGGCTTTCACGGCCTTCTGGTCGATCCGGATGTCATCTTTCCAATTTCCGATGAAGGACATGTCCGCACGGGCGATAGAGGCCACACAGCAGTTCGGGCAGCCGTCAAATTTGAATTTGAATTTGTAGGGGAATTGGGGACGATGCAGTTCATCCTGATAGTGCGTGGTCATTTCATAGCACATATCCTGCGTGTCATAGCAGGACCACTCGCAGCGGGCCTTGCCGATGCAGCAGGAAGGCGTCCGGAGGTTTGAACCCGACCCGCCCAGATCCTGCTGAAGCACGTGGGTCAGTTCAAAGAAGATGGGCTCCAGTTGCTCGGTAAAGGTGCCGAGAAAAATGATGTCGCCCGTTGAACCATGAAAGTTCATCATTCCGCTTCCCCGGTACTCCCAGAGATCACAAAGGGTTCTGAGATAGTCCGTGTTGTAAAAATAGCTTCCCGGCTGATTAACACGCATGGTGTGGAAGTGGGCGATGGACGGGAACTGATCCTGGAGATCGGAATACCGGCCGATGACGCCGCCGCCGTAACCGAACACGCCGACGATGCCGCCGTGCTTCCAGTGAGTCTCGCCGTGCTCGTAAGAGAGTTCGAGCTGCCCGAGCAGATCCTCAACCACGTTACGATCGATCATCATGCGGTTGTCGGGTAGCTTTCGCCGGTGAAGGGCCAGCCGTTTGGCGTCGGCCACAAAACTTGGCCATGGTCCTTTTTCCAGATCATCGCACATGGGAATGCTGTGTTTGATCTTGAATTTTTTGAGTTCGTCTTCTGTGTAGTTGTGCAACTCCGCGTCAGAATAAATTCTGGCTTCCTTATATTTTATTTCCTTTTGCGGTTCCTTTGGTTCAAAAGCCATTATCAACGCCTCCTCTTGAAAAATAAAATGTTCTAGCCACTCTCAGCAAGGGCGCAACCCTGTAAAGCTACGCTGCTCCTCTGTTCACCTCCTCCCTCAATAGTCTAACCTCTACACTCATCCCCGCTGAAAGAAAACCCCGGGGACGAGAAATTTCTTTCTGTCTCCAACTTCCTGAAAATGAACCGGATGGAGTGGTTGGACGGTCCAAGCTTTCGAAATCAGGGATTCGCTGTAACTGTTAGCGGCAAGTCCAAGGTTCTCGAAAAAGCTCAACCTATTGAAAGTATAGACAAACGCTTATAAAAATAAACCACCTCTAATGTCAACAAAAATCGTTGAGGCGCAGACACTTTCCAGCCTGGAACCCCCTATTCTATTGACAATCTATGGAGGGAGTTCTATAGGCCTGAAGGGCTTTCTAATATGATTTTTAATCCGCCACGAATCATTGTCGCCGCCCTCAAGGGCGGATCCGGCAAGACGATTTTGTCTCTGGGTCTCACTTCCGCATGGAAGGGGATGGGGCACAGGGTGGCCGCCTTCAAGAAAGGTCCTGATTTCATTGACTCAGGATGGCTTTCTTACGCTGCGGGCCGGCCCTGCTTTAACCTCGACCCCTTTCTCATGAATCCCGATCAGATCGTCACCTCTTTGCTCCGCAACTCGGCCGGGGCGGACGTTTCCGTGATCGAGGGCAACCGCGGTCTTTTCGACGGCCTCGACCTTGACGGGTGCTGCAGCACAGGAGAGCTCGGGAAAATAGTCAAGAGCCCGGTCATCCTCATTGTGGACGTGACCATGGCCACCCGGACCGTGGCAGCCCTGGTCATGGGATGTCAGAAATTCGATCCTGAACTGAGGATCAGCGGGGTGATCCTGAACCGTGTCGCGGGAGTTCGGCAGGAATCGCTCACCAGAAATGCGGTTGAGCAGTACTGCGGACTTCCTGTTGTCGGCGCAGTCCCCAAACTGAAGCAGAACATCTTTCCCGAGAGGCACATGGGGCTCGTCCCCCAGCTTGAAACCGACTATGCGGAAAAAGCCATTGCCTGGGCCAGGGGTGTCGCAGAGAAGCACCTGGACTTGAAAACGCTCTGGAACCTGGCGCACGAGGCACCCCCTCTCGATGCCCTCCCGGAGGAGAGGATAGAAGACGGAACCCTGCCCTTGCCTGAGCCGCCGGCCCGGATCGGTGTGATCAGGGACAAGTCCTTCTGGTTTTATTATCCCGAGAATCTGGATCACATGAAAAGACTGGGAGCCAGCATCATAGAAATTAACTCCCTGGAAGCCAGAGAGCTCCCGGCAATCGATGCCCTCTACATAGGAGGAGGCTTTCCAGAGACCCAAGCACAGGCTCTTGCCGACAATTTCCCTTTCAGAGCCGCGCTCAAGCAGAGGATAGAGGAAGGTCTCCCGGTCTACGCGGAGTGTGGCGGTCTGATGGTCCTTGGGAAAGCGCTTGTGGTCGACGGAAATGAATTTCCCATGGTGGGAGCTCTTCCCCTATCCTTGATCCTCGAGAAAAAGCCGCAGGGCCACGGGTACACGATTCTGCAAGTCACGGGCAAGAACCCTTACTACCCCGTAGGCCACGTTCTGAAAGGACACGAGTTCCATTACTCGAAAGCCGTGCTGCATCCTTCCGACGACACCCGAACGGTCTTCAAAGTTCTCAGGGGCGAGGGGATCGATGGAAAAAAGGACGGTCTGTGCAGAAAAAACGTGGTCGCCACCTACACCCACATCCACGCCGGCGGGAACCCGGAGTGGGCCGGGCGTATACTGAGCGTTGCGGCTGCGACACTGAAAAATAAATTTTCCCTTGACGCCGAAAAGAAGAGTTGACATGATTTCGGAATTAAGTTATACGAAAGGTCACCATCCTGCGAAGATATCTAACCTGGCAAGATAATTAATAAAAGGAGGATTCAGGGTATGCCAACAGTGGATTTCGAAGGAAACACCTTCAATGTGGATGAAGACGGATTCATCGACGATTTCAACAACTGGAGCAAATCGTGGGTCAGTTATGTCAAAAACACTGAAGGAATAGAGGAACTGACCGATGAGCACTGGAAAGTGATCAGTGTCCTTCAGGACTATTATAAGAAGAACGGCATTGCTCCAATGGTGCGAATTCTTTCCAAGGTCACAGGTTACAAACTGAAATACATCTATGAGCTGTTTCCATCGGGACCCGGCAAAGGAGCCTGCAAGATGGCTGGTTTGCCGAAGCCGACCGGTTGCGTCTAGAAGTAGATTCAGTTTGACCAGAGTAACGAAAGGGCACACGGGTTTTATCCCGGTGTGCCCTTTGTGTTTCGGAATAAACAACTCAGGATACCAGATCCTTATATAGCTCCCTCCTCCGGTGAGGAATGAAGTATTTCATCCGGTGAGCCCGCGTCTCCTTCAGAACCTCAGCCTTCAGCTCCACGAAAACCATCCTCTCCTCGTTCCCTGTCCAGCTCTCCAGGATCCACCCCTGCGGATCAAGTGCAACGATCACCCCAGGGAAAACGAGACCCTCTTTGTTCTTCCCCACCTGATTGCAGGCCACAACAAAAACCCCGCTGTCAAAAGCTCTCCCCGGCAGATGCCGTAGCCAGCTTTTCATCTTTTCTTCCGGATTGCCTCGCGGACTCGCATGGGGCATGAAAATAATCTCTGCGCCTTTCAGGGAGAGCACTGTGGTGATTTCAGGGAAATGGGATTCATAGCAAAGCTCCAGACCGAATGTTAGACCCCTCTCATGGAACACATCCAGGCTGTCTCCCTCAGAATATTTCTCCTTTTCCGGGGGAGACAGGTGGGTCTTCCTGTAAAGTCCCAGGAGTCCTTCAGGGCCGGCCACAGCGTGGGAGATATAGGGTCGTCCCTCTGGAGGGATCTCCACCATCCCGGCCATGATGATCAGCTTCGCATCATGGGCCATGCGGACGATTTTCTCCAGGATCCTTCGTGACCGGTTCAGGTCGTAAATCTTTTCCGGTTCCTTGAGCGTGTACCCGGAGATGGAAAGCTCCGGGAAGAGAACCGCGCCCGCGGATCTCTCCGCGGCCTCGTGAACAAAGAATTCCATCCGCTCGAGGTTCTTATCAACCTCGCCGGGCTCGGAGTGCATGGAGACAGCGGCCACAACGAGATCCTGCATAAAGCCATTACTCCAATACTGCATTACTCCTGTCTTTCTATATACTTTACCACCAGGTCCCCGACCTCCGTTGTTCCGTAGCCCATCTTTCTCGCTTCCAGGCTCTTGAGATGGTTCTTGAGGACCGCCTTCATGGCCCGCAGGAGAATTTCGGCCGCCTCTTTCTCGCCCAGGTAGTCCACCATCATCTGAGCGGCCGCAATAGCCGCCATGGGGTTGATCACGTTGAGTCCCGTGTACTTGGGTGCTGAGCCTCCCATGGGTTCGAACATGGAGGTCCCCTCGGGGTTGATATTTCCTCCTGCGGCGATGCCCAGACCGCCCTGGATAATCGCTCCCAGATCCGTAATAATGTCTCCGAACAGATTGGTGGTGACGATCACGTCAAACTGCTCCGGGTTCTTGATCATCCACATGCAGAGCGCATCGACGTGCTGGTAGTTGGTCTCCACATCCGGATACTGCTTGCTGACCTCCTGAAAAACCCTGAACCACAGATCGGACTCGTAGATCAGCACATTGGTTTTGCCGCAAAGGGTGAGGCGCTTCTTCTTGTTTCTTTTCCTGCAACTCTCAAAGGCATAGCGAATGCATCGCTCCACTCCCTTTCGGGTGTTTACCGACTCCTGGATCGCCACTTCATCCGGCGTTCCCTTCTTGAAGAAGCCACCTCCGCCCGCGTACATGCCTTCCGTGTTCTCCCTCAAAACCAGGAAGTCGATATCCTCAGGGCCTTTGTCCTTAAGAGGTGTGTCCACTCCGGGATAAAGCACCACCGGTCTGAGGTTGATGTAGAGATCGAGGACAAAGCGCATTTTCAGCAGGATATCTCTTTCGAGAATGCCGGGCTTCACCTCAGGGTGGCCGATAGCGCCCAGGTAAATGGCATCCGTGCCTTTCAGTTCCTCGACCACCTCCTCGGGCAGCAAGGTTCCCTTTTTGAGATACTGCTCCCCTCCAAGGGGGAATTCCTGGAAATCAAACTGCACGCTGCATCTTTTCGACAGGGCCTTTAACGCCCTGATCCCTTCAGCCACAACCTCCGGTCCAGTTCCGTCTCCGGGAATGACTGCAATCTTATAAGTTTTCGACATGCTGTCACCTTTCGGATTTATTTCTTCCTATTCTCCGGTCTCAGCGCTCTGACCGCTGCCCCTGCTCTCCACATTTCGGAGTTCCTCATGACTGAGAGTTCCCTGTCCAGCTTTTCCCTGTAATCCGGAGCGCTGTTCGTTTTCAGAACGATTTCCGTCTCCTTGCCCTGCTTGACCCTCGTGTAGAGCTCACGGAAAACAGGGGCCACCGCGTTGCGGAATTTCTTCTTCCAGTCCAGCGCGCCTCTCTGGGCCGTGGTGCTGCAGTTGGCATACATCCAGTCCATGCCGTTTTCTCCAACGAGCCGGATCAGGCTCTGGGTAAGCTCTTCTACGGTTTCGTTGAACGCCTCGCTCGGAGAGTGGCCTTTTTTCCGCAAGAGATCGTACTGGGCCTCCATCACGCCTGCAAGGCAGCCCATAAGCACGCCCCTTTCTCCCGTGAGATCGCTGTAAACCTCTTTTGCAAAGGTGGTGGGGAAAAGATACCCTGACCCTATCGCAATGCCGAGGGCCGCGGTCCTCTCCTTGGCCCTGCCTGTGAAATCCTGGAACACGGCAAAGCTGGAGTTGATGCCGCTCCCGTCCAGGAAGTTGGCCCGCACAGAACGGCCCGAACCTTTGGGCGCAACCATGATCACGTCAACGTTCTTGGGCGGGATCACCTTGGTCTGCTTCTTGTAAACAATCGAAAATCCGTGCGAGAAATACAGGGCGTCCCCCTCCTTGAGGTGCCGCTTCACCTTGGGCCAAGCCGCCATCTGCCCTGCATCGGAGAGCAGAAGCATGATGATGGTTCCCCTTTCTGCCGCTTCCTCAATAGGGAAAAGCGTTTTCCCCGGCACGAATCCATCCTGAATCGCTTTGTTCCAGTAGAAGGGTTCTTCTTCCCGCTGGCCGATAATAACCGAGAATCCATTGTCTCTCAGATTCAAGGCCTGCCCGGGTCCTTGAACGCCGTAACCCAGGACAGCGATCTTTTCGTTCTTCAAAATCCCTTTGGCCTTGGAGATGGGGTGCTCCTCCGAGGTGATGACTTCTTCCATGGTGCCGCCAAAATCAATCTTTGCCATAATCGCTCCTTTCTATTTCGTAACAGTCTGGTTTTTTCCCGACCTCTTCGTTGTTCTGTTTTTAAAGAGACTCCCATGGCCTCAGCCATCCATTTCCAAAAACTAGACTGTTACTCTATTTTTTTTCTCGCGCAAGGGCCACCGGCCCTGTTCTTGCGATTTCCTTGATGCCCATGGGCTTGAGGAGTTTCAGGAAAGCGCTGATCTTTCCGTCGTCTCCGGTCACCTCCATGGTGTAGTACTCCGTTCCCACGTCTACGACGGTGGAGCGGAAAATATCGGCCATCCGCAGGATCTCAGCGCGGTTTTCCGGTTTTGCCCGAACTTTCACGAGAGCCGTCTCCCGCTGGACAAAGTCCGCCTCCGTGAAATCCATCACCTTGATCACGTTGATCAGCTTGTTCAGATGCTTCTTGATCTGTTCGAGAATGCTCATGTCGCCCACGGCCACAAGGGTGATCCTCGAGACAAGAGGGTCCGTGGTTTCGGACACGCACAGGCTGTCGATGTTAAACCCTCGGCCGCTGAAAAGCCCTGCAACCCGGGAAAGGACCCCCGGCTCATTGTCCACCAACATGGAAAGAATGTGTTTCTTGGTATGCCCGTTAGTCATGAGTTTCGAATCCTTGGATTGCTATTCCTCCAAATCGCTCCCAGGCTTTGACCGAGCCCAGCGTTCCTTGGAGTAATGGAGTATCGGAGTATTGGAGTGTTGGTAAAGCAAAAGAAAAGACCTTTGGCTGTTTTTTTCGGGTTTTTTCATTACTCCATCACTCCAACACTCCATTACTCCAGTTTCTTCTTACACCAGCAACATCTCCGTGATCGGCGCTCCTGAAGGCACCATGGGGTACACGCACTCCTCCCTTTCCACCACGAAGTCCATGATCACAGGCCTGTTCACGGCGAGTGCTTTTTCCAGAACCGTTTCCACCTCTTCGGGTTTTGTGGCCCGCAATCCCACGGCGCCGTAGGCTTCAGCCAGTTTCACAAAATCCGGCACACCGTTCAATTCCGTGCACGCATACCGTCTGTCGTAGAAAAGCTCCTGCCACTGCCTGACCATGCCGAGGAAGCCGTTGTTCAGGATCGCGATCTTCACAGGGAGGTTGTACTGCGTGGCCGTGGCCATCTCCTGGATATTCATCTGAATGCTTCCGTCCCCTGCGATGTCGACGACGACCTTGTCAGGGCAGGCGACCTGGGCGCCAATGGCAGCCGGCAATCCGAATCCCATGCACCCCAACCCTCCAGACGTGATAAACGAATTGGGATGATCAAAACGGAAATACTGGGCCGTCCACATCTGGTTTTGGCCCACTTCGGTGGTGATGATCGCTTTTCCCTGCGTCATTTCAAAAAGCTTTTCGATCACGTACTGGGGCTTGATCACTCGGTCATCCAGGGTGTAGGCAAGTGGTTTTGTCCTCTTCCATTCTTCGATCTGCAGCCGCCACGGTTCTCGCCGTTCCTTCATATGGCCCAGGGTCTCGGCCTCCAGCATCCTGTTCAGCTTGTGAAGCGTAATTCTGCAGTCCCCTACAATGGGAACAGACACGCGGATATTCTTCCGGATCGACGTGGGGTCAATGTCAATGTGAACAATCTGAGCCTTAGGGGCAAAGGCGTCGATTTTGCCTGTCACGCGGTCGTCGAAGCGCACGCCCACAGCGATCAGGAGGTCACACTCGGACGTGGACATGTTGGCGCAATAGGTGCCGTGCATCCCGATCATGCCCAGCCACAGGGGATCTGAGGCAGGGAAAGCCCCTAGGCCCATAAGGGTGGAGGTCACCGGGGCGTGGATTTTTCTCGCAAACTCCCTCAGTTCCTTCCAGCCCCTGGAAAGAATCACCCCACCGCCGGAGAAGATGACCGGCCGGCTCGCCTCCTTGATCAGATCCATGACCTTGGGCAGCTGTTTGACGTTGGGCTCATAGTTCGGATTGTAGGATTTCAGGTCCACCTCTTTGAGAGCCTTGTACTGGGCTGTAGCTTTCAACAGGTCTTTTGGAATGTCCACCAGGACAGGGCCAGGCCGTCCGGACCGGGCAATGTGGAAGGCCTCCTTGATGATCCTTGACAGATCGTCCACGTTCTTCACGAGGTAGTTGTGCTTGGTGCAGGGCCTCGTAATTCCCACAATGTCCACTTCCTGGAAAGCGTCGTTCCCGATGAGGCTGGTGGGCACCTGGCCGGTCAAAATCACCACGGGAATCGAATCCATGTAGGCGGATGCTATCCCTGACACCGTGTTGGTTGCGCCCGGTCCCGATGTGACAAGGCAGACGCCGACCTTCCCTGATGCACGGGCATACCCGTCCGCCGCGTGCACTGCCCCCTGCTCGTGGCGAACCATGATATGACGCATCTCCGTTTTCACCAGCTGATCGTAGAGGTCAATGATGGCACCTCCCGGATACCCGAAGATGGTGTCCACGCCTTCTTCCTGCAATGCCTTGATAATGATCTGTGCACCTGTGAGTTTAATGGTCATCACCCCTTTTCATTGAAAAATCCGAAATGGATGCACTCGTAGAAAGTCCCCAATGCCGTCACCCCGGCGGAAGCCGGGCTCCAGTAGTGCTCATTATCCCTGGATTCCGGCTTTCGCCGGAATGACGCAAAAAACCGTTTCCCGACTTCTCACGAGTTCATCAACTTTGACATTCTCTCAAATTCCTCTGTTCCCATTTCCTCTCTATTTGAGGATCGCTCCTTCATCCGCCGAAGACACTCTTTGCGCGTAGCGCGAAAGATACCCTGTGGTCACCTTCGGCTTCGGCGCTTTCCACTTCGAAAGACGCTGTTTGATCTCCTGTTTTGTGAGTTCCACGTCAATTCTCTTGTTCTTGACATCGATCGTGATCAGATCCCCGGTTTTCACTGCTGCAATGGGGCCGCCTTCCATAGCTTCAGGCGAAACGTGCCCGATCGCCGCTCCCCGTGTTCCGCCGGAAAACCGGCCGTCCGTTATCAACGCCACGTGAGCATCCAGGCCCATGCCGACGATGGCGGAGGTGGGCGTGAGCATCTCGCGCATGCCGGGACCTCCTTTGGGCCCCTCGTAGCGGATGACGACCACTTCCCCTTTGCGAATCCGGCCGGCCATGATCGCTTTGGTCGCCTCGTCCTCCGAGTTGAAAACGCGGGCAGGCCCCTTGTGCTTGAGCATCTCCTGCCGGACCGCGGATTGCTTGACCACACATCCCTGAGGCGCCAGATTGCCGTAGAGTATCGCCAGCCCGCCTTCAGGCCGGTGCGGATCCTTGACCGTGCGAATGACCTGGGGATCTCGAATGAAGGCGTTCTTGGTGTTCTGTCCCACGCTTTTCGTCGTCACCGTGATGCAGTCCTGGTGGATCAATCCCGCGCGGCTCAATTCCCTTATGACAGCGCCGATGCCCCCTGCCCGGTCCAGATCCTCGATGTGATCCTTTCCGCCCGGACTCAGAGAACAGAGATTCGGGGTTTTCCTGCTGATCTCGTTGATTCTCTCCAGAGGCAACGTCATCCCTGCTTCCTTGGCAATGGCGGAAAGGTGCAGGACCGTGTTCGTCGAACACCCCAGAGCCATGTCCACGGTGAGAGCGTTGGCAAAGGCTTTTTCGGTCATGATGGTTCGCGGAGTGATCTTTTTTTCAAGCAGAGTCATGATCTGCATTCCTGACTCTTTGGCCAGTCTCAGGCGAGCTGCCATGACCGCAGGAATGGTGCCGTTCCCCGGAAGGGCCATGCCGATGGCTTCACTGAGGCAATTCATGGAATTGGCCGTAAACATGCCGGCGCAAGAGCCGCACGTGGGACATGCCTGATCTTCGATCAAACAAAGCTCCTGTTCCGACATCTTTCCGGAATGAACCGCGCCCACCGCTTCGAAAACCGTGATGAGATCGATCTTCTGCTCAGGCCTAGCAGGGTGCCTTCCTGCAAGCATGGGCCCGCCGCTCACAATGATCGCGGGGATGTCCAGACGAGCAGCCGCCATAAGCATTCCGGGAATGATCTTATCGCAGTTCGGAACGAGGACAAGGGCATCAAACGCATGGGCCTTGGCCATCACTTCCACGGAATCGGCAATGAGCTCCCGGCTGGCCAGGGAGTATTTCATGCCCTCGTGATTCATGGCGATCCCGTCACACACCCCGATGCCGCCGAACTCGATGGGAACGCCCCCTGCCATGTAGACCCCGGCCTTGACAGCCTCAACGAGCTTGTCCAGGTGAATATGACCAGGGATAATTTCGTTGGCTGAATTGGCGATACCCACGAGGGGTCTACCCAATTCCTTGTCCGTGTAGCCCATGGCCTTGAAGAGGGACCGGTGCGGTGCCCGGTCTATTCCTTTTCTCACTGCATCGCTATTCATCTTCTTCTCCTCTTTGCGTTTCATCACAAAGATCCTCTTTGCTTGATGTAAGCCACCAAACCCCCTGCTTTAACGATCTCTCTCATGAAGGTCGGGATGGGTTTTCCAGTCACTTGAACTCCATTGTTTCCCCCCCTGATCTCCCCTGATTCCAGATCGACCTGAATTTGAGATCCTTCGTCAAAGCTTTTGAAGGCTTCTTCGGACTCCAGGATTGGCAGGCCGATGTTGAAGGCGTTCCTGTAAAAGATGCGCGCAAAACTCTTTGCGATCACCACGCTCACGCCGGCCGCTTTGATGGCCAGAGGAGCGTGCTCCCGTGAAGACCCGCAACCGAAGTTGTTCGCGGCCACGATCACGTCTCCCGTCCGCACAGTTTTTGAAAAATCCGGTCTCAGATCCACAAAACAATTCTTGGCGAGCAAATCCTGATCCGACACATTCAGGAAACGCGCAGGGATGATCACATCCGTGTCAATATTATCTCCAAATCTCCAAACACGACCTTTAAGCTTCATGGCATTACTCCATCCCTAATTCCGAAACCCACGCCCACAGCTAGATCTGGCAAGAAGGCCAGTCTCCAAAATTCGAATTCCGAAGCTCGAAATTCGAAACAAGCCTGAACATCAAATGTTCCAATGATCAAAACATGAGCCCTTGGTGAAAGATGAGCAATTGGTTTCGGTCATTTGAATTTGGGTCATTCGAATTCTTGCCGGCCTTAGGCTGGTGAATTTTGTGTTTCGTGCTTCGGATTTCGGATTTGCACTTCTCATAGCTCCTCCGGTGATCCAATCCTCCCCAGCACTGCGGACGCAGCCGCCACAGCCGGATTCGCCAGATACACTTCACTCTTCGAATGCCCCATGCGACCCAGGAAGTTCCTGTTGGTCGTGGAAAGGGCTTTTTCCCCTTCCGCCAGGATCCCCAGATGCCCACCCAGGCACGGGCCACAGGAAGGCGGACCCACCACAGCTCCTGCATCCACGAGTGTCTCCAGGATTCCTTCCTGGATCGCTGTTCTGTAAATGAGCTGCGAACCGGGCAGCACGATCAACCTTGTTCCATTGGCTACCCTTTTGTTCTTCAAAATGGCCGCCGCCACTCTCAGATCGTCAAGGCGGCCATTGGTGCAAGAGCCGATGAACACCTGATCCAGTTGCACAAACCCTACACCTGAGAGGGCCCGCACATTGTCTGGTGAGTGGGGAAACGCGACCTGGGGTTCGATCTCGTCCACTCTGATTTTGAGCACCCTGTCGTAGGCCGCTCCCTCGTCGCTCTTTAGTACCCGCGGCTCTTTCGTGGTCCTCATGGAGACATAGTTGATCGTCATGTCGTCGGGTTCCATGATTCCGTTCTTTGCCCCTCCTTCCACGGCCATGTTGGCCATGGTGAACCGGTGGTCCATAGGCAGATTGCGAATCACCTCGCCTGCAAACTCAAGGGACTTGTAATTGGCCCCTTCCACTCCGATTTGCCCCAGGGTGAAAAGAATAAGATCCTTCCCGCCAACCCACGGCTGCAGTTTTCCACTGTACTCCACCCGTATTGTGGGAGGCACCTTGAGCCATGCCATGCCTGTGGCCATGACCGCTCCAAGGTCAGTGCTGCCTACCCCTGTAGAGAAAGCACCCAGAGCTCCATACGTGCAGGTGTGGCTGTCCGCACCCATCACCAGGTCGCCCGGCACCACCAATCCCTTTTCAGGAAGGATCACATGCTCGACCCCGCCGTCACCGAGTTCATAGTAGTGCCGGATGTTCTGTTCGTGCGCGAACTCTCTCATGAGTTTCGCCTGCTGAGCCGAGGGAATGTCCTTGTTGGGAACAAAGTGGTCGGCAACAAGGGCGATCTTGTCCCTGTCAAACACCTTTTGCTTGCCGATCTCTCTAAAAACACGAATCGCTAGAGGCGAAGTGATGTCATTGGCCAGTGCAAGATCGATATTCACCTTGATCAGATCGCCGGGCGTTACGTATTCAAGCCCCGCATGAGCCGCCAGTATCTTCTCCGTTATGGTCATTGGATGGGACATGGACAAATTTCCTTCCTATAACGAAATCAGTGCTAAATAGAAACCCTCTATCATCTCAGCGAATTAATTGGATCATTGGAGTACTGGAGTATTGGTAAAGCATAAGAAAAGAGCTTTAACTCTTTTTCCAGGGTTTTTACATTACTCCATGACTCCACTTCCTACAACGCCCTCTCTTCCGCTGAGAGCGACGGGTTCTTCTTCAAGTACTCCAGCCGGTTGAGGCCGTTGATGTAGGCTTTTGCGCTGGCGGTAAAGATGTCCGGGTCAGCCCCTTTTCCCAGGGCCACGAACCCGTTTTCCTGAAGCCGCACCATCACTTCTCCCTGGGCATCTGTTCCGCCGCTGATGGCGTTGATGGAAAACCGGACGAGCTTCGACCTTGTTCCCGTCATCTTTGCGATGGTGTTGTACGTGGCATCGATCGGCCCCACCCCAAACCCTGCGCCCTGCTGTTCAACCCCATCGATCTCCAGCTTGACGATGGCCGTAGGCACCGCCACGGTGCCGCTGATGACATTCAGGTAGTTGAGCTGATACCGGTCCGGCACTCGAAGGATCTCTTCCGCCACAAGAACCTCGATGTCCTCGTCGAGGATTTCTTTCCGCTTGTCGGCCAGCTCCTTGAACTTTTCGAAAAGATGGTTCAGATCTCCTTCACTGAGATCGTACCCCAAATCCGCCAGTTTGCGTTTGAACGCATGCCTTCCCGAGTGCTTGCCCAAAACAAGGCGGTTGGTGGAAAGCCCTACCATCTCCGGCTCCATAATTTCATAGGTCATTCTGTTCTTGAGCACGCCGTCCTGGTGAATGCCCGCCTCATGGGCGAAGGCGTTTGCTCCCACCACGGCTTTGTTGGGTTGCACGACAATGCCGGTAATCATGCTGACCAGCCTGCTGGCCGGATGGATTTCCTTGGTATTGATGCGCGTCGTGAGCCCCAGATGCTCCTTCCTTGTGTAGAGGGACATCACCACCTCCTCCAAAGAGGTGTTGCCCGCCCTTTCACCGATTCCGTTGATCGTCACTTCAACCTGTCGTGCGCCGTTGCGAAGCCCTGCCAGGCTGTTGGCTGTCGCCAGCCCCAGATCATTGTGGCAGTGGACGCTGAGAATCACTCGATCCATCCCCGGCGTGTTCTTTTGCACGTAGGAAACGAGCTGGCCGAACTCGTCGGGCATGGCATAACCAACCGTGTCTGGCAGATTGATCGTGGTTGCACCCGCTCCAATAGCCGCACCAAAGACCTTGCACAGGAAATCTGGGTCGCTCCTCGACCCGTCTTCCGATGAAAACTCCACATTCTCGGTGAAACTTTTCGCATACTTCACCGCATTCACCGCCGCTTCGAGTACTTGGTCGCGGGTCATTTTGAGTTTGTGTTTCAGGTGGATATCGGATGTGGCGATAAAGGTGTGAATCCTGGGATGGACTGCTTCCCTCACTGAGGCCCAAGCCTTGTCTATGTCTTCCTTGGAGGCCCTGGCCAGAGCTGCGATCTGGGAGTTTCGGACCTTCGCTGCAACCGCCCTGACCGCATCATAGTCCCCGCTTGACGCTGCAGGGAAACCTGCCTCGATCACATCCACACCGAGCCTTTCCAGCTGAATAGCCAGGCGGACTTTTTCCGCAACGTTCATGCTCGCTCCAGGGGACTGCTCCCCGTCTCTCAGCGTGGTATCAAAAACAATGACTCGTTCTGTCATGGGATAACCTCCTTCATTCAACACTTCTGAGTCGCTAATGCAGGCTCGCCGCCGCAACCCAATTAGAATCCCGAAAACCGAATGTCGAATGTCGAACAAGGAATTTCGAATGATGAAGTTAAATCTCTTCTGTTGTTTCCTTCGCCGTTCGTTATTCGTTATTCGATATTCTGCGGTTCGTTTCTGAACTCCTATGCATCGTGCAAGGAATTTTCAGTTTAAGACTCCAATGCAGGCCTTCGGCCGCAACCAAAAAGCCACTGAGCCCGGGACGGGGGGTGTGGTCTCTGGCGAGCTCGCAACCGGAAATGGACGCATCCCGCCAATCGCCCCCTTGCCTTCGAACCTTCTCCGAATGCG
>Ga0105107_10001311_pt1 | contig 16053 bp, 16 predicted proteins | sample PPLLaktember2015_6_FD_79335 | JGI IMG/M metagenome (GOLD analysis project Ga0105107, IMG submission 79335) | Freshwater sediment microbial communities from Prairie Pothole Lake near Jamestown, North Dakota, USA - PPLs Lake P8 Core (1) Depth... | ecosystem: Environmental > Aquatic > Freshwater >...
GCGCAGACCTTCAAGCCAATCGGAGGGTCTGTACCAAAGGGCTTTTACCGTAACCCACTGACTTTTCGGCGCCGCTTTACCGCCGTGAAGAAATGGTTGCGGCTCTAAAGAGACCACACCCCCAGTCCCAGGCTCCAAAGATCTGTGCATCGTGCGCAGATGTTTCAGTCTAAGACTCTAAAGGGCATAAAGTTGGAAAACTAAGAACAAGGAGAGAAGGCAGACCGCGTTTCAGCAATTCTTTTGCAGGCTGATCTAAAACGTCCAGATGCAAGGCACCTAAAGTTCCGAGGAGTGAGGCGTACAAAGACGTACGCTGCAACGACGAGGAATGAGGGTAACGCCGCAGATGGGCGTTTTTCAGCAGCCTGCCTGTGAAAACGATGATTGCGATTATTGACTACAAAGCCGGCAACCTGACGAGTGTCCAAAGGGCTCTTGCCTTTATTGGCCGGGATTCGGTGATTACGTCCAGCGCTGCGGAGGTCCTGGCTGCCGAGCGGATCATTTTCCCGGGTGTCGGCGCTGCAGGAACTGCCATGTTCGACCTCATGCGCCTGAAGCTGGACACAGCCATGGTGGAAGCCTATGGGATCGGAAAACCTATCCTTGGAATCTGTCTGGGTACACAGATCGTCATGGAACGGAGCGACGAGAATCACACCCGATGCCTGGGCCTCATCAAGGGAGAGGTCCTCCGGTTTCCTGAAAACATTTCAGAGCCGGGCGGTCGCAAACTCAAGGTTCCTCACATGGGGTGGAACAGGGTGACCATGAAGGGGAAACACCCTGTTTTCAACGGAATCGATCCGCAAAGTGAGTTCTATTTCGTTCACTCTTATTATCCGGGTCCAAGGGAGACTCGGAACATTCTTGGCGAAACCTTTTACGGGATTCCCTTTGCATCCGTGCTCGCATCGTCCAATCTCGTGGCTGTGCAATTTCATCCTGAAAAAAGCGGTCGCCCCGGCCTGAAGCTCCTTTCCAATTTCTGCATGTGGGACGGCAAAGACCATGCTTAGCAAAAGAATCATTCCTTGCCTCGATGTTCGGGACGGCAAGCTCACCAAAGGGATCAAGTTCAAGGGGAACGTCGATATCGGCGATCCCGTTGAAATGGCCGCCTTTTACTATGATGAAGGAGCGGACGAGCTGGTCTTCTACGACATCACCGCCTCCTACGAACGCCGCGACATCATGATCGAAACGGTCCGGAAAGTGGCTGAGAGGATTTTCATCCCCTTTTCCGTGGGAGGAGGCATCCGGACCGTGGAAGATATGAGGCTGGTCCTCCGGGCCGGCGCGGAAAAAGTGAGCATCAATTCATCCGCCATTCGGGACCCGGGCCTGATTGCGAAAGGGGCAGCGGCTTTTGGGAGCCAGGCCATTGTGTTGGGCATGGATGTGAAAAGGGTCCCTCCCTCTGAAAAGATCCCGAGCGGGTATGAAATGGTGATCGATGGAGGCAGGACTTTTACAGGACTGGACGCTCTCGCTTGGGCCAGGGAGGGCGAGCGCCTGGGCGCCGGAGAGATCTGCCTCAATTCCATCGATGCGGACGGGACGCAGAAAGGCTATGAACTGCGCCTCACAGAGCTTATTGCCACCAATGTAAACATCCCTGTCATCGCTTCAGGCGGAGCCGGGGCGATTGAGCACATCAACGAGGTTTTCACCGAAGGCAAGGCCGACGCAGCCTTGATCGCCTCCATCACCCACTACGGGACTCACACCATCAGAGAGATCAAGTCCTATCTCCATGAAAAGGGAATCAAGGTCAGGATGACTTGGTAAGCGCGCTGCGAGGCGCAAGGTGCAGGCTCCAGGGGGCCATCCCCTACGTTTTGTGCCACGAGCAGCACTCCTCTTTCTGGGAAAGCCCATATCCTATTTGCACCTTATGGGGAGATGTGCTATTTTGGTTTGAACCTCAAAAGAGGAGAACGGCCATGGCTAAAATACTGATCGTAGATGATGAGGAGCACATCCGGTTTCTCTACTCGGAAGAACTCGCAGAAGTCGGGTATGAGGTTATTACGGCTGACAGCGGCTACAAGCTGCTTGAAAGAATCGAGGCTGAAAAGCCCGATCTGGTGGTGCTGGACATCAAAATGGTCGACTACAACGGCCTTGATTTGCTTCAGGACATAAGGAACAAGTATTATGACTTGCCAGTGGTCCTGTGCACAGCCTATGACACGTTCAAAGAGGACATGAAATCCATTGCCGCTGACTATTATGTGATCAAGTCCTTTGACCTGACGGAACTCAAGACCAAAATCGCCATGGCGCTGGAGGCCGGCGCGAGGTAAGGGCTTATGGTTTGTGGTATTTCTCGCCCTTCAGGATGGTAAACGCCCGGTAGACTTGCTCCAGCAGGAGAACGCGGCTCATTTCATGGGTGAGGGTGAACTTCGATAGAGACAAGATCTCATCAGCCTCAGCCATGGCCTCCCTAGAAAGCCCCAAGGGGCCTCCGATCATGAAAGTGATCCCACCCTTGGCGCTCAGCGCTGCTTTATCGAGCCGTCCGGCGAACTCCTCCGACCCATACTGGCGTCCGGTTCGGTCAAGGGCAACGAGATAATCGTTTGGCCCCCTTTTGCGAATCAGGGCCTGACCCTCAAGCCGCAGAATCCCTTCTTCAGGCCGGCCTTTTGTCATCTTCACAGGCTTCACTTCGATCCATTCCACCTGCGCATAGTTCTGCAAGCGCTTCAAGTAAAAGGCCTCCCCTTCCGCCAGAAAAGGGGACCGGGTTCGATCCACGACAATGATCCGAATTTTGATCATGCGAAGCTAGTGAAAAGCCTTTTTCCGGTTCCTGTTCCGAACCAGCCACTTGGCCAGAGATTTGACTGCAAGGGTGATTTGCGATTGAGCCAGGCGGTAATGGTAGGGAGAGTTTCCGAAAGGATCCAGGATGTCGTCCTCCCACCCTCCTGCCACATACTTGCCTAAAAGCTGCACCTTCAGTTTCGCTTCAGGCCACAGTTTTCCGAGGTCGTCCTCATGCCTCCTTTCCATCACGAGGATGAGGTCGGCCCAGTCCAACTCCTGCTTGGACATCTGCCGCGCTTCGTGAGGTTCGAAGGAAATTCCCATACTGGAAAGATAGGCGGCCATTTCCGGATCCGGCGGACTTCCCGGAAACGCATAAAGGCCAGCCGACGCAACAGAGACATCCTCGACCTTGAGCGCTTTGAGCTCAGTCTTGAGCAGGGCTTCCGCCAGGAAGCTCCTGCTTACATTTCCGCTGCATACAAAAAGGACATTCATCTATCTTTTTTTCAAACCGAGGATCCTCGCTATTTCACCCACCGTCTCATGGATAAAGCGCTTCATGTCCTCGCCCTGAAGCGGTTTACCCGGCTGTGGGAATCTCGCCAGCTTCTCCGGTTTGATCAGAGAGGGGGCATTTCTGAGTTCCTGTCGCGGCGTCACTCCGAATTCCGGTGGAAAGGTATTCTGAAAATACATATCCTGAAAGGTGATGAACTTGAGCATATGTGCCGTGGAGTCGAGGACCCCTATGTCTCCGCGTCGAACAAAACCTTTCTCAATCGCTCTTCTGAGACCGGCCATGGATTCCCCTCCCTGGGTGCAGGCCACATTTCCATTCCGGTTTGCAATCATCATGGAATCCATGATTTCCTGCTCCGTCACCTGAACCACAAAGATCCGTTTTTCTCCGGCTGTCTGGTTGTAGGCTCTGGCGATCTGGATAACCCGGGGCATAGACACAGGGTTTCCGATCATGGCTGCTTGGGCCACGCTCGGTTTCACGGTCACGGGGACAAAGCTTCTCTTGGCTTCCTCCTCTTCCAGGTAATACCTGTAAACCGGGTCTGCATGCTCGGATTGGACTCCCACAATTTTGGGGAGGCTCTTGATGATTCCCGCCCTGTAGAACTTGAGGAATCCGCCCATGACCGCGGTGATATTCCCGGCATTTCCTATGGGCAGAACCACCACTTTGTCGCCCACCTCATAGTCGAAGTCCTGCGCGATTTCGAAAGAAAAAGATTCCTGGCCCAGGATTCGCCAGCTGTTCTTTGAGTTCAAGAGAGCCACGTGATAGTTCTCCGCCAGGTTTTCCACCACCTTCATGCAGTCATCGAAAACGCCGGGAATCTCGAACACCTTTGCTCCGCTGCCGAGAGGTTGAGCGAGTTGCTGGGGCGTAACCTTGCCTTGGGGAAGCAGCACCGCGGACCTGAGAAAATCCTCCAGGTACGACCCATAAAGTGCTGCCGAAGCAGAGGTGTCTCCCGTGGATGCGCAAACGGCAAGAAGATTGCCGATCTTGTTCTTCGCGGCAAAATAGTTGATGAAACTCAGGGCGCAGGCCATTCCTCTGTCTTTGAAAGAAGCGCTGGGATTAAGCCCATCGTTCTTGAAGTAAAAGGTCGCCCCCACCTGTTTCTTGAGTCTGGGATTCGCTTCCACAAGAGGCGTGTGGCCTTCCCCCAGGTAGACGATCCGATCCAGGGGAATCACCGGGGCGATGAACTCGTAGTAGCGGAAGATCCCTTTGAGCGCTTGCACATTCAGCATTCTTCTTAGATCAAAGATCGTTCGCCACCGATCGCCTCCCACTGCCTGCAGGCGATCCTCTTTTTTGTCTTCAAGCATCAGGACGCTGCCGCACTCGGGGCAGGTGTACAGAAGCTGGCCAATGTCCAGTTCTCCGTGGCAGCCCAGGCACCGGTAAACCATTTCCCCCTTGGGCTCAGGGAGGAGGAAAGGCCTTATGTCTTCCGGGAATTGATTCAATCGCATGACACATTCCTTTGATCATCATTTTTTGGCAAACATGGCTACATGTATTACAATGCACGACAAATTGCAATCTAGACCTCTCATAGGGGGGCCTCACAGGAATCCCTTGAGACGGCGCATGAAGAGTGCTAGGATTGTGACGTGCTGGATGAGGATCTCGGTATGCGCCATGCGGTGATCGAGCAGGTCAAAGAGGTTCTGAAGATAGAGGCGGAGGCCATCCTGAACCTGATGGAGCGGGTCGGCCCGGAATTCGACCGCGCCGTGCAGATGATCCTAAAAGCCAAAGGCAGGGTCATTCTCACCGGCATAGGGAAGTCGGGGCTCGTGGCCAGGAAGATCTCAGCCACCCTCAACAGCACAGGAACCCCCTCTCTTTACCTGCACCCTGCCGAAGCGGTCCACGGGGACCTCGGCATGGTCACCTCCGACGATATCGTGATCGCCATCAGCCACAGCGGCAAGACCGGGGAGATCAACAGTCTCCTGCCCATCATCAAGAACATGGGCACAAAAATCATCGCCTTTACCGGCTGCATGGATTCCTCCATGGCCGAGCAAAGCGACTTGGTCATCGACGTCGGCGTCGAGCGTGAAGCGTGCCCCCTGGGCTTGGCCCCCACCGCAAGCACCACGGCGGCACTCGCTATGGGGGATGCTCTTGCCGTAGTGCTTATCAATGCCAGGCGTTTTGACCCAAAGGATTTCAGGAAATTTCATCCCGGCGGCAGCCTTGGAGAGAGGCTCGCCACCAGTGTGAGAGAAGTCATGTTCACTGACGACCACATCCCCGTGGTCCTGGTCGGCTCCAAGGTTTCTCAGGCCCTGAAGGAGATGGATGCCAAAAGTATCGGGGCAACGCTCGTGGTAGATAAGGACAGGAAACTGAAGGGGATCATGACGGACGGCGATCTGAGAAGGGCTTTGCTTAAGCACAGGAGCGTTCATTCATTGAAAGTCGAACAGATCATGACCCCATCCCCGAAAACCATTGATGAGAATCAGACAGCCGCAGAGGCTCTTGGAATTATGGAGCTTTACGGAATCACCCATCTGTGTATTGTTGATGCCCGACATTGCGTCAAGGGGCTGGTCCATCTTCATGATCTTCTCGGCAGAGAGGAATTCAGACTCAATGGCAGCTCTAAGACCACCGAGGGGTCTCATCGTAGACCTCGTCACCCCGCTTAAACAGAACGGCGACATCGACGGCCGCAGTTTAGGCAAGCAACTGGACAGGGTTTTACCCCACGTTCAGGCTGTTCTTATTGCAGGACCTTACCTGGGAGAGGGGAGGAACCTCTCGGCCGGGCAAAGAGCAGAGCTCATGGAAAAGACCCTGGTCGTGGTCAGGGGGCAGGTGCCTGTTTTCGTATGGATCACCCAGGACACGGAACATAAGACCACAGAGACCCTGGGGCTCCTCTCCAAGACGCTGAAGACGAGAAAATATAGAGGTCAGGTCTGCTGGCTGGACACCCCCCTTTACTACCACAGCAACCGCGGGCTTGTTTCCCATTACCGGAACTTGACGACCTTGACACGGGAACCATGGCTTCTTCACAATGATCCAGGACTCATCGACCAACTGGCCCACTCCTTCAAAAGAAACAACATCCGTACAGCCCTCCTTAAGGAAATCCTGGGAATGGAGGAGATTCAGGCACTGCTCTATTTGGGCTCCCTGGATCGGGCCGGCAATTATGAGAAAGCGACGAGAGCAAGGCCTGATTTCAGGATTTATGATGGAGACGAGCTGCGCTTCCTGACTCACCCAAGCCTTAGCGGGGTTGTTTCTGGCGGTGCAAACCTTTCACCTAAGGCCTGGAGTAAAATTACAGAGTCTTCGCTTGGCCTCAGTGAAACGCGTGAGGATTATCCGGATCGCTTGCAGCAAGTCTGGACGACCGGCCGGTATCTCCGAGCGCTCCTTGATCTCTATACCTCACAACCCGTGCAGGTCATCAAACAGGTGCTTTCGGAAGCAGGCATCCTTGAAAGCCCGGCGTGCACGGAACAAATTGAAGACGTGGGAGAAAAAGTGAAATGCGTCATCGAGGAGATGAAGAAGTTCGGGGATTATATGAAATCAACCGCTGTCGGCTGAAGCCGACAGCTTTCGGGACAAAGGGACAGAGTGGCAAAGGCACAAAGCAGAAAAACCATTCTCCTGTATTTCTTTGTCTCTTTCTTTCTTTGTACCTATGTGCCTTTGCAACTTTGTGCCTGGTTCTTAGTGTCCGCAGCAATGATCCCCGCATGACCCAGCCTCTGCCATGGCTTTAATCACTTCTTTTGGGTCTGCTTCGCTGACTCTGACGATTTTCACCCTAAGATAAAAAGCGCCAACGCTTTCCAACACGGCTAAAGAAGGAATGAACAGATGCTGGAAGAGGCCTGCGAGTTCCTCCCCTCTGACAGGCAAACTCAGGCTCTCCCCGTCTTTCTTATCGGCAAGTTTGAACTCGAAGGGACACAGCCCCTGGCTCCCCGCACCAAAGATGAACTCGAATGCGATTGGTCCGGCGCTCAAATCCGTCTTGTCAGGCTCTGTTCCTGCTTCCAAATCCAAACTGATTTTGCTTAACGGTCGCACCACCTGCTCGTTCTTCCTCATCAACGATCTCCTCGACTCGCTCATAAACACAAGGACGGTTTCTGGAGCAACTATAAGAACGAATGTCCTCAATGACAACCTGCAGGGACCGTCAAATCACCTTGACTCTCCGCGCTGATGGCATTAGAACCGCCTTGGCGATCGGCAATTAAGAAAAGGGAGGCAATCTTCATGAAACTGAATGACCTGTGCGTCAATACGATCCGCGTGCTCTCTGCCGAATGTGTTGAAAAAGCCAACTCAGGCCACCCCGGAATGCCAATGGGGGCTGCTCCCATGGCCTATGTGCTTTGGACAAAATTCCTGAAGCACAATCCCCGTCATCCGGCCTGGTTCAACAGGGACCGGTTCGTGCTTTCCGCAGGGCATGGATCCATGCTTCTTTACAGCCTGCTCCATCTCACCGGGTATGATCTTCCGCTCTCTGAACTCCTTAACTTTCGTCAGTGGGAAAGCAAAACACCCGGCCATCCTGAATACGGACTGACTCCGGGAGTGGAGACGACGACAGGACCCCTCGGCCAGGGATTTGCCAACGGGGTGGGCATGGCCATTGCAGAACGTTTCCTGGCCGCCGCCTTCAATCGGCCCGGATACGAACTCATCAACCATTTTACTTACGCCATCGTGAGTGACGGAGACCTGATGGAAGGCATTTCCCATGAGGCCGCTTCTTTGGCCGGCCACCTCGGGTTGGGAAAACTGATTTATCTTTACGATGACAATCACATCTCCATTGAGGGAAGCACTGACCTGACCTTTACGGAAAAGCGAACACTTCGGTTCGAAGCTTACGGGTGGCATGTGCAGCAGGTCGAAGACGGCAATGACCTCCAGGCCATAGAGAAGGCCATCTTTTCCGCGCAAAAGGAAACCCGCCGACCTTCCTTCATTGCTGTCCGAACCCATATCGGATATGGCAGCCCCAACAAGCAGGACAGGGCATCCGCTCATGGCGAGCCTCTGGGCAAAGAAGAGCTGAAGCTCACCAAGCAGAAGCTCGGATGGCCTCCGGAGCCCGACTTCCATATTCCTGATGAGGCATTGAAGGTTTTCAGAGCGGCAGTGGAACAGGGAAACGCTGAACAAGCCCGGTGGGCCTCTCTTCTCGACGGATACAAAAACTCCTTTCCCGACCGGGCCAGGGAGCTGGATCAATGGATCAGGGGGGAGTTACCGCAGGGTTGGGAAAAGGAAATTCCTTTATTTCCTGCTGACCCAAAGGGGTTGGCCACACGAGCCGCCTCAGGCAACGTGCTCAATGCCTTGGGAAAGAGAATCAAGAACCTGGTGGGTGGATCAGCAGATCTTGCTCCTTCGAACCAGACCCTGATCAAGGGCGAAGGGGACTTTCAATCAGACCAATTCGGCAGCCGCAACCTCCGCTTCGGCGTGAGGGAACACGGCATGGGAGCCATTCTCAACGGCATGGCGCTTCATGGAGGGGTGATTCCCTACGGAGGGACCTTCCTCATCTTTTCCGATTACATGCGCCCGGCGATCCGCCTGGCCGCCCTCATGCACCTCAAAGTCATTTACGTGTTCACCCATGACAGCATCGGCCTGGGCGAGGACGGCCCCACCCATCAGCCTGTGGAACAGCTCGCTGCTCTAAGAGCCATCCCCAATCTGACGGTCATCCGACCCTGCGACGCCGCAGAAACCGCCGAAGCCTGGCGCTTCGCCCTCAGCCACAAGAGCGGGCCTGTGGCCCTGGTGCTCACGCGGCAGGGAGTCCCGGTCCTTGACCGATCTGTATTCGCGCCTGCTGCTGGGCTTCAGCAGGGCGCCTACGTTCTTGCAGACCCTGCAAAGGGAAAACCTGATCTTCTCTTAATTGCCTCCGGCTCTGAAGTTCAGATGGCGATCGAAGCGGCTAAAAAGCTTGCAGAAAAGGGCATTTCATCCCGGGTGGTGAGCATGCCGTCCTGGGAATTGTTTGATAAACAGTCCGACTCTTACCGACTGGAGGTCTTTCCCCCCGAGATCAAAGCCCGTATTGCTATGGAGGCGGGGCGAACTCCGGGTTGGTGGCGCTATCTGGGTGAGAAAGGAGACGTGGTAGGCATCGATCATTTCGGCGCCTCGGCCCCTTACAAGGTGCTCTATGAAAAGTTCGGCATCACCGCCGATCGGGTCGTGGAGAAGGCATTGAAGCTTTTGGGAAAGTAGGGCCGGCCACCGGGGCGGCCCATTCCTGCTGCCGCGGTCGGATGTCCTACTTGATGTCCGCGTGATAGGCTTGCAGGGACTTGGGGATGCCGTGCCCTTTACGCACGGCACGGATGCCCTTGGCCGCCGCTAGAGCCGCCGCCAGCGTCGTGATGTAGGGGACCTTGTAGCGGATCGCCGATTTGCGGATGTAGGAATCGTCGCTCTTGCTCAACCGCCCGCTCGGCGTGTTGATCACCAGGTGAATCTCGCCGTTCTTGATCGCATCCACAATGTTGGGCCGGCCGTCATAGATTTTTCGAATCGACTCGGCTTCAATCCCGTACTCTGCCAGGAACTTGCGCGTCCCCTCCGTGGCCTTGATCCTGAAACCCAGCTCCACGAATTGCCGCGCCACTTCCAGAACCCCCGGCCGATCCCGCTCGGAGACCGTGAGCAACACCGTCCCCTCTGTGGGGAGGACCTGCTGGGCCGCCTCTTCAGCCTTGTAAAAAGCCAACCCGAAGGAATCGGCCATCCCGAGCACTTCACCGGTGGAGCGCATTTCTGGGCCCAAAATCGGGTCCACTTCAGGCAGCATGTTGAAGGGGAAGACGGCTTCCTTAACACCGAAATGGGGGATCGGTCTTTTTTGAATGTTGAGGTCCTTGAGTTTCTTGCCAAGCATGAGCTGGGTGGCGATCCGGGCCATGCTGATGCTGCACACCTTCGAAACCAGAGGCACGGTTCTCGACGCCCGCGGGTTCGCTTCGAGCACGTAGACCACATCATTGGCGATCGCGTACTGCATGTTCATCAGCCCGACCACACCCAGTTCGACCGCAATCCTTCTCGTGTACTCGTAGATGGTATCCACATGTTTGGGAGGAATGCTGATTGGGGGGATGACACACGCCGAGTCCCCTGAGTGAATTCCCGCCAGCTCAATGTGCTCCATCACCGAGGGCACAAATGCGTCCCCGCCATCTGCCATGGCATCGGCCTCCGCCTCTATGGCATTTTCAAGGAACTTGTCGATGAGAATCGGTCTCTCCGGTGTCACATCTACGGCCGCGGCCACATACCGCTTCAGCATCTCCTCGTCATGGACCACCTCCATGGCCCTTCCTCCCAGCACGTAGGAGGGCCTCACCATGAGAGGATAACCGATCCTCTCTGCGATCATGAGAGCTTCATCCAGATTGCTCGCCATCCCAGATTCAGGTTGCGGGATGCCGAGCTTCCGCATCACGTGGCGAAAACGATCTCGATCCTCAGCAAGATCGATCGCATCAGGAGAAGTGCCCAGAATGTTGACTCCGGCAGCGGCCAGCTCTGCAGCCAAGTTGAGCGGGGTCTGGCCGCCGAATTGCACAATGACCCCTTCGGGCTTCTCCTTTGCATAGATGCTCAGCACATCTTCGACGGTGAGCGGCTCAAAGTAGAGCTTGTCTGAGGTGTCGAAATCCGTGGAAACCGTCTCAGGATTGCAGTTGATCATGATGGATTCATACCCTTCGTCTCTCAGCGTGAAGGCGGCGTGAACACAGCAATAGTCAAACTCGATTCCCTGACCGATGCGGTTCGGGCCTCCCCCAAGGACCATGATCTTCTTTCGCGAACTGCTCTTTACACGGTCCGGACCATTGTAGGTTGAATAGTAGTAGGCCGCATTCTCCACTCCGCTCACAGGCACAGCGTCCCACGCCTGGACCATCTTGAGGGAGAGCCTTCGCTCTCGAATCTCTTTTTCCGGCACATTCAGAAGTTTTGACAGGTAGCGATCCGAGAATCCGTCCTTTTTAGCCTGGCTGAACAAATCATCCGGGAGGCCCTTGCCTCTGAAAGTCAGGATTTTTTCTTCGACCTCCACAATCTCTTTCATCTGCTCGATAAACCAGGGTTTGATGTAGGTCTTCTTGTAGAGGTCCTCGACCTTTGCTCCTTTGCGCAGGGCCTCGTACAGGATGAACTGCCGCTCGCTGGTTGGCTCTGCCAGAAGATCCATCAGCTCTCCCAGGCTCTTCTTGTTAAAATCCTTGACAAAGCCGAGACCGTACCGGCCTGTTTCCAGCGATCGAATGGATTTCTGCAACGCCTCCTTGTACGTCTTGCCGATGCTCATCACCTCGCCGACCGCCCTCATCTGGGTTCCGAGCTTGTCCTCAGACCCGGGGAACTTCTCAAAAGCCCAGCGCGCAAATTTGACGACCACGTAATCGCCCCAGGGCGTGTATTTATCCAGCGTTCCCTCTCTCCAGTAGGGAATCTCATCTAGGGTCAGGCCACCTGCCAGCATAGAAGAGATCAGCGCGATAGGGAATCCCGTAGCCTTGGACGCAAGGGCTGAGGATCGGGAGGTCCTGGGATTGATCTCAATGACCACGACCCTGCCGGTCTGGGGATCGTGCGCGAACTGGATATTGGTGCCCCCAATCACCTGGATGGCCTCGACAATGTCGTAGGAGTGTTTTTGAAGACGCTTCTGAAGCTCGGGGGCGATGGTGAGCATGGGAGCCACACAGAACGAATCTCCTGTGTGCACTCCCATGGCATCCACGTTTTCGATGAAGCAGACCGTGATCATCTGATTCTTGGCGTCCCGCACCACTTCCAGTTCCAATTCCTCCCACCCCAGGACGGATTCCTCGATCAGGATTTGACCGACTAGGCTTGCCGAAAGGCCGCGGCCGGCGACCGTTCTCAGTTCCTCCACATTGTACACGTGGCCGCCTCCGGTTCCACCAAGCGTGTAGGCAGGCCTGACCACTACGGGATAGCCCAGTTCGGCGGCAACCTTTTCAGCCTCTTCTACGCTGAAAGCCGGCTTGCTCTTCGGCATGTCGATGCCGAGCCTGTTCATCGTCTCTTTGAACGCAATACGGTCCTCCCCGCGCTCAATAGCATCTACATCCACTCCGATCACCTTGATCCCATATTTCTTAAGGATGCCCTTTCGATGTAATTCGGAGGAAAGATTGAGGCCGGATTGCCCTCCCAGGTTCGGCAGCAGCGCATCCGGTCTTTCTTTTGCAATGATTTCCTCCATGGTTTTGACGTTCAGGGGCTCAATATAGGTCGCATCCGCCATACCGGGGTCTGTCATGATGGTTGCTGGATTGGAGTTGACGAGGACAATTTCGTAACCCAGTTTTCGGAGAGCTTTGCAGGCCTGGGTTCCTGAGTAGTCGAATTCACAGGCCTGACCGATGACGATGGGCCCGGATCCGATAATCATGACCTTCTGAACATCATTCCTCTTGGGCATGGAGAGCTCCTTTCTGCAAGGTCCTTTGGTCCTTCACGGCTGATCGCCAAGGAAAGTTTAGAGTTGGCATGGGACTATAGGGAAGCAGCCTATTTCTGTCAAGCTTATACAAGGGTGGAATAATTTAGGCAGACTTAAGGAAGCCGTTCCTGACCGTTTTCAGAGAAAACCCTGTGCCCGCACCTAGCCAGGACAAGCACCGCCCGGGAAAGGTCCTCTTCCTTGATCAGAATTAGATCCGTGCTGTAGGTCGAAAGAGCGTACATCGGGATGCCCTCTCCGGCCAGCGCACCGGTCAATGAGGAGAGAATTCCTGTCTCGGAAAAATCCAACACACCCCCGATCCGCAAACAACGCCAGCTCTTGTTGCAGGTAACTCCGGCAGGGAGGTCCTCTTCCGGGCAAACGACCGTCGTCTCAGTCTGAGTGCGAGTTATAGAGGACAGAACAGATGACCTAGCCCAGAGGGGAAACGGCTCCTCTGGATCAAGGCGGCATACGGCCATTTGCCCCGGAAGAACAAAGAGTTCAAGACGCTTGTCCACTCTCGCCTCCACTCTTCATCCCTGGCTCAGATGCTGCCGTCTCCTGAAGGCCCACCGGCTCTGTCCTCTTCAAGTTCTTCGTCTTCCGGGGACGCCTGGTCAAGCATCTTGGAGAGATTGATAACCGATCTCTGAACGTCCTTGATGGATTGCGTCAGTTGCTCGATCGCGTTGACTTGTTTCAGGGAGCTCTCATAAGCCCTTTGGCTCACGACAAGGTTCGCAATGCTTGACGCGAAGAGAAGAACAATCAGAATGAGCAGCAGCCAGACAGTCCACCTCAATCCATCTCGCTCACTCCTTCTCCCCCCGCTTGGATGGTCCTCAGGAAGCTCCTCTTTACTCGGGACGTCATAGGGATGCCGCCCGGCCGAACCATTGGTCTTCTGAAAGGATTCTTCTTCCATAAGCACGCTTCCCTCACTACGTTGCATCCCTAGCCGTGCACCTTGAGACACTCCTTAGAGGAGATACTCCGGTTTCACATTCTGCAACGCATGAAAGATATTGCCCTTGATTTTCTGGTTTCCGCGGTAAAGCCGATTCAAAATCGTCTTGATCTCTTCTCTCTTTGAAGAACCGGCTGTGGGGCATCCGAGATCGATCTCCTGCCAGCCCATGGACCGGAAGTAGCGGCGGATCAGATCCGAATCGATCATGAAAAAAGGTCTTATAACGAACAGCTTGCCGCCGAAAAACTCCTGCACCGGGCTCATGGTGCTGACTGACGCTCCATAAAAAATGTTCAGGAAGAATGTCTCGATCACATCATCTTTGTGGTGTCCAAAAGCGATCTTGTTGCAACCGAGATCTCTGGCTGCTTCAAAGAGCGCTTTTCGCCTGATCCTGGAGCAGAGAAAGCAAGGGTTCTCCCTGTTCTCCGGGCCATGGGCCAAAGGGCCGAAATCCCCCCTCACGACCCGGTTTTCAAAACCATGAGAGGAAAAGAATTCCTCCATCAGGTCAGCTGAATTGGCCCCGAAACCGGGATCAACGTGCATTGCAGTGATTCGATATTGTATGGGAACCCGAGCAAGACGTTCCCTCAACAGCCAGAGAAGAGAGAGGCTGTCCTTGCCTCCTGAAACAGCGACCATCACATGGTCGCCATCCTGAATCATGTCTCGGGAATGCAGAGCTTTTCCCATAAGGCGTTTCATTTCTTTAGTCGCATGACTCATACCCGGCTTGTTGTCCGTTGACCGTTGTCCGTGGCAGGCTGCAGGTCGCATGTTGCAGGTTGCTTGTTGCCTGTCGTCTGTAGTCCGTTGTCCGTGGTCAGTTGATAAAAGCTTTTCTGAAAATCCCATCACGAAAGCACGAAAGCTGGAAACCACGAAAAAAAGTGGGCTTGCTTTTACTGATAACCGATAACTGTTAACTGATCACTGGGGTTCTCTAACTTTAGACACTTTAGATCCCTTTAGGCACTTCTTCCTACTTTCTTTCCCCGAACAGTTTTGTTCCGATGCGAACCATGTTGGATCCTTCTTCAAGGGCAGCCTTGTAGGAGTGGGACATGCCCATGGAGAGGTACTTCATTTCCACGCCAGTAATATTCATGGCCCTCAGGGCATCAAAGATCTTTTTCGTTCTCTGGAAATAGGGCCTTGACTCTTCGGGGTCTCCGGCAAGAGGACCCATGGTCATCAATCCCACGATGCGGATGTTCTTTAGCGAGGACGTTGCTCGAATCAGCTCCACAGCCTCATCCGGGTTGACTCCTGACTTCTGAGCCTCTTCACCGCTGTTGATCTCAACAAGGACGGGCATCACCTTTCCCGCTTTTGCGCAAGTTTTGTCTATCTCTTCGGCCAGTTTCATGGAACTCACGGTTTCAATCATGTCGAACACGGCCACCGCTTTCTTGACTTTGTTGGTTTGAAGATGTCCGATCATGTGCCACTTGGCCCTGTGGCCGACTTTCTCAAAAGCCTTCTCCGCCTCCTGAACATAGTTCTCCCCCACGATCTCCAGGCCGGCCTCAATGGCCTCCAGAATCTCGTCAGAGGTGCGAGTTTTCGCAGCGCCCACCAGCAGAACTCCCTTGGGCAGTTCCGCCAACAGCTTTTTCACTTGCTCGCGGATCATGGAGAAGCTCCTGGAATAGAGATATCCGAAATCCCTCTGCCTGTAAAGGTTGAAACCCTGCGTTAAGCAATTGGACGATAGGACGTATCTGGGAAGGAAAAACAGTAAGGTCGCCAACCTTAGCTTTTTCGCTTCTTAAAGGCTGGCGGCCTGGAAAGTTAGCAGGAGCAGCTTCCGCTTCCGCAGCCCTCAGCTTTTTTGAGGCTGGAGGAAATCGAAAACCCTGAACCCCACCCGGATTCAACAAAATCCACTGTAATGGGTTTAACCTGATCGAGCAACTGTTTGTTCACAAGAAAGGTCACCCCATTGTTTTTCACGATCTCATCATCATCTTTCGGCTCATCCAGAGCCATACCCAGAGAGGGCCCTGATCACCCACCCTGCGAAAGGAAAACCCGGACAACAGGCTTATCTTTCTTTTCCTGGAAGAACTGCTGAATCATTTGATCTGCTTTTTCAGTTACTTGAAAGATATTGGCATCCATGTTCGTTTTCAACCCCCTTGATAAATATGATTAAATAATATTCACGAATGACGCGCTGTCAACAACCTGCCTGCTTTTTTAGATCTAAACAGTAGGAAATCTACTAAACAC
>Ga0105107_10001312_pt1 | contig 16043 bp, 14 predicted proteins | sample PPLLaktember2015_6_FD_79335 | JGI IMG/M metagenome (GOLD analysis project Ga0105107, IMG submission 79335) | Freshwater sediment microbial communities from Prairie Pothole Lake near Jamestown, North Dakota, USA - PPLs Lake P8 Core (1) Depth... | ecosystem: Environmental > Aquatic > Freshwater >...
CGGTGCCCCCTGTCGCCAGTGCATTGACCCGTGCAATCGCCTCAATGTCTACACCGCGGCCGAACCCCTGATAAGCCGTTGTCGAATCGGAGTAGCGGTCACAAATCACGAACTCGCCCCGTTCCAGGGCGGGACGGATCACCTCTGCCACCAGCTGTGCCCTGCTTGCCTCGAAAAGGAACAGTTCAGCAACTTCTGTTAATTCAAGATGACGTTTGTCAAGCAGGATTTCCCGTAGTTGCTCCGAGATTCGCGTTCCACCAGGCTCCCGGATGAGTCGCACGGTATGATTTTTCTCCAGCCGTTCCACGAGAAGCCTGGCCTGTGTGGACTTGCCGCAGAAATCAATGCCTTCGAATGTCAGAAACATGAGATAACTTACGCATTTCTTCGAGTTGAAGCAAACAGCCTGCCTTGCACCTTTGCAGCGTTTTCTGTACTTTTTCGGCACTCTCATGCCTCAACAACGATCCACAAGATCACGGCCGCCCAAACCCCCTCCCACTCCCGGAGACTCCAAAGAGCAGAAGCGTATGGATTCCCGCTCTGAGGATTCCCGTTTGATCAAGGCGGCTCTTGCCGGTGACGACGCCGCCTATTCCCATTTGATGCACAAATATCACGATGCAATTTACGGTTTTGTCTATCGCATGGTGCACGACCATGAGCAGGTGGAGGATCTCACGCAGGAGGCGTTCATCAAGGCGTTTTCATCGCTCAAGAATTTCAACGAGGAGTTCGCCTTTTCGACGTGGTTGTACAAGATTGCAACAAACAATTGCATCGACCACATCCGGCGCCGGAAACTTCAGATGTATTCGATCGACAAACCGATCGAGTCAAAAGACAGTGATTACACCTATGAATTGCCGGATGATTCCTACGAAGCCGACAAAGCACTCATCAGCGACCAGCGTGCCGTGCTCCTGCAGCAGGCAATCGACCAGCTCCCCGAGAAATATCGCAAGGTAATTCTTCTCCGCCACAGCGAAGAACGGAGCTACGAGGAAATTGCCAAGATGCTCAAAATACCCATTGGAACGGTAAAAGCGCACATTTTCAGGGCGCGTGAGCTTCTGTACAAGCAGCTTCGCCACAAAATCCGCCATTATTGACCCCGATCTGCAACCTCCGCTCCGGTTGTTTCGTATAGATGAAGGAGAAGGAGCATACCGTATTCGCCATGAAGATATTCCGTGCCGACATACTGCCGGTTTTCAGCGTTGTCGCCCTGCTGATCGCCTGTGTGTCCGAAGCCTCCGCGCAGGAATCAGGACGCTTCAAGGAGATCGGCCGGACGACCGAAAAGGAAATCAAGGTTGTACTCGCCTCTTCATTCGGAAACGTGACTATCAGCAGAGGAGAGTCCGGCAAGATCGTCAGCGTGGGAAGTCAGAATGCGGCGGACGAATCACCGCGCGTGAACATGGACTATACGGTCCGCAACAGAATCGGCTACCTGGAGGTGAACCTGGGCCACGACGGCGATGAACCGGACGGGAAGAAACGGAGAGTTCATGTCGGCAAATTCGATGGCGGCTCCTGGACCCTGCAGTTCAGCGATGCTCTGCCGATTTCATTCGACATAGAACTTGGCATCGGCAGAGGAACGTTCGATATGACCGGCCTGCAGGTCAAAGATTTCAATCTCTCATCCGGCGCAAGCGAAGTGGAACTGAATTTTGGCGAAGAAAACTCCCTCGAGATTGAAAATCTGAATGTCGAATCGGGAATGAGTCGATTTGAAGGTCGAAACCTCTCGAACGCCCATTTCAAGAATTTCCATTTTCAGGGCGGCATCGGATCTTACACCCTGGATTTCGGTGGCACACTCAGGAATGAGGTCGAAGTGAATGTGGAAGTGGGATTGGGGTTCGCCACGATCATCGTACCCAAGGACGCAGGTGCCCGTGTGGCGTACGAAAAGAACTGGGTGTCAAAGCTGGATTGCGATGCCAACTTCGTGAGCAGTGCCGAAAACGAATATCTCACCGACAACTACTACCGCGTATCCGGAAAGATGAACATCACCCTCGATTCCGGACTCGGGAGCATCAAGATTCGCCACCGCTAGGGTGTGCCTGTACCTCCCCCACTCCCTTTTCCCCACAACATCAATGGTGCCCAGAAGTACGCCGCAGACAGCTCGTTGGAGCTGATCATGGCATTCTGTGCAGTCTGGAATGATTCGGGCACCGTGACGCCTGTTTGCAGTGCAGTATAGAAATTCTCGCCGAACATCTTTTTTGCCTTGCGCGTGAGTGGAGCGGCATTGACGACCACCGACGCCGACCCATTTGCCAGAAACGCGGCTGCGACGGCACGTTCCGTCGCCGGCAGGCGATTCGAGAGGTTGAACAGTACAACTGCACGCACGGGAGGCAGCGAAAATACCGATGCAAGAGGGACGGGTAAGTTCCCATCGGCGTTTGCACCATCGCCAAGAATGAATGCCCCCCGCAACGGGTGCTGCACGCTGTACCGGACTTCCGCCGCGAGATGAAGAAGATCAGCGCGCGTTGAGCGCAGCGAGGCAAGCGTTGCCTCCTTGCCGAAGAGCAAGCGCGCATCCCTGTAGAATGCGTGGATGTCCCTCAGTTCATACTCAACATCCCATCCGGTCGAGCCACGGACACCAAGTGCGGTTACAGCGCGGACCGGGGCGGGCGCCGGCGCCGGTGACAGGAGAAACCTTGCACAGGGCAGATAGCTCATAGCGAAACGTTCACCCAGCGCGGGGGCACCGGATCGCCCGCCGCGACGCAGTCCCGCAAGAGAAAACGCCGGCAGACGCGAGGGGAGAATGATCACCAGGCGCGTATCATGCCTGATGTCGGATTCCACGGGAAGGATCAGTGCTTCATACAGCGCGCGCGTCAGTTCCTCCGTGTAGCTGTCCGGGCTCCTCCGCCCGTTCTCCCGGGCGGAATCGGCCCTCCCCGCACTTCGGGCGCATTCCTGGAGGTACGATTGCATGAGCTCGGCGATGCGTTCCGGGGATGTTGAAGACATGTGGAGTGTGCTGCGCGATGGCGTGACCGCGCAGGCGTATAGCGAACGTTCCGTGGCAAGATACATCAACAGCAGTACATCGGGATCGAGTACCTTCTGTATCTCCGCTATACTGACACCCCCGGGGTCCACGACGGCCGTCATTCGCGCATCCGCATGCCGTATGCGATCCGCTTGTGCGGCCATTTCTTCTTCAAGGCGATTCACGTCGGCGCGAACTTTTGTCACAATGGATGGCGTGCCGTATGTGGATGCGGATAGCTGTTCCAGAATCCCTTCCGCGCCTTTGTGGAGCGCACGCAGGTGTGTGAAGGTGCGCAGCGTCGAATCCGTCGCCGGTGTTCCTGTCTTCACATCCCATGAGGCCAGATCATCTGTAAGCGCACGCGCATTGCAGCGTTCCTGGTACCAGAAGGCCTCCTCCGTCCTCCCGGTTTGCAGCAAAAGCGATATGATCGCACGGTAGGCATCGGCACCTCCCCGCCCCAGAACCGATTCTTCGCAGTCGAGCCAGAGACCATCCGGTGTCCGGCTCGCATACGCCGACTCCTGTGCTTTCAACGCATCGCGGTACGCCTGGAATGCATCGGTGACCCTGTTCTCGAGCTCGGCCGCGCGTCCCAAAGAGATAAGCGCATAGGTGGTCCCGCGCGCATGCCCGCCCTCCCGCAGCAAATCGTACCCTTTGCGGAAGAGCTCCTCTGCTTCACCGCGCCTCCGCGATCCCCGGCAATGGCCTTCCTGTATGAGTGCATACGCCTCTCCCGCGGCGTTGAACACCGTCCGGGCGTATGCGGACGCCCTCTGGAAATACACCGCTGCCGTGTCGATACGGCGGGAGCGCAGCGAGAAGTTGCCGATACGCAGAAGCGTTTGCAGATACTGTGCCGGCTCCCGCGTTGATCCGCCCCCGTGTTGAAGAATCGTGGCATAACTATCCTGCGCCTCACGCCACCTCCCCGCCTTCTCGAAAGCCGCCGCCAGCGAGAGGAGACCCCGGACAACAAGTACCGAATCCTGCGCCTTGCCGGCCAGCGTGATGCTCTGAAGAAGGCTTCCTATCGCAGCATCTGTCTCACCCCGCTGCGCCTCACCTTCCGCGACCACGAGATCGATTCGCGCTTCTCCCGCAAAGTCCGACGAGCGGCGGCAGAATGCGCGCAATGCGGCGGCAGTACGGGCTATCTCCGCGGGTTGTTCCAGTGTGCGGTACACATCGAGCAAAGACCATCGGATTTCCTGGACGGCCGCACTGTCTCCAAACAGCGTCGCAAGACGCAACGCTTCCACCGCACGCAGGTGCGCGTCCTCTTCCCGCTGCATGAGACGGTAGATGTCCACAATGGCGAGGGACATCTGGAATGCTTCATCGTGCTGCACACGGCCGCGGTATGCTTCTTCGGCCCGGGAATAGAACAACGCCGCGCTGTCAAGTTGGGCCGTCCGTCGGGATAGATCGGCCAGCAACCGGTATGCACCCGCGGCCTGAATGCCCCTCCATACACCCGACGAACCTCCGAGATTGACAATCATCTCTGTCCGTGCTTCGAGGACTTTCCCGTCATCAAGCAACCGCTCCACGCGCGCCAGCGTGCTGTCCAGTTCCCGCACGGCGTCGATGTCGCCGCCGGTGCAACCGGGCATGGCGACCAGCACGGCCATTGACCCGGCAAGGAGGAACCCCCACACGTCGCCCGGGCGCAGGCAATACGTTCTTATGTGCTTTCGAGGCATGGCAGAATGATCTCAGGATGGTTGGTGAACACCATATCGACGCCAAATCGTTGCATTCGTGTCAGGACGTCAGCCGAATCGACCGAATAGACGCCGACGCTCAAGTTGTGACGGTGAGCGTCGTCTATCATACGGCGACGGACAACCCGCCTGCTGCAAAATATGCACACTGCACCGACCCTGCGGGCGAGAGCCGATGCGCGCCGTGCAACGTCCCGTACGGGTTGGACAAGAACCCCCAGGGCGAGCGACGGCGCTTCGCGGGAAAAAACGGCAAGGAAACGATGGTCAAACGACGAGACAATGAGCTGGCGCTGCTGTCCGCTGTGGCGAAAAGTTTCGGCGAGTGCGTGCGCCCGCAATTCCCGTGACCGTGGGTCGCCATCGGTCTTTACTTCGCAATTGATACCGATGGCGGGGGGCAACGATTCCAGGAGATCCGACAACGTGGGAATGCGTTCTCCGGCGAATTGTGACGAGAACCACCGTCCTGCATCCAGCTGCCGCAATCGGGAGAGTGGCGTTGCATGGACAAATCCACTCCCGTCCGTTGTTCGGCGGAGCGTACGATCATGAATGACCACAGCTGTGCACTCGGCGGAAAACCGGACATCCAATTCGATCAGGTCTGCTCCCGCTGCCGCTGCCGCCCTGAAAGCTGCCATGGTGTTTTCCGGCGCCGTCCCAGAGCTTCCCCGGTGCGCCAGCACAATCATGACGGCATTCCGAGCACACGGAGCCGCTGTTCGATGAGCTTATGCACCTCATCAATCGCGCCGCCCCCATCCACCGTCACCACCCTGCCGAGCCGCTCATAGTAACCCAGCACCGGTGAGGTCTTCGCGTGGTAGACCGTGAGGCGCGCGCGCACTGTCTCCGCCGTATCGTCCGCGCGCTGAACGAGTGCCGTGCCGCATACGGGGCAGGGATCGCCCGGAGCCACACCGTCTATGTCACTGTTGAAGATCTTTCCGTCGCTGGGACATTGCAGGCGATTGCTCAGCCGGCGGACGATCTCTTCATCGGCAAGGTCGATGTTGACCACACGGTAATCCGCAATCCCGAGATCTTTGAACATCTTCGTGAGAGCTTCGGCCTGTGTGACCGTGCGCGGAAAACCGTCCAGGATGAAACCGTGTGATCCCTCCGGGGACATCAGCGTGTCCCGGATAATGCCGATCATCACGTCGTCGGGAACGAGTTGTCCGGCGTTCATAAACGAACCGGCTTTTTGGCCGAGGTGCGTATGTGCCGCAACGGCCGCCCGGAGCATATCACCGGTTGAGTAGTGCGGTACCCTGTACTCTTCAGAGAACAGCTTTGCCTGTGTCCCCTTTCCCACGCCCGGAGGCCCGAACAGGAGAAGTCTCATGGTTTGTCGTCTCGTGTGGAACTGGCGTTCTGGTGCGCGGGCGTGACCCGGTGTGTCGGTGGTGCGGCACAGCGACGGCCAGTTGCCCGCATGCCGCCGCGATATCCTCGCCGGCACTGCTGCGCACCATCACGGTGAGGTTTCCCTCCCGGAGTTGTGTAACGATCGCGTCGGTCCGGCTTGAAGGACGGAGAAGAGCGGCCAGTCCTTCGGGTCGTGTGAAGGCGATGGAATGATACGGGATCACATTGATCTTGCACGGGACTGTCCGGGCGAATTTGATGAGCCGGCGCACATCTTCCGGCCCGTCATTGATCCCCTCAAAGAATATGCACTCATAAGTTACGCGTATCCCTGTCGCCGCATAGTAGCGTTTGACCGCGTCGAGGAGCCGGGGAAGCGGGAACCGGCGCGTGATGGGCATGAGGCGTGCGCGCGTTTCTTCAACGGCGCTGTGAAGGGAGATCGCAAGCTTGTTCCGTCGCCGGTCTGCTGCCATACGGAGTATGCCGTCCACCCATCCGGCTGTGGACACCGTGATCCGCCGCGCCGCGACTTCCAGGCCATCGGTCATGATCTCCGCCGCCTGCATGACCCGGTCGTAATTCAGAAGGGGCTCCCCCATTCCCATGAACACGATGTTCGTGATCCGCCGCCCGGTGGCACGCCTGACATGCAGCACCTGGTCAATGATTTCCGCCACGGTCAGATTCCGCAGGAAGCCCATCGTCCCGGTGGCACAAAATGCACAGGCAAGAGGACAGCCAACCTGCGTGGAGACGCACAGCGTGAGCCGTTCCCGGGGGAGCAGATCCCCGGATCTCCCCTCATCCGGGTCAAACCTGGAGGAGGGCGGAATTGAGACGCTTTCAATGTGGAGACCGTCGGACAGCGCGAACAAAAACTTCGTGGTACCATCGGCGGGAGAAAGTGTCCTGGTGACAGGGGCCACCCCGTGGATTGCCGCAGCACGCGAGAGCCTGTCCCTCGTCGCGCGGGCGATGTCGGTCATGGCATCGAACGACATCGCCCCGCGGGCGTAAAGCCATCGGTAGATCTGATCGCCCCGGTAGGGACGCTCGCCGAGAGCCGTGGCAAACGCACGGAGCTCCTCACGATTCATCCCCAGCACATTCGCCGCTGATGCCCTCTCCGCATGCAGCGTTGCTGCCGCGCCGCCGCCCATGGAGTTACAGATACCTATTCAACTTCTGCATCGACCTGAGCAAGGATCTCCAGGCAGATGCCAAGACCACCCGGTACCGGGGATTGACCCGCCAAAGTCCCGTTTGTCGAGAGCGTCATCGTGGTATTGGGATCCGTTTTGAACTGGTTCAGTTTCGTCACGATCTGTTTCACCCCAAGAGAATCGAACGTAAGCTTCGTTGAGCTACCGAGCAGGGATTGCGGGGTGGCAAAGTCAGACCAGGGCCAGGCTGCGGTCGTCTTGACAAGAGACACACCGTCGATCTTACCTTCCACATTCACGGTCCCGTTGTAGGTTCCCGTTGTACGGATCCGTATGTCATAGAAGCGAGCACTTTTGATATCGTCGAGGTATGATGCATCGATCTCGTCGGCCAGCTTGATGACAATGGAGCCGCTAAAGCCCAGATTGGGACCTGCATTGATAGTGAAGCATTGTTCGATCGGAAGATTTACGGCAACAAGAAAGCCTTCATTGATGCAGGTAGAACCGGTCGTTGCGAGTATGCCGAGGAGAAACACCAGAAAAACTTTCGTTTTCATATTCGATCTCCGTTGAGTAGCACAGGCTGTATCGGAAGTGAACAAGTTACCAGCCGAATCCGATACCGCCGGAAAAGTTCGTTATTGACCCGAAGTTTGCATCAGCAAAGATCTTCAGGATGCCCAGCGACAAACCGGCACCAACGGTGAAGCGGACATTGTTCGCACCGTCCATCTCGATGTCGACAGCCGGCGGAAGCAGCGGATCAGTCGACGTGTATTGCAGACCCATCGTGCTGCTTTCGTAGGCAATGCCGCCGTACAGTATGAGAATCGATAAGGTCTTGCTGGCCTGGGCGTTGACGGCAAACCCCTTGAAGTCCATCAGGTCGCCCACAGTGAAACTGTTGAAGTAACCGCCCACGGCAACATCTACCGGCGATTTAGAGAAGTACTGGCTGATGCTGTGCCGGACACCCAATCCCCAGAGTGTGATAGCAGGAAGCTTATTGTCCGTTATTTCGGGGATTCTGACAAACCGGAATGTGAGATCGGAGCCGTAGAGGGAACCGATCCGGAGTTGTGGCACCGCCAGGGGGAAGATCGACGTGTTGAAAATCCCATCCGACCCCTTGTACTCCAGCCCTCTGAAGGAAATGACTGTTCCCTTTCCGCCGAAGATCGTGGCCGTTTTGAAGGTCGCAGGATCAAAACCCGCAGGTGCCTGAGCGTTATAGAATTTTTGTGCGTCCTGCACGATGGATCCCATGACGATAATGTCGAAGTCGAGATGGAACCCTGACTTCGGAATCCATGCATTGTGGTAGTAGCCGGCGTGCATGTCGGCCCCGAAAAGGTCCGCCACTGGCTGTATGTAGCCGCTTACCGTTTGGGCGCTATACTGCTGGAGCGCCTTTTCCAGGTCAGTTTGTGCAGTTGCCCCGTTCGCTACGAACACACAAACCATCGCGCACAGTAAGATGGTCCGCAACAGGCGGTTGTGCGAAGGTTTCATTCGACCTCCGTAAGGTTGTTGGATGTGTGGAACAATATACAATTTCCGAGTTTGAGTGACAAGCAAGGACTACTGTCCGGCGGACCGCAGCCGCTCGAGCAACAGTTGCATGTCTACCGGAAGAACAGAATCAAAAAACACCCGTTCTCCCGTTGCGGGGTGTAGGAACCCGATAGTCTTCGCATGAAGCGCCTGCCTGGATACCAGCGCCAACAGGTCCTGTATCTGGGCTTTTTGCCCTTTTGTTCGGGGTCCTGCATTGATCTGCCGGCCGTGGTAGGTCGGATCGCCAAATACCGGGTGTCCGATGTGCGCAAGGTGCACCCGGATCTGGTGCGTGCGCCCGGTCTGCAGCCTCAGACGCACCAGCGCGAGATATGGGAACTGGTCGATCACCTCGTAGCCGGTCACCGCGTGCTTTCCATCCGCGACCACGGCCATCATCTTGCGGTCAGCCTTGCTCCGTCCGAGCGCGGCTTCGATCACGCCTGAAGGCGAGAGAAATGTCCCCCAGACGATCGCCCAGTATTCGCGGGTAATGGTTCTTCGCGCGAACTGGCGCGCGAGATGCACGTGGGCGGCATCGTTCTTCGCCACCACCATCAACCCCGAGGTGTCTTTGTCCAACCGATGGACGATCCCCGGCCTCGAAGCATCAGTGACCGCCGGCAACGTGCCGCAATGGTGCAGCAGCGCATTCACCAGAGTCCCTGTGTAGTTGCCGTAGGCGGGATGTGTTACCATGCCGGCGGGCTTGTTGACGACCAGGAGATGCTCATCCTCATACACAATGGACAGCGGAATCGGTTCCGGCACTACATCCGGAGGGGGTGGTTTGGGGAGGGTGATGTGAATGACTTCGCCGGGCGCCACCGGGTGACTCGCGCGCACCGTCTTGCCGTTGACCTGCACAAGCCCCGCACGAATCGCCGCCTGCACTTTCGTACGGGTCGCGTTCTCGACATGATTCGTCAGATAGACGTCCAGCCGCTCCTTTTTCTTGCCGGCAGGAACAACGATGTCAAATTCCTGTGGCATGGCGCGGTCGCGGGTTAGGAGGTAACCGGAGGGGTGGCGGAAGTCGGCGGAGGCGCAGGGGTATCCTCCGTAACTCCAATCTGGTGAAATATCAGCAACATGATGACGCCGACAGTGACGCTGGCATCAGCCACATTGAACACCCAGAAGCGGGAGAGGTGGTAGCCGAAGACATCGATCGTGAAGAAATCGAAATCAAAGAAATCGATGACCCTGCCGCCGAATAAGGGCCCGTAGCCGAAGATAATACCGTAGAACATGCGATCGATCAGGTTGCCAAGGGCTCCCCCGAGGATCATTGCGAGAGAGAGCCGGAACCCCAACGGGGCCGTCCGCGCGCGGTAGAGGTAGATGATAATCGCAACACTTGCAACGAGCGAGAAGAGAGAGAAGAAGGCCTTGCCCCCAATATCGATGCCGAACGCCATTCCCGAATTCTCGATATATGTCAGGCGAAAGAAATCTCCGAAAACCGGGATGCTCGCGCCATAGGGCATCCCCTCCCACGAAATACCGAGGGCGGGAATCTGCACCCCCCGGACAAGAAGTTTGGATACCTGGTCAAGAACCAAAATCAGGAGAGACACCGCGAGGACCCACATCGGATCATTTCCCCTGCTTCATCTTTGCCAGCGCCTGACGTCCCCGCTCGCAGGGGATGCCGGTGTTCTTGAATTCCGCACACGTTTGTGCGGTCGGGACCGCATCAAGGCGCTCCTTGGGAACCAGCAGTCCGCAGACCTTGCATTGTCCATAGGTCTTGTCTTTGATGCGCACCAGAGCGTCATCAAGCTGTGTGATGAACTTGCTCCCGCGGGACGCAAACAGGAAAGTCTTTTCGCGTTCCATGGCATCGGTCCCCTGCTCCATGTGCAACGAGTAATTCGAGCTCTCACTGACATACTCGCCCGTCGTTACATCCATGATGGTCTCTTTGAGGTTGTCAAGCTCCTCGAGCATCTCCTGGCGCTTGGCGAGTATCATCTCTTTGAACTTCTTCAGTTCTTCCGAGGAATAAGTCCGGGGTCCCGGGACAAATTCCGCCGCGGGTTTGGATGCTGTCTTTTTCCGCGCAACGGGTTTGGTCATTCGTCCGCCTGCTTTCATTGCAGGAGCCGCCTTGGTTTTCTGGAGGGCGGTCTTGCGCGTCCCGCTTTTGACGGTCGATCGTACTGGTTTCTTTACCATGCCTGTTCTACTCCCTCTGAAGTTGTCTATCCACGGCGAACGCGTGAAATCGCCACGTCCGCCTCCTCGCCATTAATATTCTGTTTCGCGGTGCGCTCGCCGACAGCCGGACCTGCGTAGAAGTCATCGGCCAGCGTTTCCCGCATAATCACGGACCTTTGTTTCTCAAGGCGTGCCTGCAGGAGGGCAGTGGCCGCGCAGACGATCGTGATGCGATCGGTAACGTCAAATCCCGCATCTTTACGCATGTTCTGAACGCGGTTGATGAATTCCCGCGCATCGCCTTCAGCAAGGAGCTCGTCGTCAAGACGCGTGTCCAGAGCAACGGTCAAGCCACCGTCGGATTCCACCACCCAGCCTTGAATGTCCTCGCGGACGATCTCCACATCGCCGGTGGCAACCGTCCACTCCTCATCCCCGGCGCTGAGTGCTACCCCGCCATCATGTTCCAGCGCGGAGATCTCCGCGCCGGTCATATCTTTAATCCGGGCTGCAACCTTTTGTACTGACTTGCCGAATTTCGGGCCCAGCGTCTTGAAGTTCGGCTTTGCCTTTTTCTGTACGATGCCGGACTCGTCGCTCACGTACGTGATCTTCTTGACGTTGATTTCTTCAAGAATGATCTCTTGCACGGAGTGGATGCTGTCGCGTTCGGGACCCTCAGGCACCGGCAGTATGATCTGACGGAGCGGCTGCCGTACTTTGAGATTGGCTTTCATCCGCATCGCGCGTACCAGCATGACAATCCTCTGGGCGCGCGCCATGCGATCCTCCAGCACCCGGTCAATCATGGAGGAATCCGGCTCCGGAATGGTGGACAGATGGACCGATTCCACATCTTCGTGACCGGTGACGCTGTTGAGATTGCGGAAGATCTCTTCTGCCAGGAACGGAGCGAACGGGGCCATGAGCTTCACCACGCTCTGGAGGCACGTGGAGAGCGTTTGATAGGCCGCCACTTTGTCGCGCCCCATCTCGCTCTTCCAGAACCTCCGGCGGTTTCTGCGGACATACCAGTTCGAAAGGGCATCGATCGTGAAGTCGCTGACACTCCGGGCGGCTTTCGTGACGTCGTACGCATCCATGAAGCCCCGGTATCGCAGGAGTAACGAATGCAACTCGGACAGTATCCACCGGTCGATTTCCGGCCGCTCTGCAACCGGCACCTCGGCTTCCTTCCACGTCAGCCGGTCGATATTCGCATACATCGCGAAGAACGCATAGGTATTCACCAGCGTGCCGAAGAACCGGCGTTGCACGTCAACGAGCCCCTCGGTATCAAACATCGTCGGACGCCAGGGCGGACTCGCGGTCACCAGGTACCAGCGGGTTGTGTCCGCGCCAAACCGCGCGATGATCTCAAACGGATTCACCGTGTTGCCGCGGGATTTCGACATCTTCTGGCCGTCCTTGTCGAGGATCAGCTCATTGACCAGGATGTTCTTGTAGGCCGGCTTGTCAAACAGAAATGTACCGATGACATGCAACGAGTAGAACCATCCCCGCGTCTGATCGACCCCTTCACAGATGAAATCCGCGGGGTACCGCTCGCCGCTGTCAACCAGTTCTTTGTTCTCGAAAGGGTAATGCCACTGCGCGAACGGCATCGCGCCGGAGTCAAACCATACATCTATCAACTCCGGCGTGCGGCGCATCGTGCCCCCACACGAGCAGTCAAACGTGATCTCATCCACAAACGGCTTGTGAAGGTCAAGCGGTTCCTGCACGTTGTTGCCCTGCCGGAGTTCGGCGATGCTTCCGATACACTTCTGTGTCTTGCACTTCTCGCAAATCCAGATGGGCAGAGGTGTTCCCCAGAACCGGTCGCGCGACAGTGCCCAGTCCTTGTTCTCTTCCAGCCAGTTGCCAAAGCGTCCCTCGCCCACTTCCGGCGGCACCCAGTTGATTTGTTTGTTCAACGCAATCATCCGGTCGGCAAACTTCGTCGTGCTGATATACCACGACTCGCGTGCGTAGTAGAGCAACGGGGTCTTGCACCGCCAGCAGTGCGGATAGCTGTGGGTGATCGTTTCCTTCTTGTAGAGAAGTCCGCGTTCTTTCAGGTTGCGGATGATCCGGGGGTCGGCAACCTTGACGAACAGTCCGGGGAAATCAGTGACTTCAGGACCGAACTCGCCGCTGCGGTTGACCGGATGAAGCACGGGGAGATTGTATTTCCGGCCGGCCTGGTAGTCATCCTCACCGTACGCGGGCGCCATGTGAACGATCCCGGTGCCGTCCGTAGTGGTAACGAAATCGGCTTCGATCACATAGAATCCCTTGCGGTCGACAGGGTGGTAGGAAAACAGCCGCTCGTATTCCAGCCCGGCAAGTTCGTGACCTCTGCGCCTCTCCAGAACGGTGTACTCTCCTTCGAGCACCGGAAGCCGTGCCTCGGCAAGAATCAACTTCTCGCCTTTGTGCTCCACCGTGACGTAGGTGACGTCCGCTGCAACAGCAAGTGCAACGTTCGCGATGAGCGTCCAGGGTGTCGTAGTCCAGACCAGAAACGAAGTATCGGGGACACCCGTGAGCCGCATGCGAACGTACACGCTCGGGTCTTTCACATCCTCATAGCCGAGCGAGACTTCATGCGATGAAAGCGGTGTCTCACAACGCGGACAGTAGGGTTGGATCTTGTACCCCTTGTACATCATGTCTTCGTCGTAGACCCGCTTGAGAGCCCACCAGATGGATTCGATATAGTTGTTTTCAAATGTCACATAGGGATGCTGGAGATCCACCCAGTACCCCATTTCCTCGGTCATGCGTTCCCAGTCGGCCTTGTATTTCCAGACCGACTCGCGACATTTCTGGTTGAACGCGGCAACCCCGAAGCGAACAATGTCCTCCTTATGCTTGAAACCCAGATGCTTTTCGACCTCGATTTCCACCGGCAGGCCATGCGTATCCCAGCCGGCTTTCCGGTGCACCTGATATCCACACATCGTCTTGTAGCGGCACACGAGGTCTTTCAGCGTGCGCGACATGACGTGATGGATACCCGGACGGCCGTTGGCGGTGGGCGGACCTTCATAGAAGGTGAACCCCGGTCTGCCATTGCGGGTCGTAATGCTCTTCTCGAAGATCCCGCGCTCCTTCCAGAACGCCAGGATCTGCTTCTCGATAACAGGGTACGATACCCGTTCGTTCAACTCTTTGAACACGCAGTACTGTCCTTTACTGAGCAGGGAGCCGTTCGACGACACCCTTCATGATTGCCGTCAACTTCGGTTCGGTGGATCCAGCAACGGCGATTATTTCCTCAACGTTCGCAGGCTGGAGCGCATCGGGGAAACATTCATCCGTGATAATGGAGAAACCCAGCACGGCCAGCCCCATATGGTTCGCAACGATGTTTTCCGGCACGGTGGACATTCCCACAGCATCGGCCCCGATCAATCGCAGGAATCGGTATTCGGCACGGGTTTCGAGGTTCGGCCCGGGCACCGCCACGAATACCCCCCGCTCCGTACGGATCTTAAGGTCCAGCGCCACTTGTTCCGCCAGAGCAATCAGTTTTCTGCTGTACGGTTCTGACATATCCGGAAACCGCGGGCCAAGTGTCTCATCGTTGGGCCCGATCAGCGGGTTGTCGCCCAGGAGGTTGATATGATCCGTGATGATCATCAAGCTTCCCCTGCGGAACTGCGGATTCATCCCGCCGGCGGCGTTGGAGACCAGCAGCGTGTGCACTCCCAGGAACTTCATCACGCGCACGGGAAAGGTCACCTGCTGCATGGTGTACCCTTCGTAGTAATGAAAGCGTCCCTGCATCGCGACAACGCTCTTCCCCCCCAGCCGCCCGAAGATCAGTTTGCCATGATGGGATTCCACCGTGGAAAGCGGGAAGTGCGGAATCTCCGTATAGTCAATTACGGTCTCAACAGCGATTTCCTTGACCAGACCGCCGAGACCGGTGCCGAGAATAATGCCGATCTCCGGTGTCGCTGTGGTCCTGGTCCGCAGGAAGGCTATCGCCTCGTCAATGAGCTTGTGAAGTTGTATCATGGTCGAGTGTCTTTGCGATCGCGTCCAAATCGATGGCGGCTTTCCCCGTACCGACCGGAGACGGTGTCACAAGCCCTTCCGCGGTGCCCAGCTCCAGCGATTTCAGCAGGTCGAGCTCTGCACTCAGCACCACACGGAGCTGCTGGATCAGGGTTTCTTTCCGGCTGGTGAGCTGAATGATCTCATTCTTTACGCGCGCATGTTCGTCATGTGCCTGTTCCACAATTCGCGCGCCTTTCTGCTCGGCCTCCCGGACGATGAGTTCCGCTTCCTTGCGGGCGGTTTCGTACGTCTTCCCCGTTGTCTCCTGGGCCTGCAGCAACGTCTGCTGCAGAGTCTTTTCAATCTGCCGGTAGTCTTTCAGCTGCACATCCAGTTCGACAAGACGGTCGCGCATTTCTTTCTGGGATTTGAGGACTTCCTCAAACTCATTGGCTATCACGTCCATGAAGGTGTCGACCTCGACGGTGTCATAGCCGCGCATCACGCGTTTGAATTCTTGCTTGCGAATGTCCAGCGGTGTCAGTTTCATATGGTCCTCTGCCTATCCAGGCTTTTTCCGCGATCCGAAAATTGCGGTGCCGATACGCACAAGTGTCGCCCCTTCTTCAATGGCCACTTCAAAGTCGCCTGACATGCCCATCGACAGGTGATGCAAGTCTGTGTTCGCCTGCGGCGTCCGGGCGATTTCGTCGCGCAGAAGCCGCAACATCCGGAACATCGGCCGTGACCCTTCAGGGTCAGGTAGAAACGGACCGATGGTCATCAATCCAGCGATGCGGACGTGTGCGAGGGGCTCGAGTGATCGGATGAATCCGGCAACTCTGTCGGGTGGCAGGCCGAACTTCGTTTGCTCCCCCGTGGTGTTCACTTCGACGAGGGCCTCAAGAGTTCTCCCCACCCGTGCCGCCCGGCCTTCGAGCTCCCGCGCAAGCGATACGCTGTCCAGCGCGTGCACAAGATGTATCCACTCTGCGATCTGGC
>Ga0105107_10001313_pt1 | contig 16040 bp, 18 predicted proteins | sample PPLLaktember2015_6_FD_79335 | JGI IMG/M metagenome (GOLD analysis project Ga0105107, IMG submission 79335) | Freshwater sediment microbial communities from Prairie Pothole Lake near Jamestown, North Dakota, USA - PPLs Lake P8 Core (1) Depth... | ecosystem: Environmental > Aquatic > Freshwater >...
AGGGTCCTGACCCCTTTTTAGATCGTATTCGCCTTCCGCTCTGACCGGCGGACCAGCTCTTCCCAGAGCCCGTCGGTCTGCTTCTTCAGCAGCAGCTCCGTTTCCGCGTCGAGCACGTACCAGATGCCGCGCTTGATCTCCGCGCGCAGCTCGCCCTGCTGCCACACGACCAGGCCGGCGAAGAAGCGCGCCTGCTGGGGCTCCTTCTCGATGATGCGGTCGACGATGGGCGAGTCGAAGGCGAGGTAGAGCTCGGGGGTGATCTGCACCGAGCGCCCGCCGGGGCTCTGCTTGCTCTGCACCAGCGCGAAGATCACCTCGCGGCCGAAGGGCCCGCCGAGGTACACCGGGTCGAGCACCTTGCGCGAAGGCTCGTGCTCCGGGAACAGCTTGCCCAGGGTCATGCTGCTCGGCTTGTTGAGGATGAATCCGACATGCCGGTCGTTGCCCAGCGGCTTGGCGAAAAGGATGGTCGAGCCGTAGATCTTGTCCTGCAGGTTGCGCTTGGCGACCAGCACCACCGTCTCGCCCGGCTCGCCGGCGCGCGCGTCGAGCGGCAGCAGCGCGAAGGCGAGCGCCGCCAGCAGCGTCGCGAGGAGGGATAGGCGTTGGGTCATGGGAGGTCTCCGGCGCGTGTTTCGAGTCATCATGCCGCAGGCCTTGTGCCCGCCCGGCGCGCCGGGGCTAGTCCGGTCGGCGCGAGGACGGCCCTGTCAGCGCCGCGCGCGCGTCACGAGGCACTCGAGGTAGGCGGCGCCGTCGGGCGGGGCGTTCTCGCGCTGCGAGCGCCAGATCGTCTCCGCGAGGCATTCGAGCGCCTGGTGCAGCGCTTCATGGCGGTCCTGGCATTTCAAAGCCAGAGCTTGAAAGGCTTGCCGGATGCCGGGCGGCTGGTCGATGGAGAGCTGCTCCTCCAGCGCGAGGTGCAGGCTCAGGTGCAGGAACGGGTTGAGCTCGCCGGCGAAGTCGCGGTCGCGGTTGCGCTCCGGATCGGCGAGGACCGCGTGATACTCGGGATGGGCGAGGATAACCTCGAGCGCGAGCGCCTCGATGCCCGCGAGCGGCTCGCCCGCCCGGTACTTGCGCCAGGTCTCGAAGAAGGCGTCGCGCGCCTGGTCGCGGGAGGGGCTAAACATCCTTCGTCTTCGGGCGGAACTCGCAGAGGTCGCGGATCAGGCACCTCGGGCAGCCCGGCTTGCGCGCAAGGCACACGTAGCGGCCGTGCAGGATGAGCCAGTGGTGCGCGTCCTTCAGGTACTCCGGCGGCGTGAACTTCAGCAGCTTTTGTTCCACCTCGAGCGGATCCTTGCCCGGCGCGATGCCCGTGCGGTTCGCCACGCGGAAGATGTGCGTATCGACCGCGACGGTCGGCTGCCCGAAGGCGGTGTTCAGCACCACGTTCGCCGTCTTGCGCCCCACCCCCGGCAGGCTCTCGAGCGCGTCGCGGTCGGCCGGCACTTCGCCCCCGTGTCGTTCAAGAAGCATCCCTGAAAGGGCGACGACGTTCTTCGCCTTGGTGCGGTAGAGCCCGATGCTCTTGATGGCGTCCTCGAGTCCCGGCACGCCGAGCTTCACGATCTTCTCCGGCGTGGCGGGAAAAAGCCGGCGCGTCGCGAGGTTCACCGACTTGTCGGTTGCCTGGGCGGAGAGCACTACGGCGACGAGCAGCTCGAAGGGGCTGCCGTACTCGAGCTCCGTGGTCGGATGCGGGTTGGCCGCCTGGAACCGGCGGAAGATCTCCGCGCGCTTCGCCGGGTTCATCGGCCGAGAAGCTTTTTCAGCACTGCCCTGCGGTCCCTGGGCGCCGGGCGGATGGCGTTCTTTCTCGACCTTTCCAGCCGGCGCCTGCCTCGCCTGCCCGCGGCACGCCGCAGCGCCGCGGTCCACGCGCCCTCGCGCGGCACCATGTCGATGCAGTCGACGGGGCAGGGCGCCACGCAAAGCCTGCAGCCGATGCACCAGGGCTCGACCACGGTATGCATGAGGCCGCGCGCGCCGACGATCGCGTCCACCGGGCAGGCCTCGATGCACAGGGTGCAGCCGATGCAGCGGTCCTCGTCGATCAGCGCGGCGGCGACGGGCTTCACAGGGGCGAGTATGCCCGGCCCGTGTCGCGCGCGAGCTGCTCGTGGGTCACCCTGCCGGCCTTGACCTGGACGCCGGTTCGAAGATCATCGTCGAGGGTCTCCCTGAGGAGTTTCCTGATGTATGGAAGAACCGCTTGCTCGAGAGCAAGGCTCGCGGTGCGCGCGCAGGCGGCGGGCATGTTGGGCACGCAGTAATGCACCACGCCTTCCTCCACGTAGACCGGCGCGCTGTGCGAGGTGGGGCGGGAGGTCTCGGCGATCCCGCCCTGGTCGATGCCGACGTCGACGAGCGCCGACCCCGGGCGCATGCGGCGCAGCATGGCGCGCGTGACGAGCTTCGGCGACATCTGCCCGGGGGTCAGCACGCCGGCGATGACGAGGTCAGCGTCTTCCACAAAGGGAGGGCCGGCACGGTATTGCGCTTTCGGGTAAAGGCTTCTCAATCGTTGGAACCGCGCTTCCGATTTCGCATGAACCGCCACGTCGGCACCGATGCCGTGCGCGACGTGCAGCGCGTTCGCGCCGACGTTCCCGGCGCCGAGGATCACGACCTTGCCCGGCGCGATGCCTTCGACGCCGGGGAGCAGCACGCCGCTGCCGCCGTTCTGCTTCTGCAGGCACCACGCGCCGACCTGCACCGCGAGCCGGCCGGCGATCGCCGACATCGGCGAGAGGATCGGCAGGCCGCTCGCCTGCCCGACGGTCTCGAAGGCGAGATACGTGGCGCCGGAGGCGAGCGCGGCGTCGAGCAGCGCGGGGGCCGGGCCGAAGTGCTGGAAGCCGAAGACCGTCTGCCCGGGGCGCGGCTTGCGGTACTCGCTTTCCTGCAGCTCCTTCACCTTCACGACCAGCTCGCAGTCCCAGGGATCGCCGAGCGTCGCGCCGGCTTCGACGTACGCCTCGTCGGAGAACCCGACGCCCAGGCCCGCGCCGGGCTCCAGTACGACATCCTTCAGATTTCTTACCCCTGAGGGGGTAAGAACGACACGAGATTCCCCGTCCTTTACTTCGCGCGGTATGCCGATACGCATTCGGAGACGAGCCCCGGCCCGCGGTAGATGAGCCCGGTGTAGAGCTGCACGAGCGACGCGCCGGCGGCGAACTTCTCCGCCGCGTCCTCCCCGGACAGGATCCCGCCTGCGCCGATCAACACCGCTTTACCGTCGAGCAGGGCATTGAACAGGGAGAGGATCCGGGTGGACTTCTCCAGGATCGGCCCGCCGGAGAGACCGCCTCTTTCGTCGGCATGGCGCAGGCCTTCCACGCCTTCGCGCGTCGTCGAGGTATTCGTGGCGATGACGCCATCGATGCCGTGGCGCACGACGGCTTCCGCGATCGCCTTCACACCGGTGATGTCGAGGTCGGGCGCGACCTTCAGGACGAGCGGCACGCGCTTGCCGTAACGCTCGGCGAGGCGCGCGCGCGCCGCTGCCAGGCGCTCGAGGAGAGATCCGAGGGAATCCTTCTGCTGAAGGTCGCGCAGCCCTTGCGTGTTCGGCGAGGAGACGTTGATGGTCACGTAAGAGGCGTGGGCGTAGGCCTTCTCGAGGCACAGCGCGTAGTCGTCAGCCGCGCGCTCCGGCGGCGTGTCGGCGTTCCTGCCGATGTTGATGCCGAGGATGCCGCGCCAGCGGGCGCGGGAAAGGTTGGCGAGGAACGCGTCGATGCCCACGTTGTTGAAGCCGAAGCGATTGATGAGCGCTTCCTTCTCCGTGATCCGGAAGAGGCGCGGCCGCGGGTTGCCCGGCTGCGGCCGCGGCGTCACGGTGCCGACCTCGATGAAGCCGAAGCCCAGGCCGGCCAGCCCGTCGATATGCGCGGCGTCCTTGTCGAGCCCCGCGGCGAGGCCCACCGGATTGGGGAACAGAAGGCCCATCGCGCTCACCGGCCTCGAGAAAGATCGACTGAAAGGACTCTTGTCTAAGAGGCCGAGCGTCGCCCGGTGGGCGGTTTCCGGATCGAGCGAGAAAAGGAGCGGGCGGGCGAGCCGGTACGGGCTCACGCGCCTTCGCGCCGGCCCAGGCGGCGCCAGGCGCCGCCGGTGAAGCCCTCGACCGGCTCGAACTTGGACTTGTAGGCCATCTTCGGGCTCTCGCGGATCCAGTAGCCGAGGTAGAGGTAGGGCAGCTCGAGCAGGCGGCACTGCTCGATCTGCCACAGGACGTTGTAGGTGCCGAAGCTCGCGCCGCGCCGGTCGGGCTCGTAGAAGGTGTAGACCGACGACAGGCCGTCGGGCAGGTAGTCGACGATCGAGACCATGACCAGCTGCCCGGCCTCGCGGAACTCGATGAGCCGGGTGTCGACCCGGCTCTGCAGGAGGAAGTGCGAGTACTGGTCGCGGCTGTCGTTGTCCATGCCGCCGCCGGAATGCCGGCGCGACTGGTAGCGCAGGTACAGCGCGTAGTGCTCGAGGCGGAACTTGAGCGGCTGGGCATGCGCCGTGAGCGGCTCGTGCGCCTTCCAGGCGCGCCGCTGGGAGCGGTTGGCGTCGAACTCGCGCACCGGGATGCGCACCGGGACGCACGCACGGCAGGCGTCGCAATGCGGGCGGTAGGTGAAGATGCCGCTGCGGCGGAACCCGGCCTTGACCAGGTCCCCGTAGAGCTCGGTGTTGATCAGGTGGCTGGGGGTCGCGACCTGCGAGCGCGCCATGCGATCCGGCAGGTAGCTGCACGGATAGGGCGCCGTCACGTAGAACTGCAGTACCGCGTGCGGTAGGTCGTTAAGCCTCGACATTCCACTTCCCAGGCATCTCGGGGTAGTTTACCAGCGCAGTCAGATGGCGCAGGAAAGCGCGCCGGGGGATCTCCCGGGCGCCGAGCGAGGCGAGCAGCGGCGTGCGCATCTGGCAATCGATCATCGGGAATTGCCGGGCTTTCAAGTTCCGTACCAGGTGGACGAGGGCCACCTTCGAGGCGTCGGTGGCGCGCGAGAACATCGACTCGCCGTAGAACATCCGGCCTACGGCAACGCCGTAAAGGCCGCCGACCAGGTCGCTTCCCCGCCAGGCTTCGAAGGAATGGGCGTGGCCGGCGCGGTGCAGCGCGAGATAGGCGCGGTGCATTTCGGGCCCGAGCCAGGTGCCCTCGGGCCGGTCCGCGCAGCCCTTCAGCACCTCCGCGAACGCGGTGTCCGCCCGCACCTCGTAGCCCTTGTTGCGGACGTTCTTGGCGAGCGACCGGGCCACCTTGAGCTCGTCGCAGAAAAGCACCATGCGCGGGTCGGGGGACCACCAGAGGATCGGCTCCTCGCCCGAGAACCAGGGGAAGACGCCGCGGCGGTAGGCCTCGAGGAGCCGCGGCACGGAGAGGTCGGCGCCGGCGGCGAGGAGCCCGTTAGGCTCCTTCAGCGCCCGCTCGACCGGGGGGAAAGGATCAGAGCGCCCGAGCCACGCTAACACTTAACCTGTTGCTTGCAGTAGTTCTCGAGCGCCTGCACGACGCAGCTTCCCTGCACGGCCTCCTGCGCCCGGGCGCCGTGCTCGAGCTGCAGGCGGAAGGCGAACTTCTGGAAGAACTCGTTGAACATCTCCCCGCCGAGCGTGCCCACTGCATGAATTTCATCGGTGGAGGAATCCCAGTCCAGGAGAATGGCGGCCAAAGGCTGCGGCGCCGGGCCGGCCACCACGCGCGCGCCTTCGGCGGGGTCGTACTGGCTGTGCTCCGAGCAGCAGTGGATGACGTTGACGTGCCGGTTGGCCGGGCCCTTCTCGGTGCGGTAGCTGATGAAGCTGATGTCGCGCGTCGGGTAGGTGAGCTTGTGGGCGCAGATCGCGGAGTAGGCGACCACCGAGCGGCCGCCGCCCACGCCGCCCTGCCATTCGTAGGCCTGCTGGTCCGCGGTCCTGAGCGTCGCGCCGGCCTTCGCAGGACGGCCGAGGTTGAGGAGGAAGCAGGGGGTGGACGCGAACGGGTAGTGGAAGACGAGCGTGCGGTTCGCCGGCACCCGCGAGGCGCGCATCGGCTGCCCGCCGGGCTCGAGCAGCTTCGCGCGGGCGTAAAGCTGGGGCCGGGCGTCGGCGGCGAGGCTCCCGGAACCCGCCGCCGCGGCGGCGGCGCCGCAGAGCTGCAGGAAGCGGCGCCTTTCCACTACAGGTTGTAGCCCTTCTCGTTGTGCAGCACGGTGTCCAGACCCTCGGTCTCCTCCTCGCCAGCAACGCGCATTCCCACGGCCGCGTCGGTGACCTTGAGGAGAACCCAGGTGAGTATCCCGGACCAGGCCGCCGTGGCGAGCACGGCGCCGACCTGCACCAGCACCTGCCCGCCCATGGTCTGGCCCTCGGCGTAGCCTGCGCCGCCCAGCGCGGCGGAGGCGAACACGCCGGTGAAGATCGTGCCGATGATGCCGCCCACGCCGTGGACGGGGAAGACATCGAGCGAGTCGTCGATCGACAGGGCGCGCTTCATGTAGCTGGTGGCGAGAAAGCAGACCACGCCGGCCGCGGCGCCGATCGCGAGCGCGCCCATCGGGCCGACGAAGCCCGAGGCCGGGGTGATCGTCCCCAGGCCCGCGACCATGCCGGTCACGATGCCGAGCACCGAGGGCTTGCCGTACTTGATGGTCTCGCACACGAGCCAGGCGAGGGAGCCGGTGGCGGCGGCGATGTGCGTCACGAGCATCGCCATGCCGGCCACGCCGTCGGCGGCGAGGGCGCTGCCGGCGTTGAAGCCGAACCAGCCCACCCAGAGCATGCACGCGCCGGTCACGCACATCGTCATGTTGTGCGGCGGCATGGCGGTGTCCGGGAAGCCGCGGCGGCGGCCGAGGACGAGCGCGCATACGAGCGCGGCCATGCCGGCGTTCAGGTGCACCACCAGGCCGCCGGCGAAGTCCATCACCCCCATCTTCTGCATCCAGCCGCCGCCCCAGACCCAGTGCGCGAGGGGCAGGTAGACGGCGACGAGCCACAGCAGGCTGAAGACCAGCATGCCGGAATAGCGCACGCGCTCGGCGTAGGCGCCGACCACCAGCGCCGGGGTGATGATCGCGAAGGTGAGCTGGAACATCGAGAACACCGTCTCGGGGATCGAGCCGCTCACCGCCTTGGTGTCGACGCCCCACATGAACGCCTTGCCCAGGCCGCCCAAGAAGGCGTTGCCCTCGCCGAAGGCGACGCTGTAGCCGAACAGCACCCACACGATGGTGACCACGCAAGCGATCGAGAAGCACTGCATCAGGACCGAGAGCGCGTTCTTCGCGCGCACCAGGCCGCCGTAGAAGAGCGCGAGTCCCGGCAGCGTCATGAACAGCACCAGCGCCGTGGAGGTCAGGATCCAGGCGGTGTTGGCGGCGTCGATTTTCGGGGGGTCGGCGGCGAGGGCCGATGGCGCAAGGACGAGCAGAACGAGCGTCAATATTGTTTTCATGGGCCTCCCCCCTGGTTGTGCCGCTGCAAATCTACACCAGAACGAAATTCAGCGGAGGGTGATGTCCTCGGCGTGGAACCCGAAGCTGCCCGCCTTGCGGTCGGCGAACCAGTGCCGCAGCGTATTCGCCACGGTCCGGAAGGCGACGTCCTTCCAGGGCACGGCGGGCTCCTCGAAGAGCGCCACCTCGAGGGTCTCCTCGCCCGGGTTGAAGTTGAGGTCGGCGAGCCGCGCCCGGTAGAAGAGGTGCACCTGGTTCACGTGGGGCACGGAGATGAGGCTGAAGGGCTCGCCCATCTCCACGCGCGCGCCGGCCTCCTCGAGCGTCTCGCGCGCCGCGGCCTGCGCCGCGGTCTCGTCGTTCTCCATGAAGCCGGCGGGCAGCGTCCAGTAGCCGTAGCGCGGCTCGATGGCGCGCCGGCAGAGGAGGATGCGCCCCTCGAACTCCGGGACCGTGCCGACGATCAGCCTCGGGTTCTGGTAGTGGATCTCGCCGCACTGGTCGCACACCCAGCGCTCGAGGCTGTCGCCGGGCGGCACGCGCCGGAGCACCGGCGCCGCGCAGTTGGAACAGAATTTCATGCGAAACAAAAACCTATTTCAGCAGGCCCGGGAGATCGCCCAGGGAGGAGAGGACCGCGTCCGGACGGAACCCCAGGCGATCCACCGGGGCGCGGGCGCGGTTGATCCAGTAGACGTTGAAGCCGAAGGACTTCGCGCCCAGCGCGTCCCAGCAGTTCGAGGACACGAAGCCGATGCGGCTCGCGGGCACGGTGAGCTGGGTGCTGGCGAGCTCGTACACCTGCGGCGCGGGCTTGAACATCTTCACCGCGTCGACCGAGAGCACCGCGTCGAAGCGCAGGCCCGAGTGCTTGACCAGCGGCTCGATCATGTCCGGCGAGCCGTTGGTCAGGATGGCGGTACGGTAGGCGGAGAGCTTGCCCAACGCGGCCTCGACATCGGGGTAGCAGTCCAGGGCGAGGTACTCGCTCATGAGGGCCTCCATCTGCGCCACCCGCAGCTCGAAGCCGAGCGCCTCGCAGGCGTAGGCGAGGGCCTCGCGCGTCACCTCGGAGAAAGGCCGGTAGCGGCTCATGAGCGTACGCTGCCAGCTGTACTCGAGCTGCTTCGCGCGCCACAGGGCAGAGAGCGCCTGGCCCTTGCCCGGCCAGAACGACTCGCAGCGCTTCACGACCGAATGCGGGTCGTAGAGCGTGCCGTAGGCATCAAAAACCAGCGCGTCGAGGGTCATGTAAACTCGATTAGATCATGGTCGACCGGTACGACGAGCTGTACCGCAGCTTCCGGTGGAACGTGCCCCCGCGCTACAACATCGCGCACGCTTGCTGCGGGCAGTGGGCCGCCGACCGCGGCCGCTTCGCGCTCTACTGGGAGGACGAGTCCGGCGCCACGTCCGCGCACACCTTCTGGGACATCCAGCAGGCGGCCAACCGCCTGTCCAACGCGCTCGCCGCCCTGGGCGTGCGCCGCGGCGATCGCGTGGCGATCTGCCTGCCGCAGCGGCCGGAGACCGCGATCGCCTACGTCGCCATCTTCCAGATGGGCGCCATCGCGCTGCCGCTCTCGCACCTCTTCGGCCCGGACGCGCTCGAGTACCGCCTCAACCATGCCGAGGCGAGCGTCGCGCTGGTGGAGCCGACGACGCTGCCCAACCTCTGGGCAGTGAAACCCAGATTGGCGTTTTTGAAGCATGTCATCGGCGTCGGCGGCGCCCGGGAGTCCGGCGTCCACCGGTATGAGGAACTGATTCAAAAATCACAGTCATTCTTTACTGCGATCGATACCTCCGCGGAAGACCCCTCGCTCATCATCTACACGAGCGGCACGACCGGGCCGCCGAAGGGCGCGCTCAAGCCCCACCGCGTGCTGATCGGCAACGTGCCGGGCTTCGTGCACTCGCACGACTTCTTCCCGCAGCCCGGCGACATGTTCTGGTCGCCGGCGGACTGGGCCTGGACCGGCGGGCTGATGGACGCGCTGCTGCCCGCGTGGCTGTTCGGCGTCCCGATCCTCGGCTACCGCGGGCGCTTCGACGCGGAGAAGGCGTACTACCTTCTGGAGAAGTACGCCGTGCGCAACTCGTTCCTCTTCCCGACCGCCTTGAAGCTGATGATGAAGGCCGTTCCCGAACCCTCGAAGAAATACTCATTGAGCATCCGATCCGTGATGAGCGCCGGCGAGTCGGTCGGCGCGACGGTCATCGAGTGGGCGCGCGAGCAGCTCGGCGTGACGATCAACGAGATGTTCGGCCAGACCGAGATCAACTACGTGGTCGGCAACTGCCAGGCGGCGTGGCCGGTGAAGCCCGGCTCGATCGGCCGGCCGTATCCGGGGCACCGTGTCGCGGTAATTGATGAGAATGGTGTTGAAGTAAAGGCGGGAGAGCTGGGAGAGATCGCGGTGCATCGTGCGGGCGACCCGGTGTTCTTCCTCGAGTACTGGAAGAACCCGCAGGCGACGAAGGAGAAGTTCATTGGCGACTGGGGCTGCACCGGCGACCAGGGCAAGGCCGACGAGGACGGCTATCTCTGGTACCAGGGGCGCTCCGACGACGTGATCAAGAGCGCGGGCTACCGCATCGGCCCGGCGGAGATCGAGAGCTGCCTGGTGAAGCATCCCGCGGTCGCGAACGCCGCGGTGATCGGCAAGCCCGACGCCACGCGCGGCGCCATCGTCAAGGCCTTTGTGGTTCTGCAATCCGGCTTTTCCCAGAGTCAACAGCTTGTAGAAGAAATACAGGCGCATGTGCGCGGCCGGCTTGCGCCCTATGAATACCCGCGCGAGATCGAGTTCATCGACGCGCTGCCCATGACCACCACCGGCAAGGTGCAGCGCAAGGAGCTGCGCAAGCGCGAGGAAGCGAAGCTCGCGAAAGCGTGAAGCACATCCTGCTCGTCGGCGCCGGCCACGCCCACACGGTGCTCCTGAAGGAACTGGTCCGCCAGCCGCTCCGCGGGGCGCGGGTGATGCTCGTCAGCCCGTCGTCGAAGCAGCTCTACTCCGGCATGCTGCCCGGCGTGGTGGCGGGACACTACCGGCGCCACGAGGCCGAGATCGACGTGGCGCGGCTCGCCGAGGCGGCGTACGCCGAGTTCGTCGAGGGCGAGGTGGCGGCGCTCGACGCGCGCGCGCGCACGGCGACGCTCGAAGACGGGCGCGAGGTTGCCTACGACGTCGCCTCGCTCAACGCCGGCTCGCGGGTGGATACCTCGGTCCCCGGCGCCGCCGAGCACGCGCTGCCCGTGAAGCCGTTCGAGCGCTTCGTGCGCGAGCTGCGGCTCGCGCCGCGCGTCGCGGTCGGCGGCGGCGGCGCGGCGGGCGCCGAGCTCGCCATGGCGCTGCGCCACCGCGGCTGCGCCGTGACGCTCTACTCGGACAAGAGCAGCTTTCAACCAGCTTTTGAGAGGCGAATCACCGCAGCGCTGCGCTCGCGGGGCGTGGACTACCGCCCGGGCATGGCGATCACGTCGCTCGAGCCCGGGCCGCTCGTCGTCTCGGGCCCGGCGCGCCAGTCGTTCGACCTCGTGCTCTGGAGCACCGGCGCGCTCGCGCTGCCGTGGCTCGCGCAAAGCGGGCTGCAGACAGACGGGCGGGGCTTCGTGCTGGTCGACGCGACGCTGCGCAGCGTCTCGCATCCCGAGGTGTTCGCGGTCGGCGACTGCGCCACCGTCGAGGGGGCGCGCCATCCCAAGTCGGGCCTGTACTCGGTGCGCCACGGGGGAATGCTCGCCCTCAACCTGAGAAATCTCCTGGAGGGGAAAGCGTTGAAGCCTTATCGGCCCCAGAAGCGCGCCCTGGTGCTCCTTTCCTGCGGCGGCCGCTACGCGATCGCGAGCCGCGGCGGATGGACGGCCGAGGGCTGGTGGGTGTGGCGCTGGAAGGACTGGATCGACCGGGGCTGGGTCAGGCGGCTCGCGGTGCGCTGAGCGGCGCGCCGCGCCGGCGCAGCACCCAGTAGCCGATGGCGAGCGCGACCGGCACGCAGGCGAGGGCGGCCACCTGCCGGTCCGGATGGAAGAGCACCACCATGGCGAGCGCGGCAAGGACGAGCCGCGCCGGCAGGTCGAGCTCGCGCCGCTCCGAGAAGCTCGCCTGCAGCGCGAAGCAGCCGCCGAGAGTGGCCATCGTGATCAGCGCCATCGCGCCGAGCTGGGCGACGCCGGGCTCGAGGACGAGCTCGGGCCGCGTGAACACGCCGGCCATGAGCACGAACAGCGAGAAGCACATCACGATGGCGCGGAACAGCGTCTGCATGAACGAGGCGTCGGCGATCTTCGCCGTCACCGCCGCCGCGACCGAGGTCGGCGGCGTGAGCTCGCCCCATACCGCGAGGAAGAACGCAAAGAAGTGCACAACCCAGGGGTCGACGCCCACGCGGATCATGGGCGGCACGATGACGAGCGCGGTGATGATGTAGGTCGGCGCGGGCGGCAGCCCGGTGCCGAGCAGCGCGCCGAAGAAGAACGCGACGATGACCATCGCGACCAGGTTGACGCCCGCGGCCTGCAAGAGCAGCGAGCCGACCTTGGTCGGCACGCCCGTGATCACCAGCGCCCCGGTCATGATCGAGAGCATCGCGAGCAGCAGCGTCAGGTCGGCCGTCATGCTCGCGAAGGCGTCGATGAAGCGGCCGAAGGGCGCGAGGAACGCCCGCCACGAGAGGGCGCCGGCGCGCGCGAGCGCGGTGGCGTGCCCCATCACCAGGAACGCGCCGACGGCGAGGAAGACGTAGAGCGCCGCGAACATCGGCGGCAGGTGCAGCATGCCCATGAGCGAGATGAGCCCGGCGATCACCGCGACGAAGGCGCCGAGGTTCAGCCAGTCCGCCCCGCGCATGAGCTCCGCCGCCGGCGCGTCCAGGCGCGCGCGCAAGCGCGTGGAGATCAGGTACACCGACACGCTGACGCCGATGTAGTAGATGAGGGCGGGCGCGTAGCCGCGCGCCACCACGTCGAAATAGCTGCGCCCCATGAAGTCCGCCATGAGGAACGCCGAGATGCCCATCACCGGCGGCATGAGCTGCCCGCCGAGCGAGGAGGCGGTCTCGACCGCGGCGGCGGTCGCGCGCGGCATGCCGGCGCCGATCATCGCCGGGATGGTCGCCGAGCCCACCGTGATCGCGTTCGCCGCGCCGCTGCCGCTGACCGTGCCGACCGCCATCGAGCCGAGCACCGCCGACTGCGGCAGCGCGTGCGGCGAGCGCTGCGCGATCTGCGAGGCGCCGCGCAGGATGGAGTCGATGCAGCCGAAGGCGCGCAGCGCGGCGAGCACGAGGATGAACGAGCCGATGAGGGTGAGCGCGAGCTGCGGCAGGTTGGAGAAGACGCCGGTGGACATCTCCACGCTCATGGCGCTCGCGATGCGCGTCCACGAGAGCCCGGGGTGGTTGAACATGCCGGGCACGGCCCAGCCGTACACCGCGTAGAGGACGAGGGCGACGTTGAGGACGAAGAGCGCGAAGTAGCGCCGGCGCGCGTACTCCATGATCAGGACCACCATCAGCGCGCCCATGGCGAGGTCGGTGGTGCTCCAGATGCCGGCGCGCACCGTGCCGATCTCGAAGTACTCGACGTGCATGTACACCGCGACCGCGACGCAGGCGGCGACGTAGAAGGCGGCGATGGCGATGTTCGCCGCCGCGGGCAGCCGCGGGTAGATGGTGCCCTTGCGCAGCTCGTCGAGCGTGAACAGGATGAAAGTCACCGGCACGAGCGTGATGGCGAGCAGCGTCGGCCCGCCCTCGCTCGTCCAGTAGTAGCCGAAGAGCCAGGCGAAGAAGAACACCGCGGTCAGGTAGTACAGCGCCTCGACCGCGGCGCGCGCCCGGGAGGACGCGGCGGTCAGGCTACTTGCCCTGCGCGACCCGGGCGTTCCACTTCTGCTCCCACACCCCCTTCTCGCGCATGTAGCGGGCGAGGCCGGGGTGGATCGGCACGAGGTTCGCCGACGACTCGACCCCGAGCTTCTGCATGCCCGGCATGTCCCTGGCGATCTGCGCGAAGCCCGGGTCGGACTTGACGAGGTCGCCGGTGCTCTTCTCGATCACCTTGAGCATCTGGTACAGGTCGGCCTCCGGCACCTCGAGGCCCACGTGGAAGCCGTAGTAGAACGGCAGCAGCACGACCTTCTTCGCGTGCACGTCGCGCTTGAACGCCGAGGGATCGACCTCGGTCACGGCGAAGCCGGCCTTCTTCAGGCGGGCGATCTCGTCGTCGGTCGGGTTGAGCGCGGCCCAGTCGGCGGCGAGCGAGGCTTCGGTGATCCAGGGCGCGGTGGTCGCCTCGCCGTTGGTATAGATGATGAAGCCCTCGATGCCGCCGCCCTGCAGCAGCGAGCCGGCGGCGGACAGGTCGACCTGGCGGTAGTTGTGCTTCACCCCGAGCGCGCTGTAGGCGCGCTCGAGATGCGCGCGCACGTCCCAGGGCAGGGGGCCGGTGAACACCGGCTTGCCGGTCAGGTCCTTCCAGGCCTTGAACTTCGCCTTGTCGCGCGAGTGCACCGCGGTGCCGACCTCGACGGTGAACGACCAGAACGACTGCACCGGCTGGCGCTTCATGCTGGGCTTGAAGCCCTTGAAGCGGTTGAGGTCGTTCGCGAGCTCGTAGAACGCGATGTCCGCGCCGTAATAGCCCTCGAACTGCCCGGTGGCGTAGCCCTTCACCGAGACGATGGCCCCGGGCGTGGGCTGCACCGTCACCCGGTACTTCGGCATCTCGCGGTTGATGACCTCGGCGAGCGCGACCAGGGCCTTGTGCCCGCTCGAGCCGACCGCCGAGGTGCCCCAGGGTATTTCCTTGACCTGCGATAGTGCTGCGGCGCTCCAGGCGGCCAGCAACGCGCCCGCGAGCAGGCTCAACGTACGTCCAAGCATGGCTCCTCCTCCTCCGTTGTGCTTCTCCCCTCGGCCGATTCTAACCCCGGGACCGGACCAGAATCTTGCCGTCGGCCTCGAGGACGACCTCCTCGCGCTGATTCTTCGCCACGCCGCGCAGCACGCAGATGCCGCCCCGGTGCCTGGGCTTGTCGAGCTTCTCCACGATCGTCCACTGTGTCGCGATGGTGTCGCCCGGGCGCACCGGCGCCTTGAAGCGGCACGCGTGCTCCAGATAGGCGATCGCCGTCCCGGAGAAGTACATCCCCACCGGCGCGGACACGAGCGCGGAGGTGAACGGCCCATGCAGGATGCGGCCGCCGAAGAGCGACTTGGCCGCGAAGACCTCGTCGACGTGCAGGGGATTGAAGTCGCCGAACATGCCCGAGCCCAGCACGAGGTGCGCCTCGGTGACCGTGACGCTCGTGCCGAAGCGCTCGCCGACCGTCACCTCGTCGTACCAGCGGCCCGGAAACACGGGCTAGAGCGAGTGCCGCTCGAGCTGCGCGAGGGTCCTGAGCGCTTCGATGTCCGGGGCCGCCACGCGCCCGGCCGGGCTCGAATGGACCACGATCGTGAGCCCGCGGTTGCGGGGATTGGAGCCCCGGCTGCGCAGGTCGACGTAGCGGCTGCCGATCTTGCGGCCCTGGAGGTTGCGCAGGATCGTGCCGCCGGGCATGCGCTCCTCGTATCCCACCAGCTTGCCGTTCTCGACGCGGGGAATGTAGAGCGAGAGCCTCGCCATCGTCTCGCCGTTCGCGCGCAGCACTTCCTTCTGGCCGATGACGTGGCCTTCGGCGTTCTTCAGGGGATGCACGCCGACGCTGCGGACTTCGGCGGTCGAGCAGCCGCCGGCGGCGAGGGCGAGGCCGAGGAGCACCAGGGTGGTGCGGCTCATGGAGCGGCACTGTACCATCCCGGCGAAGGAGGAGCGAGGACATGACCAGCAGACGACAATTCATTGCGCTTTCCGCCCTGGCGCTCGCCGGCGTGCCGGGCGCCGCCCGGGCGCAGGGCCGCATCAGCATCGCCACGAACCCGGCGGGCACGCTGTACTACCAGCTCGGCGGCGGCTTCGCCAAGCTGCTTTCCGACAAGCTCGGCGTGCAGGCGATCGTGCAGCCCTACGCCGGCACCTCGGCGTACCTGCCGCTCGTCGAGTCGGGCGAGGTGACCATGGCGCTGTCCTCGACCCTCGACGCCGGCAGCGCGTACCGCGGCGAGCAGGGCAGGAACTCGATGCTGAAGCTGCGCTCGCTCGCGCGCATCTTCCCGCTGCGCTACGCGCTGCTCGTGCGCAAGGACGCGCCCATCCGCTCGGTCGCCGACCTGCGCGGCAAGCGCCTGGTGCTCTCCTTCAAGGCGAACATCGGCCTCGACCCGATCAACACCACCGTGCTCGCGAGCGCGGGGCTCAAGGAAAGCGACGTCGTGCCGACCAACGTCGCCGGCATCCCGCAGGGCGTGCGCGGCGTGGTCGAGGGTACGATCGACGGCACCTGGGTCGCGGTCGGCATCCCGGTGGTGAAGGAGGCGCACGCTTCGGTCGGCATCCGCTACGTCGATCTCGGCGGGCCGAACTTCACCGAGGAGTTCCTCGGCTCCCGCGTGCCGGGCCTCTTCCCGCTCACCGTCGGCCCCTCGCCGGCCCTGCCGGAGGTGACCGAGCCGATCCAGGTGATCGGCTACGACGTC
>Ga0105107_10001314_pt1 | contig 16030 bp, 13 predicted proteins | sample PPLLaktember2015_6_FD_79335 | JGI IMG/M metagenome (GOLD analysis project Ga0105107, IMG submission 79335) | Freshwater sediment microbial communities from Prairie Pothole Lake near Jamestown, North Dakota, USA - PPLs Lake P8 Core (1) Depth... | ecosystem: Environmental > Aquatic > Freshwater >...
CACGTGACCGCCGAGAATCTCGCGCAGGTGCGGCAGCGTTTTGATGGGCACTCTGAAGGGCTCGAGTGCCCGAACCACAGCACGGTAGGTAGATGGCTCGGCTCTCGGAATCGTCACGAGCACTTCGTCGGGACGCTGGCGACGCATGATCCGCGGCAAGTCATCCCGGGTGCCGCGTACCGGAACCCCGTGAATCCGCTGACCGACCTTGCTGCGATCATCGTCCACGAATCCGACGGGGTTGTAATCCTTCGACAGGCTGAGCCTCATCTCGCGGACGAGGGCTTCGCCCGCATCGCCGGCGCCGTAGATCAGCACCCGGCGGCCGCCTTTACCGGCCAGCAGATCGCGATGCGCTCGAGCGGCGAGGCGCACGCTACCGGCCAGGCCGATGAGGACGAGCGCATCGATCAGGAGGATCGAGCGTGGAAAGTAAGTGACGCCGACGCCTTCCTGGAGGAACGCGAGGAAGATGACGGAGCTCAGGCCCACACTCAGAAGGATGCTCAGCAGATCGCGGACGCTCGTATAGCGCCAGAGCCCTTCGTACAGTCTGAAGACGACGAACATGGCACCGCGTGCGACGAGCAGCGCCCCCAGCGTATCCTTCCAGAGGACGAGATATCGCGAGGGGATCGACCCATCGAAGCGGATAGAGAATGCGAGGTAGCTCGACGCGGCCGCCAGACCGACATGAAACAGCCAGATGAGCACGCCGCGGTATCGCAGCAGCCAGCCGGGCACGGCCGGTGCCCGCACGGCGAAATCCGTTACAGCCAGATTGGTTCGGATCATGGGTGTCGCGAGGGTGAATCAGGGGTTCACGGTCAGGGGCGTGCGGTCCTGGCGTGAGGAGCCCCATTCCCGCCACATTTCAATCGCGTCGACGACGCGCTCGCGCTCCTGCTGAGTCAGGCTGGATCCGCTCGGCAGGCACAGGCCGCGCTCGAACAATCTGGCCGAGATGCTTCCGCCCCGTACCCGGCATCCGGCGAACGCCGGCTGCAGGTGCATCGGCTTCCACACCGGGCGCGATTCGATGTCGCACAACTCGAGCTGCTGTCGCAGATCCTCGCGTGTCGCGCCAACCCGGGCCGGGTCGACGGTGATGCACGTCAACCAGCAGTTGCTTCGTCCATACGACGCTTCGGGCATGACGTCGATGCCGGGCAGCGACGCAAACTGGCGACGGTAGTAGTCGTTGTTCGCCCGCCGCTGAGCGAGATGCTGGTCGAGGTTCCGCAGCTGACCGAGCCCGACTGCGGCAAGCAGGTTGCTCATGCGGTAGTTGAACCCGATTTCGGAGTGCTGGTAGTGGGGCGCGGGATCTCGCGCCTGCGTCGCGAGATACCTCGCGCGCGTGAGCCACTCGACGCGATTCGACACGAGCATGCCCCCGCCGCCGCTGGTGATGATCTTGTTGCCGTTGAACGAGAAGGCCGCCATTTCTCCGAAGCGGCCCGCCTGCTCGCCCCGGTAGGTGGCTCCCAGCGCCTCGGATGCGTCGGCGATGAGCGGCACCTCATATTTCCGGCAGGCACCGACCAGCTTTTTGTAGTCCGCACACTGTCCGTACAAATCGACGGCCATTACCGCCCTTGGAAGGCGGCCGCGGCGCGCGCATGCTTCGAGCTCCTCTTCGAGAAGGGCCGGATCCATCGTCCATGTGTCGGCCGTCGAATCGAGGAAGACCGGCCGCGCACCAAGGTAGGTAATGGCGTTTGCCGTGGCGGCGAAGGTCAGCGTCGATGTGAGAACCTCGTCCTCACTCGATACCCCTATGATGTGGAGCGCAAGATGAAGGGCGGCTGTTCCGCTCGAAAGCGCGACGGCGCCGGGCAGCCCCAGGCGTTCGGCAAACTCCTGCTCGAAGCGGTCGAGATGGGGCCCCACGGGCGCGATCCAGTTCGATTCGAACGCTTCGAGAAGCAGGCGACGTTCTTCCGCACCGACGTGCGGGGGTGAGAGATAAACGCGATTCATAAGTGTTTAGCGGCTGCCTGAAAGTGCAGCGGATTTGGATACGAGAGCACGCGCGGGGGCCCCGATGGCGACCACTCCTTCGGGAATGTCCTCGGTGACGACCGCGCCGGCACCGACGACGCTCCACGCCCCGACGCGGCGCCCGGGCAGGACGATGGCGCCGATTCCGACGAGCGCGCCCTCGCCAATCCTCACGTCGCCGCCGAGCCGGGCCCCGGGCGCGACGTGTGCGTGATCGCCGATGACGTTGTGATGGTCGACGCTGCAGCCGGTGTTGAGAATGACGTTGGCGCCGATCGACGCGCCCGTGTTCACGATGGCGCCCGCGCAGATGACGCTGCCGTGTCTGATCGAACACGTCGAAGAAAGGATGGCGCTCGGGTGCCGAGCGACGGCGAACCTCTCGAGGGATCGTGAGAGGCGATCGAACAGGTGCCGTCGCGTCAGGTTGTCGCCCACGCCCACGATAACGGCGTCGTGATCGAACCTCGCGCACTCCTCAACGGAGCCCAGCACCCGCAGTTCGGACACCGCCGTATTCCACAGGCCTTCGTCGTGATCGAGATAGCCGCCAGGATAGTCGTCGCTCCCGTGGCGCGATGCCGCCATGAGAATGTCGGCCACAACCTGGCCGTGACCGCCGGCGCCGATGATGAGGACTCGCATGCTAGTGTCCGCTCCCAAGGAATTCGGATATGGTGGCCTCGCCCGGCGCGTTCACGCCGCGTCTCCGGAGTACCCATCCCGCGGTGCGCGCAAGGATGGCGAGGTCCACCAGTAGTGACTGACGATCGACGTACCAGACATCCATCTCGAGCTTCTCTTTCCAGGAAATCGCGTTGCGGCCGTTCACCTGCGCCCACCCGGTAAGACCAGGCCTTGCGTCGTGCCGGCGCGCCTGCCTGGCGGTGTAGCGATTCAGGTATTGCATGAGCAGAGGGCGCGGGCCGACCAGGCTCATATCGCCTTTCAGCACGTTGACCAGCTGAGGCAGCTCATCGAGGCTTGTCGCGCGAAGCCACTGCCCGAACGCGTCGAGCCGGGCACCGTCTGTCGCCGTCGTCGGCGTTTCCTCGTGGCGCATCGTTCGAAACTTGAAGATGACGAACGGCACGCCGTGCAGGCCCGGACGGCGCTGCCGGAAGAGGACCGGAGAGCCCATCGTCGAACGGACCATGAGCGCGACGAGCGCGATCACCGGCGACAGCAGCGTGAGCGCGACAGCCGAGGCGACGATATCGAACAGCCGCTTGCCGAACCGGCGGTAAAGGTGCATCAGGGCTGTGTGAGCGCCATCGTCCACCCGGGACGGGCGATACCTCGTTCCGACAGGAGGCGTGCGTAAGCGGCTTTGACCGTTCCGAAAATGCGCTCCTCGTCGAAACTCTCCACCGCCTTCTGCCGGCCGGCCGCTCCCATCTGTGCCGCCAGCTCTTCATGCGTGAGTACGGTGACGATGGCGTCGGCGAGCGCCGCAGGCGAACCGACAGGCACCAGCACACCGTTCCGGCCGTGATCGACCACCTCGCGACATCCGGGAATGTCGGTCAACACGCATGGCACGCCCATCGCTGACGCCTCCATTGGTGCGCGCGGGAAACTCTCGCGGGATGTGGGGAGCACGAACACGTCCATGAGACCGTAGAGCACGGGCATGTCGGTGCGGAGCCCGGTGAACACACAACCGTGCTCGACCCCGTAAGCTCTCGCCAGCTCCGGCGTGACCGCATCAGGCTTGTCGGTGTCGGTCGGGCCAACAACGACGAGCTGTGCCTGTGGCACCCGCGCTCTCACTTCGCGCATCGCGCGGAAGAGATCCAGGATCCCTTTCTCACGCACGAGGCGCTCCACGAATCCGACGACGGGATGTGACCCGTTGATGCCGAGCTCGTGCCTGACGCGGTCGAGCTCCCGCGCATCGAGGCGCTCTCGATTGAAGTACCTGATGTCGATGCCGTTTCCAAGGAGAGCGATGCGTTCCGGAGGGCAGACCTTCGCTCGAACCATCGAGTCCATGGCCTCTCGGCTCTGGCAGAGCACGAGGTCTGCGCGGCCCGCCGCGAGGCGGGACAGCGCGACGAGCAGCCAACGGCGGCAACGGCCGATGCCGGCGCCGTCGTAGATACCGCGGAACGTGTCGACGACAACGGGGACGCCCGCCAGGCGTGCCGCCACCTGGCCGAGAAGCTCCGCCTTGGGGGTATGGCAATGCACGATCGTGAATCGTTCCCGGCGCATGATGCGAAAGAGCCGCACGAGCGCGATGAAATCGGCGATTGGAGTGATCGACCGCGTCATCGGGACGGCAATGTGACGAACACCGCTCTCGTGCAGCGCCGCCACGTGCGGCCCTGTCGACGAGATCCCGGTCATCGAGTATCCCGAGTCGCGGAGGCTTTCCAACTGGTTCAACAGGAGAAAGCGGAGCGACAAATCGACTGTTGCCACGTGGGCGATCTTGACTGGCGCAGACGGCGGCACGGAGGCGCGGGCGGGAGACACTACGCGGCTGCCTCGTCGATGACCTGGTGGTAGAGATGCTCGATTGCCTCCACCCGGCGTCTGACGTGATATTCCGATTCCACCCTGGCCGCGCCCATCCGACCCATGCGCGTCCGCAGTGCTTCGTCATTCAGAAGCTGGATCACGGAATCGGCAAGCTGCGCAACGGCCCCGACCGGCGTAAGCAATCCCGTCAACCCGCGCTGGAGCACCTCGGGAATGCCACCCACATCGGTTGACACCACCGGTTTGCCGAGCGTCATGGCTTCGAGGAGCGCTATCGGAAGACCCTCGAACTCGGACGTCATCAGATACACATCCATCAGGCCCATCAGCCGCCGACCATCGGGACGAAAACCAGGGGTCCGCACGCAGTGCGCAAGCCCGAGCCCGTCGATCTGCCTGCGAACATCGGATTCCAATGGTCCGCCGCCAACCATGAGAAACGTCACGTCAGCACGGCGCGCGGCGACGCGCGAGGCCACCTGCAACCAGTCGTCGAGGCGCTTCTGAGAGCGAAACACTGCGACGGTGCCCACCACGAGGTGATGTTCCGGGATGTTCAATTCGGCTCGAAGCCCGTGTGTCAGAGCCGCTTCCGCGCGAATCTGTTCGACGGGAACGCCGTTCGGCAACGTCACGACACGGGTGCGCTCACGGAGCCCTGAGCGTTCAATCGATGCGGCGACCTCGCCGGAGACTGCCAGCACGCGACGGTTCCAGCCATACGTGGCGGCATTCGCCCATCGGGTGATTGAGTGGTAACGCTCCTGCACGTTGTGTTCGGTGTAGACGATGGGAACGGCCGACCACCGGCCCGCCAGCCGTGCAAGGATGCCGGCGACCGGCAGATCGGCCTGAATGACGTCGAAACGCTCGCGCCGTTGAAGGGCCACGAGGCGCCGCAAGGCCTGCGGCAGAAGCGTCAGCGCTTTCCACGATCGCGTTGGCGGAGGCGCCGCGCCGTTCGGGCAGGACGCGCCTCCCAAACAGTGGACGGGGATACCTGCCCGTTCAAGCTCGTCGACCAGAAAGCGTTTCCACGGCAGCAGGTAACCGACGTGATAGTCGAATTGCGTGCGGTCGAGAAAGGGCAGCGAGTCCACCAGCAGCCGCTCCGCGCCGCCGAGCCCAAGGCCTTTGATCAACACCAGCACTTTGGGTCTCATTCGGATGTGGCCAGCGTGGCGATGGGCCCGTTGTGGCCTGAGACGAGCCTGCGATAGAACTCGACCATTCGTGTGGCACACCGGTCGAGAGTAAACCGCTCTTCGAAGATCTCCCGGCTGCGCCGGCCGAACGCCCTGGCTCTATCCCGATCGGCGAGAAGATCGGTCATGGCCTGAGCCAGCGGGGCGACGCTCGCCCGTTCGACCAGCAGTGCATTGCGTTGTTCCTCGACCACGCATTCGATCGCGGGAATCCTGGAGGCTACGATGGGCAATTCGAAGGCCATCGCTTCGAGCAGTGCGCCACCGAGGCCCTCGTACAACGACGGGAAGACGAACAGATCTGCCGCCGCGAGGAGATCGGGTACGTCCTCTCGATATCCCAGCATGCGGATCTGTCTCGTCAGGCCGATCCGTTTCTGCATCTCGTCGAGTAGCGGCGACTGACGGCCGCGGCGACCCGCGATGAGCAGCACGGCGCGTGGACGACGCCGCGCCACTTCCGCCATCGCCTCCAGCAGATATCGCTGCCCCTTCTGGTACTCTTGCCGTCCGACTGTGACGATCACTTCGTCGGCTTCGCTCAAACCAAACTTCAAGCGAGCCTGGCGCCGAACGTCCTCGCTCGGCCGGCCCGATCGACTGTCACGCCCGCGTTCAATGACAGTGATGCGCTGCGGCGGAAGGCGTTGCGTGTCAACGGCCGCGTTCTTCACCGCCTCGGTGATCGCGTGGAAGCAGGTCGTCAGGTGACGAGCCGTCCAGGTGTCGATGAGGCGGGCCGCCCAGAATTTCGCTGCGTTGATATCCTGGTTCTGGAGGCGAATGGGGTCGTACGGCGTATTGACCAGACTGCTGATAACCACTTTGTTCAGGCCGATGGATGCGAGCCGTCCGATGACGTTCGACTCGAACAGCGTGGTGTGAATCACATCGGGCTGCTCCGACACAATCAGCCGCCGGAGCGCGGCGACCCGCCGCAGGACGCCTCGCTGCGGCAGATGCCGAAGGTCTGCGCCTTGTGCTCGCAGTTGGCCCTCGAGGCTGTCGGCGCGCTGATAGAAGAACGCCACTGTGGATCGGATGCCGGCCCTCTCCAGGTACGGCAGCATCTGCGCCAGCGATCGTTCCGCCCCACCAGATACCAGCCCGTCGATGACGAACAGGATCTTGAGCCTCATGCCATCAGCGCCCGTCGGTAGAAGGCGGCATATTGTTCAGCCACACGGCTCATCGTGAAGTTGTGTTCGATCCACGGTCGAGCGGCCCTTCCCAGTTGGCGCCGCCGCTCAGGCTGCAGTAGCAGGTCGCGCAGGGCGCTGGCCAGGCCGCCTTCATCATTCCGGTCCACCAGGATCCCCGTCTCTCCATCCAGCACGCACTCGGACACACCGCCGACCCGTGTGGCCACGACGGGTAACGACAACAACCCTGCTTCCAGAAGAACGCCCGGCATGCCTTCGGTGTCGCTCGTGAGCGCCACGACGTCCCCGGCGCTCATGTAGTTGGCAACCTCATTCTGGACTCCAAGGAACCGGACGCTCGGCGCCAGGGACGACGCGCGCAGCTGGACGTCCAGCGTGCGACGCAGCGGGCCTTCGCCGACGATCCAGACATGGAGGTCGGGGACGGTCCGTTTGACCACCTCCGCCACGCGGAACAGGCGATCCACGCGCTTCTCAGAAGTCAGACTGCCCACCCACACGATCACAGGAGCCGTGAGGGGAGTCTCGCTCTGTCTGCGGATGACTTCCCGGGCGATGGTGGGCACGAAGCCTTCTGAATCGACGGCCCTTGGGATCCGCGTTGTCGGCACCGACAGCCGATACAGATCCTCGACCGCGTGCAGTGTGGTGTCACTGACGCCAACCACGCCGTCCAACCTGGGCATCACGAGCCGCGAATAGACCGTGTGCCGCCAACCGTGCATCCAGTCCCGCGGATGGCCGATGTTGCGGTAGATGAGGACCCACGACCGTCTTCGCCGCAGAGACGCGGCGGCCGCACCGTACTTGACGGTTCGCCCCCCGTTCACCTGCACGACGTCGGGCCGGGTTTCGTCGATGACGCGCCGCAAGCGCCACAGCAGCAACGGGTCGATACCCGGAAGTTTCTCGAACCGGTGATGCTCCCGACCGCCCAATACGGTGTCGCCTTCGGCCAGAGGCAGCGCGTTCTCTCCCTCGTGCGGATAGAGATAGGCGGTTCTCACGTCGTGGCCCGCAGACCTCAGTTCCCGGCTGAGCTGCAGCGCGAAGACCTCGGCGCCACGCCGCTGAGGTTTTTGCACGACCTGTAAAATCCTCACGTCAGCGACCTCGCGTGACGAGCGGCCCATTCTTCGAGCCAGACCGTCGACTGCACGACTGGAGCCAGTCGGACGGGCATGTCCCTGCGAAGAGGAATCCGCCCCAGACGCAGCGCGTTGAAGCGGCGGGAGACGTTTCTGCGACCGCCGGCGATCACCGCCGTGCGGTACATCGCCCGGACTTCTTCCTCCACTACCTTCGACCACTTCGCGCGTGGATAACAGAAATGCTCGACCGCGGTTCCCGTGCACTCCTGCAGCCACTCACGCGATCGCCGCAGATCCTGGCGCAGATCCGCTCGCGCCAGCGCGCGCATGTCGCCGTGGCACCAGCTATGGGAGCCGATGGTCAGGAGTGGATCTGTCGCGAGCTCGCGAAGCGCTTCCGGTGCAACAGGCCGAAGCCCTTCAGCGCCTCCCAGCGGTGTCCCATGCGTGCCAACCAGGAAGCCCACCGGGACGTACAACGTGCAGGGCAGCTCCAGCTCCCGGAGAAGCGGCCACGCGCGGGTTCGAAAATTGTCGAAGCCATCGTCGAACGTGATGACGATGACCGGACGCGAGCTTTCGATTCCCGATTCAAGATGAGTGACGGCCTCGCCCAGGGAGAGCACGCGGGCGAATTCCGAGAGCTCGCGGAGCTGCGACCGGAAGACTTCGAGCGGCAGGTCCACCGGCGAGGCGGTACCGGCATCGACCAGGTGGTAGGTGAGTATCGTCACTCCACGTGGTCCGCGGGGGACGAGCGGCTGCATCATGCGGATCGCTTCACGCGACGTGCGCGCGAGCCACTTCATGACATCCGCCTCACCGCCAGCGGCCGTGCCGTCGATTCGTGGTTGCGCCATACGCGGCGTGTCGGGACGGTCCTGGCACGCCGCATTGCCACAACCGGTTTTGCGGCAAACAGCAGCAGCAGGGCGGGCATGACGAGCGTCCGCTGCCGCGCGATGATGCCGAAGTTCTGGAATGTCAGGCCGATCATCAGGATGTAGAGCAGCGCGAACGGGATCGCGAACCTCAGGAGCCTGTTGCTTCGCCAGGATTGCAGCACCGATTTGAGGTTTCGTAGATTGAGGAGCGCGATGGCCCAGAGCGCCATCATCTCGAGCGACGACGCGAGCGCCATCCCGTTATTCGCTTCGGTGATGAACGGCCGGCACAGAATGTTGATGAACGACATCGGAATCGCGGCAGCCATGGTCGGGCGGTCAAACGCGCTCCCACCTTGATAGGTCTGCTGTCCCGTATACGCGACGAACTCCTGCATGCTGGCGAGATCCGTTCCTGACAGTCCCAGAAGCTCGAGCGCCCGGATCGTGAGCCACAGCGCTCCCGCACTTGCGACGAGCGACTGTGCGACGCGGCGAGGCGTCCATCCCCGCGACGTCCATTCCGCCACGCACGCCGAAATGGCCAACACGCCGGCGAGGTGCGGACGCACTGCGAGCGCGAGCGCGAAGCCGCCGGCCAGGGGAATCCAGTGGATGCGCTCTCCACGTCCGACATACCCCAGCATGACCAGGCCAATGGCCAGCAGCAGCGTGGCCTCTTTTCCGATGCTCGAAGGCCAGAACCACAACGTGGGCCAGAAGAACAGCAGCAGCGCCGCCTGCTGCATCGAGCTGGACCGGCTGGACCTGCCGAACGCGACGGTGATGCACACCAGACCCAGGAAGGCGGCGAGCGAGAAGACCAGGAACGCTCCGCGCATGGACGGACCGATGAACGTCTGCACCACGCCCGATGCATATCGGACCGCCTGCGTCCCCCACTCGCGCTGGCCAAACTGACCCGAGCCGATAATCGAGAAGTCGAGCGCGCGGAAATGATCCGCGATGATGCTCCCGGTCTGGAAGTAGCCGACGGCGTCCGAGCCTCCGTCGTAGAGATCGAAAATCATCGAATAGCGCGCGAGCACCCCCACTATCCGCATGAAGACGCCCGCAACGAGCAGATTGCGTATGGTTCGCAGCTCGGCGGGCGTCCCGGGCGCCGCGGCGATCGCGAGGGCCGCGACGCCGATGAGAACGAACGACAACCATTCGATCAACATGCCGTCAGAAGAGCTCGAGATCGCCGATCGAGCAGCGCCAGCTCGCCCACGTCGAGGGATCGGGGGCGTCCGGGGCGAGGCGGCGCGCCGTGAAATGCGGCCCGACACGCGGCACGGGGACGAAGCCCGACCGCGCGAGCACCGATCGTTCGGCAGTGCCGGGCGCGGCGCACGCCACGACGTAGTCGGCGTCCGCCGAAGAGAGCAGCGCCGACAACAAATGCCGTGCGAGCTCGATTCCGCGCGGTGATGGCGTCACCAGCAGCTCGCTGATCGTCACCTCGCGAAGGCGCCCGCGCCGCCGGCCACGCGCGACGAGCAGTGCGCCGGAATCTCCCGCCGTGTCGAATCGGGCCCGGTAGGTCAGCCCGGGAATGTCTCCGTAGCGCCAGCTGAGATAGGGAAGCGTGCGCGCCGTGTGATAACGGTCGTCAACCGGTGCGACATCGGAGAGAAATGCCGGCAGCCGTTCCTCCTGCAGCGTGTAAGGGACAGTGTCGAGTCCTTTGAGGACAGGCGTGTCGGCGTGCCGCTGGGTCAGGGACCGCCGCACCGCTCTCGAGACGCGATGGGGCCGAATCCACAGCGGGACTCTCCCGACGCGCGACCACCCCATCTTCAGGTAGCCAGGCATGCTCTTCGCGTTCGGCGTGTTGTAAACGAAGCTGATGCCTTCGCGTTGCATTTGCTCGACCAGGCGCAGCGTCAGGCGAGAGAAGATGCCTCTTCCACGCCATTCCGGATGGGTGGCCGTATCCACGGCCCGGACGGCGCGAACAGTGCGGTCGCCAGACTGCCACGCCCATCGGAGAAACACCCGCACTCCCACGAGCCGTCCGTTCGACTCTGCCACGAGGCACGGTGAGGCGCCGAACGGGTTGGCCTCGTGCTTCCACCGCCAGTATCTGAGCCTCAGCAGATCGTCCTGGCGGTCGTAGCTCGTATCGATAAGACGGAGGATCTCCGGGACGTCGGCGTCGGTCGCCGCGCGGATCGTATGCGCGGTGAGCGGGCGATCGCCGTCGCCTTCCGGCAAGGATGTTCCGGTGGACGGGTCATCGACGGAGGATTGTTGTGTATTGGAGATCACGCGGTCGCAACCGGGATTGTCCGGACGTCAGGCGCTTCGTTTGTCGGTCAGATAGTCACCGTAGAAGGGCAGGTAGTAGCGCGAGTTGTAGTAGTGATCGCGGTCCAGCGTGACAGCGTTGAGCACCGCGCCGGCGAACGTGGCGCCCGCCGTTTCGAGCTGATCCAGCGCGGCCTGCGCCACCCGTTGTTTCGTGTGTCGCGCGTTCACGACAAACAGCACCCCGCTGGCCAGATGCGCCATCACCGAGGGATCGGTCACCGCCATGACCGGCGGCGAGTCGATGATGACCCAATCGAACGATTCGCCGACCCTGGCCAGAAATTCGCTGAACCGGCGCGAACCCAGCTGCTCGGACGGACTGGCGATCCCGGCGCCGCTCGGCAACAGCCAGACTCCTGGAGATCGGGTTGCGACGATCGCCTCGCTCGGCTTGCGCTTGCCGGTGAGAACCTCCGCCAGACCTGGCCGCTGCTCGCATTCGAGCACCTGATGGAGAACCGGGCGGCGGAGGTCGGCATCGATGACGAGTACCCGTCCGCCGCTTCGGCCGAGCGCCACGGCAAGATTGACGGCGACAATGCTCTTGCCGTCACCGGGCGCGGCACTCGTCACGAGGAGCGATCGGCCCGTCGTGCCGCCGCCGGCCGAGGCGAGAACGTTGGTTCTAAGGGCGCGGCACGCTTCGGCGTAGGGCGCGGGCACGCCATGGGTGAGCAAGAGCGACCTGCCTTTGAGCGCCCGCTTGCCGACATACGGCAGCATGCCGAGGAAGGGGATACCGAGGGCCCTGACCGCTGAGGGCGTCTGCAGCCGGCTGTCGAAGGCCTCGCGGATGAACGCGATCGCAACGGCGAGGATTCCACTGAGCAGAAGGCCGATCATCAGGGTCGATCGGGTGTCGGGTCTCACCGGCCGGCGCGGCACTTCTGCGGCGTCCACGACCTGGATGTCGGGCCCCTGGATATCCTTCGAGACCGCGGTCTCGTTCGAGCGCTGGAGCAGGTTCTGGTAGATCTGCCGGTTGCTTTCCACTTCCCGGAGCAACACTCCGTACTCGATGCCTTGCCGATTGAGCGCGAGTGCTCTGGATTTCTGCGCATCGAGCTCCGCCGTCAATTCTTTCTCGCGGGAGAGTGCCGCCAGGTACTCCTGCCGAACCGATTCCACGGTCTTGGCCACTTCGCTGTCCAACTCGCGTTCCGCGGCCTCGATTGCCGAATTGACTCGAACCATCTCGGGATGCTTCGCGCCGAGATTGCTCGCGAGCTGCATTCGTTCACGCTGCAGGTTCGCCAGTCGTCCTCTGATCTCCTGCACAACCCCGTTGGATCGGATCAGCGGGAATGTATCGAGCGCCCCCTGATCGCGCTGGCTGGCGGCGAGCTGCCGGTACAGTGATTCGACGGCAATGAGGTCGGTTTTCGCCTGAGTGACGGAGGCATTCAACGAGTTGAGGCGCTGGACAACGATATTCTGGCCGGCCTCGAGGGACAGGCTGTTCTCGCGTTCCCGGTACTTCTGGAGGGCCAGCTCACTGACCTCGACCTTCCGGCGCTGCTCGGCGAGCTGCTCCGCGAGCCAGGTGGTTGCTTCTTTTGACGCCTGCGACTGCACCTCAAGATTGTGTGTGATGTAGGTAGTAGCCAGCGTGTTCACGACCCGCGCGGCCAACTCGGGATCCGGCGATTCATACCGGACTTCGATGATGCGCGTATCGCGAACCGGCAGGATTCTCAGATTCGCGAGCAGCCGATCGATGGCGATCGACTCCGCGACCGTTTCTCTGACACTGCCGGGCTCTTTCTCCTGCGACGACGTGGCGCCGGTCGCGGCGCCAACCGCCCGTCCCAACCAGCTCCGCCACTGTCCCAGGAACGCGAACGTGCCGGCCGGCTGCGCGTTCCCGTCCGCGGGAGCCCTGCCAAGATCCCACAGGTTGAGCGCATCGATGACGCGTCGCGCCAGCGAACGGCTGCGCAGCAGTCTGTGCTGCGTCTCCAGATAGCCCCGCTCATTGGCCTGCGGGTCCGCAGCGCCTTCGAAGGTCACGATGCTCGCTCTCTGTTGCAGCAGCAACTGCGTGTGTGCTTCGTAGATCGGGGTGACCGACATCGTGTAGGTCACGACACCGGCCGCAGCAATCAGGAACGTGAAAAGCGCGATCCACCGGCGCTTGTAGAGCACGGCGAAGACGTCCTCGAGCTGCCACTGCGGCTCGGCTCTCGATGTGACTGCGTCGTGCTCGGAGGGGGGCTGTTGTGTGTCGGACATCAGAAGAACCTTTCAGGAACAACAATCGTGTCGCCAGGTTGCACGTGGTCGTCCAGCTCCGCTTTGATTTCCTGCTCGCTGCCGTTGACCATGCGAATGATCTTGACGCGCCCCGCGGCGCCGCGTTGGGACACGCCGCCCGCCAGGGACAAAATCTGCCGGACGGTGGCGTCTCTTCCCACGGTGTACTCGCCAGGTCTGCCGACGTGCCCGAATACGTACACGGGCGCCGCGCGCGGAACGGCAACGGTGTCGCCGTCCTGGAGCACCGGGTTGTTCGCCAGCACCCCTTCCTGCAGTGCCGTGAGGTCGACGCGAATTTCCTTCAGCTCGTCGCCCGTCCTGGTCACAGGCGCCTTGCTCGCTTCGCCGTCGATCCGCCGGCGGACCAGCGCCACGTTGCCGGCGTTGGCCGTCGTCGAGCCTGCCAGCGCGAGCGCTTCGACGACCGTCATCGGACGCGTCAACGTGTAGGTTCCCGGGCTCTTGACCTCGCCGGTCACGAAGATCTGCTGACTTCTGTATTCATCAACCACGACGGTGACGCGGGGATCCTTGAAATAGCCGTCGCGCAACTGGGCCGTGAGCTCGTCCTGCAGTTGCCTGACCGACAGGCCGCCCGCCTTCAGTCGTCCGAGCAATGGAAAGGTGAACGTCCCGTCCGTCTCCACCGTGAAGCGTTCGGACACGCCGCCCGGGCCCCAGACGGTGATGGTGAACACATCCCGGGGCCCGAGCACGTAGTCGGTCTGCTGGGCGTCGAGCGGCAGCGCCAGGTTGCCAAGAAGACCCAGGGTCACCAGCGCGCGAGCCAAGACACTAGAATGCATGACTGATCCCTGCAGTGAGTCTCATGCCGTCGAACCCTCGCGCCGCGGAGGGCGAGACTCGTTCGACGTAGGTACCGAAGGCGTCGATCGTCATGGAATCGCCGAGGCGATAGCTGACGCCCGAGCCATATGTTGATTCCGTTTCGAGGCCGGCGAGCGCGAGCGCGACGGCGTCACCACTGCCCTGGCGGTAGTCAAAGATGCGTCGGCCCGCCATCACGCGGAACCGGAGGGCCTGGCGCACGGCGTAGCTGAAGGATCCGACGAAGCCATACGATTCGTAGTACGCGACATCCGTCCTGTAGGAAGGGACCAGACTGCGGTCTGCGTCAATGCCGATCTGGGCCCGATCGCGCAGTGTCATGGACGTGCCGACGCCCAGGATGAACGCGCGCGATTCCGGGAGCGTGGGGTCGACCGGCTTGTGGATCTGGACGCCGGCGCGTGCGCGCCCCCTGATCCGGCCCCCCGATTCGAACCCCGCCGTCACCTGGAGGTTGTCTGCGGCTCGAAACGTATTGCCCTCGAAGCGATCCCGGCTCCTTTCCGCCGAGATGCTGATACGCGTCAGGGGCGTGATCTGTTGTAAGAGCGACAACGCCATGCGATCGACCTTGCGATCGAGCGCCTCTCTCAGGAGCACTCCGTCGGCCACAGTCTCGTCAAAGGACACCGACGCACGCTGCGCGGAAAAGTCCAGCGACGTCTTCGCGCCCATGTGGAGCACGCCACCGACGGTGACGGCAGATTGCTCGATGCGTGGTCTAACGTCGATCTCGGAGTTTACGCGCGTCCGGGAGTTGCCATAGTTGGTGCTGACGTAGGGCACGAGCCGGTTGAACAGGAAATCAAGTCTCACCGTGCTTCCGATATTCGCTCCCCGCTCGCTGACTATGCTGGCGTAGTGCACCCAGTCGGCAGAGCCGCTGCCGGTCAACGCAAGGCGTCGCATTCGGCCGCGAACGGCAGCCTGACTGCTGAAAATGGACACGAAGTCTGATGTTGGCGCCTCTGCCCGGCGGAACACGTTATCGTCGTAACCGGTCTCCCATCCGATGGTGGGCCGGACCGTGAGTGGCCGGACCGGTGCCGTCCCGGTTTCGCTGTCCGATTCGTCTCCCTGCGCGGCAGCCGGCGCCGGAGTGAGGGCGAGCACGGCCGCGATCGTCAGGACAGCAAAGATACCGGGGCCCGCTCGCATGACAAATGATCGATTCATACTCAAGTCCTCACTAGCGTGCGATTACGATTGCCCCGGCTTTGTCAGGAGCCGGCCGGCGCTCGTCGCAAGACGCAGAACATCCCGCGGCGAGCTGGCCGGCGCGCCCCCGGAGTCGGTCACGGTCACGAAACCCTCCCGAATCGCGAACAGCATCAGTTGAACGCGGTTCGAAAGCCCGAGTTTTCTGAAGAGCGATCCGAGACAATTCCTCACCGTCGCCTCGCTCACGAAAATCGTCGCGGCGATCTCGTTGTTGCGAAAGCCCTGACCGACGAGCGTGATGATCTGACGTTCGCGCGGGGCCAGCGTAGTGGGCTTCTCGCTCTTCGGCTGGCTCGCGCGCGCCGCGGAGGCGCGCAGCTTCCCGAGCACGCCGGCGATCCGGGCGCGGTTCAGCCACGCCTCGCCCGCATGCACGCGCTCGATGGCCTTGATGAGGATCTCCGGCGCCTGCTGCTTCGACACGATGCCGAGCACGCCGCACTGAATCGCGCTGGCGCACGCATCGGAATCGGGCGTGCTGGTGAGGACGATGATCCGCGGCGCCGGCACGCCCGTGTCCCGGACGTTCGGAATGAAGTCGCCAGGTCCACGGC
>Ga0105107_10001315_pt1 | contig 16026 bp, 15 predicted proteins | sample PPLLaktember2015_6_FD_79335 | JGI IMG/M metagenome (GOLD analysis project Ga0105107, IMG submission 79335) | Freshwater sediment microbial communities from Prairie Pothole Lake near Jamestown, North Dakota, USA - PPLs Lake P8 Core (1) Depth... | ecosystem: Environmental > Aquatic > Freshwater >...
CCCGTCGAGCCCGGTCACCGGCGGCGCGGTGCTGGGCGATCGCGTCCGCATGGGCGAGCACGGGTCCGACGATCGCGTGTTCATCCGCTCGGTGGCCGCGCGCGGCCATCTCGGCGGCGTGTCGCGCCAGACCGCCCAGATCATCGACGTGCTCGACGCGACCGGGTTCGACACGATCATCGTCGAGACGGTCGGCACCGGGCAGTCCGAGGTCGAAATCGCAGGCCTCGCCGATACCAAGGTGGTCGTGTGCGCCCCCGGACTGGGCGACGACGTGCAGGCCATCAAGGCCGGCATCCTGGAGATCGCCGACATCCTGGCGGTGAACAAGGGCGACTCGCCGCTCGCGCTTGACACCGAGCGCAGCCTGCGCGACATGCTGCGCCTGCGCCGCCGGCGCGAATGGGAGGTGCGCGTCGTGCGCACGACGGCGACGACGCGCGAGGGCGTTGCAGCGCTCGCGGATGAGATCGAGGCGCACGCGACGCACGCCGGCCGCGGGCGGCGATTGCGCGCGCACGCCGTGGCCACGACGCACGACCGCGTCACCGTCGATCGCGCGCTGGCGGCGCATCGCACGCCGCAACGCTTCCGCGCCACGCCGGTGAAGCGCGAGGCGGTGGAGGCGATTCTGGCCGCTGCGCGCCCGGCGCTCGCCGCGGACCAGGTACCCGCATGGCGCGTCTACGCGCTCGCCGGCGCGCCGCTCGCGCAGCTGGTGACCGCGCTCCGGCTGGAGGGCTGGGGCGACCCCGACTCGGGCGCGCCGCTCGCGCTCATCTTTACCGCCGCGCGTCCGCTGGGCCGGAGCGACTGGCTCGACTGCGGCATGTACGTCGAGGCGCTGCTCGCCGCCGCGCGCGGTCGCGGCCTCGCGACGTTCTTCCGCACCTCGATCGCTCGCTATCACGATACGATCGAGCGCGAGCTGGGGCTGGGGCCCAACGAGATCGTCATCGCGGCGCTGAAGCTCGGGTATCCCGAGCCCGGCACGGACGCGGGCCGCGCCCCCGGCGAGCGGGAGCCGCTGGCGGAGATCGCGCGGTTCGTCGGCTTCGATTGAGACCCTACCAGGGAGAGCGTCATGGCAAGCATTATTCCGCTTCGCACCCCTTCGCTGCGCGACCGGGTGAGCCCCGCCGAGTGGGACGTGCGCGTCGATCTCGCCGCGTGCTACCGCCTGGTCGCGCGGTACGGCATGACGGACCTCGTGTACAACCACATCACCGCGCGGATTCCGGGACCCGAGCACCACATCCTGATCAACGCGTACGGCATGCTCTACGAAGAGATCACCGCCTCGAGCCTGATCAAGGTCGACCTCGACGGCAACGTCGTTACGCGGCCGGAGGGCATCGAGTACTCGGTGAACGCGGCGGGATACGTCATCCACAGCGCGGTGCACGCGGCGCGCGCGGACGTTGCCTGCGTGATCCACACGCATACGCGCGCGGGCATCGCGGTGGGCGCGATGCAGGAAGGCCTGCTGCCGCTGTCGCAGACGGCGATGCGCTTCCACGGGCATCTCGCCTACCACGACTACGAAGGACCGGCGTTCAACCGGGGCGAACGCGACCGGCTGGTCGCCGACCTGGGCGCGCGCAACGCGATGATCCTGTGCAACCACGGCCTGCTCGCCTGCGGGCCAAGCATCCCGCAGGCGTTCAACCTCATCTACTGGCTCGAGAATGCGTGCCGGATCCAGGTGGACACGCTTGCCTGCAACCGGCCGCTGCGCGTCCCGCCGGCGGCGGTGATCGAAGGTACCGCGGCGGCGCTCTCGGGGACCGAGATCACGCTCGAAAACGAGCGCGAGACCAACCCCCACCTCAAGGGCGACGCCCAGCAATCCGGCTCGGGCTACGGGCTGCTCGAGTGGCCCGCGCTCCTGCGCATGCTCGACCGCGCCGACCCCTCGTATCGCGACTGAGCGCGGATGGACCGCGACGAACAGGCCCGCAAGCGGATCGCGGACATGGCGGCGCAGGATCCGTTCGTGCGCGGCCTCGGCATCGAGTGCGCCGGCGGCGGCTTCGGCCGCGCGGCGGTGTCGCTCAAGGTGCGCCGGGAGCACCTCAACTTCAACGGCACCTGCCACGGCGGCGTGATCTTTGCGCTCGCCGACACCGCATTCGGGCTCGCATCGAATTCGCACGGCGCGGTGGCCGCCGGCATCGATGCGCACATCACCTATCAAGTGGCGGTGCAAGCGGGCGATGTGCTGACGGCGAACGCGATCGAGATCACGCGCTCGCGCCGGCTGGGCGTGTATCGTGTGGACGTGACGCGGGCGGACGGCACGCCGGTCTCCTCATTCACCGGCACCGTCTACGTGACCTCCCAGCCCCACGACGCCAAGCACCCCTGACCCGATGAGCTTCGCCCTGCCCTACACCGACGAGCATCGCGCATTCCGCGAGACCGTCCGTCGCTTTGTCGAGCGCGAGGTCGTGCCGCACCACCGCGAGTGGGAGAACCAGGGCCGCGTGCCGCGCGAGCTGTGGCGCAAGGCGGGCGAGCTCGGCTTCCTTTGCCCTGCGCTCCCGGCCGAGTACGGCGGGGGCGGCGGCGACTTCCTGCTCTCGACGATCGTCACCGAGGAGCTGTGCTGGGCGGGCGCCACCGGGCCGCTCTTCTACCTGCACTCAGACATCGTTGCGCCTTACCTGCTGCACTACGGCACCGAGGAGCAAAAGCGCAAATGGCTGCCGCGGATGGCCTCCGGGCAGACGATCTCCGGCATCTGCATGACCGAGCCCGGCGCCGGCAGCGACGTCGCCGCGATCCGCACGCGCGCAGTACGAAAAAGCGGACGCGACGGGGATGACTTCGTGATCAGCGGCCAGAAGATCTTCATCTCGAACGGCCAGATCGCCGACCTGTTCCTGGTGGCGGCGAAGACCGACCCCGAGGCGGGTGCGAAGGGCGTGAGCCTCGTCCTGGTCGAGTCGGATCGCCCGGGCTTCGCGCGCGGGCGCAACCTCGAGAAGATCGGGATGCACGCGCAGGACACCTCGGAGCTCTTCTTCGACGAAGTGCGCGTCCCGGCGTCCAACCTGCTCGGTGCGGAAGGCAAGGGATTCGGTTATCTGATGAGCCAGCTGCCGCAGGAGCGGCTGCTGGTCGCGATCGGCGCGGTCGCTGCCGCCGAATCGGCGATCAAGTGGACGCTCGACTACGTGCGCGACCGCAAGGCCTTCGGTGCACCGCTCGCCGAGAAGCAGCACGTGCGCTTCGCGCTCACCGAGGCGCACACTGAAGTGACCATCGGGCGCGCGTTCCTCGACCACTGCATCGCGCTGCACCTCGAGGGCGAGCTCGACACGGCGACCGCTTCGATGGCGAAGTATTGGCTGAGCGACATGCAGAACCGCGTCATCGACGCCTGCCTGCAGTTGCACGGCGGGTACGGCTACATGTGGGAGTACCCGATCGCCCGGGCCTGGGCCGATGCGCGCGTTCAGCGCATATACGGCGGCGCCAACGAGATCATGAAGGAGATCATCGCCCGGAAGTTGTTTGAGGGTCGGTAGTTCGCCCCGAACTCACCCGCGCTTCGCCATCACCACCGCGTCGTCGACGACCTTCAGCGGCGTGCCGCCCCATAGGAGCGCGGCGTAGAAGTGGTGCTCGAGCTTGGTCTTTTGCAGCGCTTCCCACTTGGTTTGGTCGAGCAGGATCACCTGGCCGGTCATCCCCATCTCGCCGATGATCGTAAACACGCCCTGCGTGACGTGGCCGGTGGGCTGCTTGTCCCACTTGACGGGCTCCACGGTGCCGATGGTCTTCGGTTGCTCGCCCGGAAAGGCGGAATAGACGCCGTTCGCGCCGTCGCTCGTGCGCAGCGAACAGGCGACGCGGGAACCTCTGGGCTTGGCGGGGGTCGGTGCCGACATCGAACGCTCCGTGTGACGCGCGTCAGTATCGCAGATTCTCGATCAGCGTCGCCATCCCCTGCCCGGCGCCGCAGCACATGCTGGCGATCGCGTAGCGGCCGCGCGACGCGGCGAGGTGGTGCATCGCGGTGATCGTCATCCGGATCCCGGTCGCGCCCGGCGGGTGCCCGATCGAGATGCCGCCGCCGTAGAGGTTGGTCCGGTCGCGCGGGATCTTCAGCGCCGCCTCGGCGTGCAGGTTCACCACCGCGAACGCCTCGTTGATCTCGAAATAGTCGATCTCGTCGACTTTCATGCCGGCGCGCTTGAGCAGAGCGTCAATCGCCGGCACCGGCCCGGCGCCCATGATCTCGGGCGGAATGCCCACGGTCACGTATGCGACTACGCGCGCCTCCGGGCGCACGTCCGCGCGCTCGAGCGCGCGGCGCGAGGCGACGATCACCGCGGCCGCGCCGTCAGTCACGCCGCTCGAGTTGCCGGCGGTCACGCAGCCGCCGGCGCGGAATGCCGGCTTGAGCGTTGCGAGCTTCTCGCGCGTGACGCCGAAACGCGGGAACTCGTCGCGCTCGAACAGGCGGCTGCCCTTGCCTTCGGGCACCTCGATCGGCGCGATCTGCTGCGCGAGGAACCCGCCCTCGATCGCCGCCTTCGCGCGCGACTGGCTCATGAACCCCCAGTCGTCCATCGCGTTGCGCCGGTACCCGAACCGTTCGGTCAGGTTCTCGGCGGTCTCGCCCATCAGCTCGCGCGAGAACGGGCAGCGATAGGCGTAATCGAGGCCGTCGTCGAGCGTCGCCGGCCCGCGCTGCGCGCCCCAGCGCGTGCCCTGCGAGACGTACGGTACGCGCGAGAAATTCTCGCCGCCCACCGCGAGCCCGATCTCGGAGAGGCCTTCCCGCACGTTCTGCGCGGCGCTCGCGATCGCCTGCGACCCGGAGGCGCAGGCGCGGTTGACCGAGAAGGCGCTGGACTCGATCGGCAGTCCTGCGCCGAGCGCCACTTTTCGGCTGACGAAATGCCCGTCGTAATCGACCGGCACGACGTTGCCGAACACCAGGTGGTCGACCTTCGTCGCCGCCACGCCGACCTTGTCGAGGCAGGCCTTCGCAGCGTGGACGCCAAGCACGGCGAGCGGCACCTCGCGCAAGGACTTGCCGAAATCGCCGAAGGGCGTACGCATTCCGCCCGCCAGCACCACGTCCACGTCCGCCATGACGCACCTCCTGTCAGGGGAATTCTAGCCGTGAGCGCATGCTATAGTCGCCGCGCCCGCAAGCGCAGCGCGAGACCGCGCGGCGGATCCCTTCCGAGGAGGCGTCTTGAACATCCTGGAGGCCGAGGGACTCACCCTCAGCTTCGGCGGCATCCGTGCGCTCGCCGACGTGTCGATCGCCGTGCCCCGAGGCGGCATCACCGCGATCATCGGCCCCAACGGCGCGGGCAAGACCAGCCTCTTCAACGCGATCTCCGGCTTCTACCGGCCCGAGCGGGGCACGATCCGGTTCGACGGCGCCGACATCACGCGCGTAGCGGGCCATGCGCGCGCCGCGCTCGGGCTGGCCCGCACGTTCCAGAACGTCGCGCTGTTCCGCGGCATGACGGTGCTCGACAACATCAAGCTCGGCGGGCATCACCGACTCAAGGCCGGCGCGCTCGGCGCGATGTGGTACCTGGGCCGCGCGGCGGCGGAGGAATCGCGCCTGCGCGAAGAGATCGAGCGCGAGGTGATCGACTTTCTCGAGATCGACCATATCCGCGACCTCCCCATCGACGCGCTCGCCTACGGGCTGCAGAAGCGCGTCGAGCTCGCGCGCGCCCTGGCGATGCAGCCGAAGGTGCTGATGCTCGACGAGCCGGTCGCCGGCATGAACCGCGAGGAGACCGAGGACATGGCGCGCTTCATCCTCGACATCCAGGAGGAGCGCGGCATCACGGTGATGCTGGTGGAGCACGACATGGGCCTGGTGATGGACATCTCGAGCCACGTCGTGGTGCTCAATTTCGGCCAGGTGATCGCAAGCGGACGGCCAGCCGAGGTGCGGGCGAACCCCGCCGTGATCGCCGCGTATCTCGGCGAGCAGGCGGCGAAGCAAAGGGCCGCCTAGGTTGGAAGAAACCGATGCCGCAGGCAGCGCTTTCCCAGAATTCGGGGAGCACGAGGGGGCGCCGCGGAGCGGCAGGGTGGGGCGGAGGGGCCCCAACCCTCCTTGGGCCCTCTCGTAGCGTGGACAACTGACATGGACTGGCTGCTCCTCGCCGAGTTCAGCATCGTCGGCCTGCTCTCGGGCGGCGTGCTGGCGCTGATCGCGCTCGGCTTCGTGCTGGTCTACAAGGGCACGCGCGTCGTCAACTTCGCGATGGGCGAGTTCATGATGGTCGGCGCGTATCTGTTCTGGACCACCCACGTGTTCCTGAACCTGCCGTGGTGGGTGGCGCTCGCGCTCACGCTCGTCGGGATCGCCCTGCTTGGCGCGGTCGTGGAGCGCTTCGTGCTGCGTCCGCTCGCCGGCCAGCCCGTCATCAGCATCGTGATGGCCACGATCGGACTCGGTGCGGTGCTGCACGGCGTCGCCGAGGCGGTCTGGGGCGGCGCCAACCTGTCGCTGCCGCAGCTCCTCCCGCGTACGCCGTTCATGCTCGGGGAGATCCTCGTGCCGGGCCAGGTGCTGTGGAGCTTCGCCCTGGCCGTCGCGCTGATCGCGGGCTTCACCGCGTACTTCCACTATTCCAAGGGCGGGGTCTCGATGCGGGCCGCGGCGTCCGACCCGGTGACCGCGTACGCGATGGGGATCGACGTGCGCGGGACGCAGCGCCGCACCTGGATCTTCGCCGGCGTCACCGGCGCGGTGGCCGGCGTCATCGTGGCGTCGATGACGAGCCTGTCGCCCACGCTCGGCACGGTGGCGCTCGGCGTGCTCGCGGTCATCATCCTCGGCGGGCTGGACAGCATCGCCGGCGCGATCGTCGCCGGCCTGATCGTCGGCTGGCTCGAGAGCATCACCGTCGCGTTCGTGGGCGGGCAGGCGCGCGACCTCGTGCCCTATCTCGTGGTCCTCGTGATCCTGATGGTGCGGCCGTACGGGCTGTTCGGCACCCGCGACATCGAGAGGCTCTGAGCCGGCGTGCGCATCGGGGACTTCCACGCGAGCTACCGCCACGACGAGGCGCTGTTCGACACGCGCGTGCAGCGTGCGTGGTTCGCGGTGCTGGTCGTCGCGCTTCTGGCGTTCCCGTTCGTCGGCGGCGCGTACTTCGTCTATCTCGCGTGCCTGCTGGGGATCCATCTCATCAGCGCGGCAGGCCTCAACATCATGACCGGCTACACCGGCCTCATCTCGCTCGGGCACGCGGCCTTCATGGGCGTCGGCTGCTACACCGTGGCGGTGGCCGAGCGTGCGGGCATCCCCTTCTACCTCGCGCTGCCGCTCGCCGGCTGCGCGAGCGCGGTGATCGGCCTGGTGGTCGGCGTGCCCAGCCTGCGCATCAAGGGTCTCTATTTCGCCGTGGCCACGCTCGCCGCCCAGTTCGTGCTCGGCTTCGTTTTTCGCGAGTGGGAATCGGTGACCGGCGGGGTGCGCGGCGCAAACGTTCCGGCCGCGTCGCTCTTCGGGTTCGAGCTGGCGGGCGATCAGCGCATCTACTTCCTGATCGTGCCGCTCGCGGTCGTGATGCTCCTCGGCGCCCGGAACCTGTTTCGCACCCGGGTCGGCCGCGCCTTCATCGCGATCCGCGATCGCGACATTTCGGCCGAGGTCCTCGGCATCAGTCTCTTCCACTACAAGCTGCTCGCCTTCGCAATCGGTTCCTTCTATGCGGGCGTGGCGGGCGGGCTGTGGGGCTACTTCTTCCGCGTCGCGACGCCGGAGCTGTTCGGCCTGCCGCTGTCGGTCTTCTATCTCGCCGCGATCATCGTCGGCGGGCTGGGCTCGATCCTCGGCACCATCCTGGGCGCGACCTTCATGACGATGGTCCCGGAACTCCTGCGCGCGATGGTCGGCTGGGCCCAGGCGCTGGGTGTGCAGGACGCCAGCGTGTTCCTGGCCTCGATCCGGCAGGTGGTGTTCGGCCTGCTGATCGTCGGCTTCCTGATCTTCGAGCCGCACGGCCTGGCCGAGATGTGGCGGCGCGTGCGCCGGTTCTTCCATCTCTGGCCATTCCGGACGTAGCATCCACGACTTTCGATCCACTTGAGGAGGAGAGAGAACATGAGCACCTTCGATCGCCGCAGATTCATCGGCTCCGGCGTCGCCGCAGCCTCGGCCGCCGCGCTGGGCGCGCCGCTGCGCGTCTTCGCACAGTCCGGCGAGATCGTCATCGGCGCCGCGCCGCCGATCACCGGCGTCTTCGCGTTTGCCGGGGCGGGCCTGCACGCGGGCCTCGGCGACTGGGTCGAGTGGAAGAACGCCCAGGGCGGCATCGCGGGCCGCAAGCTCCGTTACGTCGCTGAGGACTCCAGCTACAAGGTGGATCAGTCGGTGGCGATCTTCAAGAAGATCGTCGCGCAGCACAAGCCGCCCGTGTTCTACGGCGACTCGACCGGCTGGGCGAAGGCGATCGCACCCGAAGTGAGCCAGCTCGGCTCGCTGCTCGCGACCGGGCCGTCCTTCTCGTCCGATCTCGCCGATCCGGCCAAGGCGCCGTACTACTTCATGCCCGGCCCGACCTACTCCGGCCAGATCGAGATCCTGCTGGAGCACGCAAGCCGCAGCGCGGCCGGCGCGACCAAGCCGTCGGTCGCGTTCGTCTATTCCGACACCGAGTTCGGGCGCGACCCGATCGCCGCGGGCAAAGCGAAGGCCGCCAAGCTTGGCATTCCCGTGGTGCTCGAGATCATCACCAAGCCCGGCGCGGTCGACGTCTCCGCCGAGATGATCAAGCTGCGCCGCGCAAAGCCCGACTTCGTGATCTTTCACGGCTACGTGCTCGCGCCGATCCCGGAGTTCATCCGCCAGATGCGCGAGGCGGGCCTCTCCTCGCGCGGCATGGGCACGATCTACAGCATGGACAAGACCACGATCGACCAGATGGGCGCGGTCGGCGCGGGCTTCCTCGGCGTGATGCCCTACCGCTACTCGTTCGACAGCCAGAAGACCGCGACGATGGAGCTGATCCGCGAGGTCGGCTCCAGAAAGCCCGGCAACCCGTGGCAGACGACCTTCTATACGCAAGGATGGCTGGTCGGCATGATCTTCGACCAGGTCATCGGTCGCACGCTCAGCGCGAAGAAGGAGCTCACGGGTCCGAACATGAAAGCGGCGCTCGAGTCGATCAACAAGTGGGACACGGGCGGCATCTTCGGCGTGCCGATTTCGCTGAAGTCGCACGCGATCCCGGTCGGCCGGACGTACCTGGTGACCGGCAAGTCGATCGAGCCGGCGTCGGACTGGATCACGATCGGGTAAGGCGGGAAGGGGGAACGGGTCAGGCGTCGCCGTCCGTGCGGCGCTGCGCCTTCCCTTCCGTCGGCGCGAGTCGATGAGCACTGTCGCGGCGCTTTCCGTCGAGAACCTGGAGGTGGTCTACCACCACACCATCCAGGTCCTGCGCGGTCTCTCGCTCGAGGTGCCCGAGCGCGGCATCGTGGCGCTGCTCGGCGCGAACGGCGCGGGCAAGACCACCACGCTGAAGGCGGTGTCTGGGCTGCTGCCGCTGGAGAACGGCGCGATCGGCGCAGGCCACATCCGGTTCCGCGGCGAGCGGATCGATCACACGGCCCCGCACCTCCTCGCGCGCCGCGGGATCGTGCACGTACGCGAGGGGCGGCGGGTGTTCGAGGACCTGACGGTGCAGGAGAATCTGGTCGCCGCGACCAACGCTCTCACCGGACGCTCGGACAAGCCCGATTTCGAGATGGTGTACGGCTATTTCCCCCGGCTCGCGGAGCGCCGCAAGCAGCTCGCAGGCTACCTTTCCGGCGGCGAGCAGCAGATGCTCGCGATCGGCCGCGCGCTGGTCGCCGAACCGGCGCTGATGCTGCTCGACGAGCCGTCGCTCGGCCTCGCGCCGATGGTGGTCGACGAGATCTTCGGCATCGTCGCGCGCATCAACCGCGAGCGCGGCGTCTCGATGCTGCTCGTCGAGCAGAACGCGATGGCGGCATTCGGCATCGCCGCTTACGGCTACATCATGGAGAACGGCCGCGTCGTGATCGACGGCCCCACCGAGCGACTCGTCGCCGACCCGGACGTGCAGCGCTTCTATCTCGGCTACGGCGAGCAGACCACCGAGGTGGCGAGCTTCCGCGACGTGAAGCACTACAAGCGACGCAAGCGGTGGCTGTCGTGAGCCCGCTGTCGTGATCCCGCTGTCGTGATCCCGCAGGACCGCTCCAAGGGCGAACACCCGAGCGCACTTCGCGCGAGGGTAGTCCAATGAGTACGCGCCCACCGCCCGACGCCACGCTGCCGCAGCGGCTGCGCTTCTGGGCGCAGACGTGGCCGGACCGCGTCGCGCTCCGGCAGAAGGACTTCGGCATCTGGCAGCCCTACACCTGGGCCGACTACGACCGGCTCGCGCGGCACTTCGGGCTCGGCATGATCCAGCTCGGGCTACCGCCCGGCGGGCACGTCGCGATCGTCAGCGAGAACCGCAAGGAATGGGTGATCACACAGCTCGGCCTGGGCATGGTCGGCGGGGTCACGGTGGGCGTCTATCCGACCAGCCCCGCCGAGGAGGTCGAGTTCCTGCTGGCGCTGTCGGAGTCGCGCTACGTCGTGTGCGAGGACCAGGAGCAGGTCGACAAGGTGCTCGAATGTCGGGCCCGCCTGCCGGCGCTCGAGGCGATCGTGGTGATCGACCCGAAAGGCCTGCGCCGCTACGACCGCGCCACGCTCCACGACTTCGAGACGGTGCTGCGCCTCGGCGCGGCGCTCGAGCGCGCGCAGCCGGGGCTCGTCGACGAGCGCCTCGCGGCGCAGCGCGGCGGCGACACGGCGCTGATGATCTTCACCTCGGGGTCCACCGGGCGCCCGAAGGCCGCAATGATCTCCTACGACAACATCAATGCGGCCGCGGAAGGCGGCGTCGCGATGTACGGCTTCGTCGCGGCGGACACGGTGCTCTCCTACCTGCCCCTGTGCCACGTCGCCGAGCAGAGCTTCACCGTGTTCGTCCCGCTCGCCGTCGGCGCGACCGTGAACTTCGCCGAGAGCCTGCGCACGGTGCAGTCGGACCTGCGCGAGATCGGGCCGACGATCTTCCTCGGCGTGCCGCGCATCTGGGAGAAGCTGCACGCCGCGATGGACATCAAGTCGCGCGAGGCGGGCGGCTTCCGGCGGCGCCTGTTCGAGCGCGCGTTCGCGGCGGTGCAGGGCTTCGCGGTGAAGCCGCGTGCGACCTGGTCGGTCGCGAACCGGCTCGCGTTCGGGTTCTGGTACCTCCTCGTCTTCCGCGCGCTCGCGAACTTCATCGGGCTGCGCCGCTGCCGGCTCGCGTTCTCGGGCACCGCGCCGGTGTCGCCGGACCTGCTCGCGCTCTATCGCGTGCTCGGCGTGCCGATCCTGGAGATCTACGGCATGACCGAAGTGTCGGGGCTCGCGCTCGGGCAGAAGACTGGCTACTCGCCGCCCGGCACGGTCGGCGTCGGCACGCCGACCGTGGAGGTGAAGCTCGCGGACGACGGCGAGGTGCTGATGCGCGGGCGCACCGTCTTCAGGGGCTACTACCGCAACCCCGAGGCCACGGCGGAGATCGTCGACGCGGACGGCTGGCTGCACTCCGGCGACATCGGCGAATGGGTGAACGTCGACGCGCCGGGAAAGGGCGGCGCCGCCCCGCTGCGCGAGATCCGGATCGTCGATCGCAAGAAGGACATCATGATCACCTCCGGCGGCAAGAACATCGCGCCCTCCGAGGTGGAGAACCTGCTCAAGTTCAGTCCCTTCATCCGCGAGGCGGTGGTGATCGGCGAGCGGCGGCACTTCGTGACCGCGCTCCTCCAGATCGACTACGAGACGGTCGGCAAATGGGCCGAGGAGCACGGGCTCGCCTACACCAACTACCGGAACCTGGCGGAAAACCCGCGCGTGCGCGCGCTCATCCAGGCCGAGGTGGACAACGCGAACGCCCGCATGCCGCGCGTGCAGAGCGTGCGCAAGTTCCACATTCTCGCCAAGGAGCTCGACCACGACGATGGCGAGATGACCGCGACGCTGAAGCTGCGCCGCAAGAACATCGAGGAGAAGTACGCCGACGTGATCGAGGCGCTGTACCGCGACGCGGCGCCGGAGCCGGCGCAGGGCTAGAGGCGTCGAAGCGCCGGCAACGCGGGCTCCGCAGGCCGCGCGGCCGTGGTCGCCGGCGTTGGTGCGTAGTCGCGCCCGACGCGGTTCAGCGCGGAACCGCCTCCCGTGCCGCCTTGACGGCCGCGTCGATGATGAGCGCCTGCCGCGCGGGATCGGCGGGTCCGCACACCGACTCGCAGCGCCAGTTCGTGGTGTCCTCGAAGTCGCAGTGCGAGGCGCCGTCGATGCGCTCGGTGCGCCGCTGCGGCAGCCAGTCGGCAATCCGCCGCGCGCTGCCGCCGACGTTGCACGGGCCGCTCGGCGCGCGCAGGACGAGCGCCGGCGCCTGAAGGTTGCGCGCCGCACCCTCCGAAATTCCGAACGTATCGACCGGGTCGAGCCCGATCCAGAGCGCGAGGCGCGGTACGCGCTCGGTCGCGAGCAGCGCTGCCAGACCGCCGGCGGAGGTGCCGATCAGCACGACCGGCCGCGTGGCGAGTCCGTGCTCGGCTTCCACTGCGTTGACGAGCGCCACGATCGCATCGGCGTTCGCGTCATGCTGCACCCAGTGCGGCAGGTCGGGCACGGCGACCGCGAATCCCTCCTCGGCCAGGCGCGCCGCAAGCAGGCGGTGGCGCGCGCGCGACCGCGTGACCCCATGCGCGATGAGGGCGAGCCCGCGCGGCGGCAACACGGAGGGCAGATAGACATCCACCGCGGTCGCCTGATCGGCTAGCGTGATGGCGCGCGTGTCGACGGTGACCGCCGCCGCAGCACCGGCTGCAACGAGCGCGAGGAGGAGGACGATCAGTCGCGTCATGACTGTCCGGTAACGCAGTTCGGGGCGTCGAGGTTTACCCGCGCGCGCAAGAGTGCGCTTGTTAGAATCGCCGCGTGACCCGCCTCGACCGCATGGCTGGCGTCGCGCGCTCGCTCGCCCTGTACTACGGCATCCCGTTCCGCGCGCGGCGCCTGGCGCGTCTCTACGCGCCATTCGTCGCGTCCGGCGGGCTCGTCTTCGACATCGGCGCGCACGCCGGCAACCGGGTGCGCGCGTTTCGCCGGCTCGGCGCCCGGGTCGTCGCGGTGGAGCCGCAGCCCGATTTCGTTCGGCTGCTCGAGGCGCTGTACGGGCGCGATCAATCCGTCACGATCGTCCCGGCCGCGGTCGGGCGCGCAATCGGCGACGCCACGCTGCTCGCGTCCGAGCGGACCCCGACCGTCACGACGCTTTCTCCGGACTGGGCGACGCGCGTCGGCGCGGACGCGTCGTTCCGCGGCGTGCGCTGGACACCGGGCGCACGCGTTCCGGTGACCACGCTCGATGCGCTGATCGCGGCGCACGGGCGCCCGGATTTCGTGAAGCTCGACGTCGAAGGCTACGAGGCCGAGGCGCTCGCCGGCCTCTCCGCGCCGGTCGCCGCGCTCTCCTTCGAATACCTGGCGGCGGCGCGCGAGGTCGCGCTCGACTGCGTGGACCGTCTCGGCGCGCTCGGGCGCTACGCCTACAACTGGTCGGCCGGCGAGCGGCAGCGGCTCGCCGAGCGCGCGTGGCTAGAGCCCGACGCGATTCGCGCCCGGCTGCGGGCGCTCCCCGCCGGCGCCGGATCCGGCGACGTTTACGCCAAACTGCGCGTCTGATCCGAACGCGCGCAGCAGGAGCGGCGTGAGCGCGTGCGTGCGCCCGATCGGCGTCCGCTGCGGGTCGACGCCGTTCGTGAAGCCGGACGCCACCAGCTCGTCGACGATCGCACGTCGGCTCGCGATCACATGGACGGGAACGTCCCATGAAGGCTGCTCCCCGGCCACGCCCGCCGGGGGCTGGTGATCGCCCAGCACGATCAGGACGAAGTCCGCGCCGGGTCGCTCGCGCAGGTAGCCGGCGAGCGCGGTGAGCACGTAACCGATTGCGTCGGCGTACGCCGGGTCGAGATCCTTCCACTCCGCCCGCTCGGACTGCAGCGCCTGCACGACCGCGGCATCATAGGGCGCGTCGGACAGTAGTCGCGCCCAGTCGGGCTGATACGGCGGCATGGGCCGGAACGGCGCGTGGCTCGTGATCGTGGGGAAAAACACGAAGAGCGGCTGACGCGCCGACTGTGCGACCTCCACGCGATCGAGCTTGCCGAGCGCGTATTGGTCGGGGATGCGCCACCAGCCGAAGGCGGGGCCGCGGTAGTCGAGCCGTCCCGCATCGTAGACCGCATCGAACCCGTACAGCGCCACGCCCTCGCGCCAGTCCTGGCGCAGCCCCGGCATCAGCGCGATGGTCCGGTACCCGGCGCGCGCGAATGCGTGGACGAGCGTGTCGCGTCGCTGCGTGGTCAGCAGGTTGTAGGTGTCGCCGCCGCGCACCTCGACCCCGGCGAGCAGGCTCGCGTGCGCGAGCCACGACGCGCCGCCGAAGGTCGGCGACTCGACGAAGGCCGACGCGATGGCGCGCCCGCTCTTCGCGGCCGCGGCAGCCAGCGCCTCGCGTTCCGCGCCGACCCGCCGGGCGAGCGCGGGCTGATCGTAGGTCGCCGCGCCGTACGACTCGAAGAAGACGACGAACACGTCGGCGCCCTGGACGCGCCCGAGGCCACCGCCGAAGTCCGGGCTCGCCCCGAGGTCCGGCCCGTTTCCGCTCAGCGCCTGCGCGAGCAGCACGCCCTGGCGCGCGAAGCTCCCGCTTACCGGCGCCGCGAACCCTCCGCTCGCGAACGGGTACGCGGCGCACATGCCGGCCGCAGCGACCGCGATCGCACGGCGCGAGGTCGGGACCGCGAGCGCCGCGTCGACGCGCGCCCACGCCCAGCGCGCAAACGCGTAAAGCGCGACGAGTCCGACGGTGACGCCCGCGAACGTCGCCAGCGTCAGCCACAGGGGTGCAGCTTCCGCGAACATCGCGATGACGCGCGGGACGTGCGGCACGTCGTGGTAGAGGTTGATGGGCCGCCCGTAGAGCTCCCGCGCGGTGACCTCGACGTAGCGCCCCAGCGCGAGCACCGTGAACGCAATCGCAAGCACCGCGAGCACGCGGCGCGGCGGCGGGCCAAACCGCGCCGCCGCAATCGCCAGCGCGAGCACGACCGCGGCGAGCTCGATCGATAGGTCCGAGCGGGGCCGGATCCACAGCGTCGGCCAGAGGCTGTCGAAAGTCAGGCCGAAGTTGAGCAGCGCCAGCGCGACGAGCGCCGTTGCCCACTGCCGCCACGTCGAGCGCATCGACCCGCCTACTTCCGTCGCGCCTCGAACTCGACCATGAGCTCGACGGAGTCGCCCACCCAGCCGTTCGCGACCCCGTAGTTCATGCCGAAGCGGCTGCGCCGGAAGCTGCCCCGCGCCGACGCGCCCATGACGTACGCCTTGTCCCCGGGCATCTCGTACGGCCCGCTCTTGTTCCAGGTCACGTCGAAGCTGACCGGTTCGGACTTGCCGAGGAGCTCGAGCTGTCCCTCCACGACGAACGTGCGCTCCCCCGTGCGTTTTGCATTGGCGCCCTTGAAGACGATCTGCGGAAACTCCCCGGCGTTGAGGAAGTCGGTGCTGCGCAGGTGGTTGTCGCGCTTGCGATGGTTGGTGAAGACGCTCGCGGCATCGACCACGAGGCGCACGTCCGAGAGCGTGGCGGTGGTCTCGTCGAAGGTGAACGTGCCGCTCGCCTTCTGGAACAGGCCGATGACGCGCGCGTAGCCGAGGTGCTGGACGAGGAACCCGACGCTGAGATGCTCGGGGTCGATCTCGTAGCGGGCGGGCTGGGCCTGCGCCGCGCCGTGGGCGGCGAGCGCGAGACCGAGCGCGAACAGTCGTGCGAGCAGTCGGGTCATGGTCGGAGATCCTCCGCGTGATCGTGGAGCCACAGCGTGTCGACGAGGAAGGAATAGCACAGGAACACGAGCGCCCCGGCCGCAATGAGCATGCCGGCC